>Ga0256914_1003929_pt1 | contig 11485 bp, 11 predicted proteins | sample HulkmetaG_FD_191571 | JGI IMG/M metagenome (GOLD analysis project Ga0256914, IMG submission 191571) | Hydrothermal chimney microbial communities from Main Endeavour vent field at the Juan de Fuca Ridge, Pacific Ocean - Hulk | ecosystem: Environmental > Aquatic > Marine > Hydrothermal vents ...
AATGCTTCGGGGGGGGACGGGGCGGGTTTCCCACCGGACCGGCCCCGGGCGGCCGGTCGCGCGGCGGCGCCATTGACAAGTCCGTCCCGCCGGGGCACGTTCCCCGCCTGAACGAGCCCGGTAACACTCTTCAGCACGCGACATCATGCACGAGAAAAGCATCGAACTGCTCAACCAGGCCATCGCCGACGAATTGCAGGCGGTCCATCAATACATGTATTTCCACTTTCACTGCGACGATCAGGGCTACGACCTGCTGGCCGGCCTGTTCAAGCGCACCGCCATCGAGGAAATGCTCCACGTCGAAAAGCTCGCCGAGCGCATCCTCTTCCTGAAGGGCGAGGTGAACATGGAGGCGGCGGGCCCCACGCAAAAAATTCACAATGTGTCCAAGATGCTCGAGCTGGCGCGGGGCATGGAGGAGCACAGCGTCAAGGATTACAACGTCTGGGCCAACACCTGCTCCGCCAACGCGGACGCCATGTCCAAGGCCGTGTTCGAAAGCCTCGTGGCGGATGAAGAGCGGCATTACGACCAGTTCGACAACGAACTCGAAAATCTCGCCAAGTTCGGCGGCAACTATCTGGCCCTGCAATCCATCGAGCGCAGCAAGGCCCGGAGCGTTCCCGCCGCCTGAGCGCCGCCGTCGCCCGCCCCCGGGCCGGTCGCGCACCAAACCGCCCCGCCTCCCCGGCGTCTTTTTCGCGGGGCAATCCGGCCGCCGGAGGAAAGCGAGATTCCGCTTGCGTCGGACGCGAGGGCTGCTAGTTTCTTTCCCGCTTTTTGCCGGTTCTTCAGCGAGGTTGAGAGCCTGTCGGAAAAGTGGACCGTTCCACCGCGTGAGGGACACACGGCCTGCAGGAAGGGCGCCAAACACCCTGGGGCTGCGGGCCGGGTTCTCCAACCCGGTGTTTTCCGACCGGCTTTAAGGCGGTTTCCGGGGCAATCCAGTCGAGTCAGGCGCTTGTGAAGATATTCAGTGGCAATTCCAATCCGCCGCTGGCCCGCAAGATTTGCGAGGCCGTGGGCATTGAGTTGGGACGATGCACCGTGTCCTCGTTTCCCGACGGGGAAACCTTTGTCAAGATCGAGGAAAACGTCCGGGGCCAGGACGTGTTCGTGGTGCAGTCCTCCAGCCCGCCCAGCAACCAGCACCTGATGGAGCTGTTCATCATGGTGGACGCCCTGCGGCGGGCCAGCGCCAACCGGATCACGGTGGTGATGCCCTTCTACGGCTACGCCCGCCAGGACCGCAAGGACCAGCCGCGGGTGCCCATCACGGCCAAGCTGGTGGCCAACTTGATCGTGGCCGCCGGGGCCAACCGCATCCTCACCATGGATCTCCACGCGCAGCAGATTCAGGGATTTTTCGACATCCCGGTGGATCATCTCTATGCCGCGCCGGTGATTTATGACTATCTGCGGACCAAGGAGATCCCGGATCTGGTCGTGGTCAGTCCCGACGTGGGCGGGCTCAAGATGGCGCACGCCTATTCGCAAATCCTGCGCGCCGGGCTGGCCATCGTGGCCAAGAGCCGCAAAAGCGCCACCGAGGTCGAGGCCATGAGCGTCATTGGCGACGTGGAAGGCAAGAACGTCCTGATGGTGGACGACCTGACCGAGACGGCGGGCACGCTGACCTCGGCGGCGGAGCAACTGCGCGCCCGGGGGGCCCGGAAGATTCTGGCCTGCGTGAGCCACGCCGTGCTCAACGACCTGGGCATTCAACGCCTGCGCGATTCTGATATTGACGAACTGATTACGACTGATACGGTCGCCCGTCCCGTCATTGACGGGATCAACATCACCACGCTCAGCGTGGCGAAGTTGCTGGGCGAAGCGATTTACCGGATTCACACCAATTCTTCGGTAACGTCGCTGTTCGAGTTTGGGGACGACCGCGCCGAATGGTCGGCGCGGAGCAGCCCCGTTGGATTGAAAACTGAATGAAATCGGTAGCACTCACGGCGTATCCCCGGACGGCCCGGGGACGCAACCAGGTCAAAAAGCGGCGGGCCATCGGGCGCGTGCCGGCCTCCCTCTACGGGCGGCGCACGGAGGCGCGGGTCCTTGAAGTTTCGTACGAGGAGATCGAGCGCATCATCGCCCACTCGGCCTCGGAACACATCTTGGTGGACCTCTCGATTGACGGCGAGGACGCCGAGCCGCTCCTGACCCTGATCCAGGAGGTCCAGCATCATCCGCTGAACCGCAAGATCCTGCACGTGGACTTTCACTCGGTGGACCCGAACGAGCCGGTGACGGTGAAGGTGCCGGTCGAGACCGTGGGCGAAGCGGTCGGCGTCAAGGCGGGCGGCCTGCTCGAGCACATCCGCTTCGAGCTGGAGCTCAAGGGCCTGCCGCGCGAGCTGCCCGAGGTGCTCGAGGTGGACGTGAGCGAGCTGGGCGTGGACCAGTCGTTGACCATCGGCCAGCTGCCCCGCCCCGAGGGGGTGGAAATCCTGGGCGACCCCGACGTGGTGGTCGTGCTGGTGGCCGCGCCGCGGAAGGAGACCGAGGAGGCCGAAGGCGAGGAAGAAACCGAGGGCGAGGAAGAGACCGCCCAGCCGGAGGTCATCACCGAGAAGAAGGCGGAAGGCGACGAGGGCTGAACGCCCGCGCCGCCCTTTCCGGTTTCGGCCGGTCCTGCCGCCCATGTCCGGAAGCCGCCTGATCGTGGGGCTGGGAAATCCGGGCCGGGAATACGCCCGCACGCGCCACAACGCCGGCTTCCAACTGGCCGAGCGGGTGGCGGCCGAAGCCGGGGCCGGTTGGCGGGTGGAAGCCCGCTTCCGCGCCCGGCTGGCCCGGGCCACGCTGGCGGGCGAAAGTTGCTGGTTGTGCGAGCCGCTGACCTATATGAACCTCAGCGGCGAGGCGGTGGGCGCGGTGATGCGGTATCACCGCCTCACGCGGGACCGGCTGCTGGTGCTGGTGGACGACGCGGATTTGCCGCTGGGGCAGTTGCGGCTGCGGCCCGGCGGAAGCGCCGGCGGGCATCACGGATTGGAATCCGTGGAGCGGCACGTCGGCGGACGGGATTACGCCCGGCTGCGGCTGGGCATCGGGCGCCGCCCGGAGGCCGGGCGGAACATCACCGGGCACGTGCTCGGGACGTTCAACGCCGAAGAATGGGAACTTTTTGAAACAGTGTTGGCGCGGGCGGCCAGCCAGGTGCTCTGCTGGGTTGCGGAGGGCGTGGCGGCGGCCATGAACCGATACAACGGGACCGTCGAGGTCCCGGACAGCAAGGACAACTGAGTGAAGAAGTACGAAGGTCTGTTTATTCTGAACACCGCCGGCAAGGAAACGGGGGTGCAGGAAATCGTGGATCGCATCCGCGACGAACTCACCGCCGCCGGCGTGAAAATTGAGGGCATCCAGAAGATGGACAAAAAGCCCTTCGCCCGGGTGACCAACAAAAGGGTCACCTCGGGGGTGTACGTGAACTTCCTGTTCCAGGCCGAACCGGCGGTCATCCCCCAATTGCCCGCCCGGTTCGAGCGGGACGAGGAGGTGTATCGCCTCATGATCACCCTGGCGCCGCGGGTTGCCGCCCGCCCGGCGGAAACCGCCGCCTCCCCCGGGGCCTGAACACCATGGCCAACTTCAACAAAGTCATCATCGCCGGGAACCTGACGCGGGACCCCGAGCTGCGCTACACGCCCAAAGGCACGCCCGTGGCGAACCTCTCCGTGGCCATAAACCGCGTGCGGAAGCTGGAATCGGGCGAGCAGCACGAGGAAACGACCTTTGTTGAAGTGGAGGCCTGGGGCCGGCAGGGCGAGGTCGTGGCGCAGTACCTGAAACGGGGCCGCCCCATCCTCATCGAAGGCCGGCTGCGGCAGGACCGCTGGGAGGACAAGAACACCGGCCAGAAACGCAGCCGGCTGCTGGTGGTGCTCGAGTCGTTCAGCTTCCTGGATTCCGCGGGCGGCCGCGGAGAGGGCGGCTATGGCGGCTCCGCCGCCCCGCCCCCCGCCCGCGGCAGCGCGCCCGCCGCCCCCCCTCCCTCCCGGCCGGGACCGCCGGAGGACGCCCCGCCGCCACCGGATGACGACGACGTGCCCTTCTAGGGCGGACGGCGCGGACGGGCGCCCCACTGAAGCAATCACCCTGAATTTTTTCACCCACGAACGAACATGGCGACAACTGAAGTCATTCTGACGAGCAACCTGCCGGGTCTCGGCGCTGAATCGGACAAGGTCACGGTGGCCGCCGGCTACGCCCGGAACTACCTCTTCCCCAAGGCGCTGGCGATTCCGGTCACCGAAGCCAACGCGCGGCGGCTCGAAGCGCTCCGCAAGCGCCGCGAAGAGCGCGAGAAACACGAACTCAAGAGCATGAAGGAGCTGGCCGCCTCGCTGTCCAGGATCACCCTGCGCATCAAGGTGAAGACCGGCGACGACGGCAAGATGTTCGGCGCCGTGACGGCGGGCCACATCACCGACGAGCTCAAACACCAGTTGGACGTGACCCTGGACCGGCGCAAGATCCACCTCGAAGCGCCGCTCAACACGCTGGGCGAGCACGAGCTGGAGCTGCGCCTGCATCCGCAGATTCCGGCCACCCTCAAGGTGGTGCTCGAAAGCACCACCCCGCTGCCGGAAAAAAGCGACGAGACGGCGGCGGAGCAGGGCTGAGCCGCCCGGCGGCGCTCCTCCCCCTTTGTCCCGCGCGCAACGGGCAGGCCACGCCGCCTGCCCGTTTCCGGTGTACCCCGCCGGGTGGCCGGCACGGACGGGGCGGTGAACAACCCGTCAACAGCCGGGGAGCAACCGCCAACAGTGCGGGGTTGCTTTCCGCCTCCGGGCCGTGTGTCCTGTCCCCATGATTGACGCGTTGCAAGAAGAGGAACCCCGTCTCGCCGGGGACGCCCCCCGCCGGGCGGATCCCGGCCGGGTGACCCGCACCCCGCCCCACTCGATCGAGGCCGAACAGGGCGTGTTGGGGTGCCTGTTGCTGAACCCCCGCGAGGGAGTCGGCCGCTGCCTGGAACGCTTCCCGCGGGACAAGGAGGTGTTCTACGACCCCCGCCACCAGGTGATCTTCAACGCCGTGGTGGAGCTGTGCGACGGCAACAGCCCGGTGGACCTGGTCACCATCGGGCAGCGGCTGCGGGACCAGCAGTCGCTGGAGAGCGTCGGCGGCTATCCCTACCTCAACTCCCTCATCGAGGCCGTGCCGTCCGCGGCCAACCTGGATTACTACGCCGACATCGTCCGCGAGAAATACCTTCTGCGCCGGGTCATCACCACCTGCAACGACATCGTCTCCCGGGTGTACGACGAGCAGGACGACGCGGACGGCTTTCTGGACCGGGCGGAACAGGAGTTTCTGGCCATCAGCCAGGAACGGGCGCAGAACACCTCGGACGACATCCAGTCCCTGGTCCAGGAGGCCATGGGCAAGGTCGAGAAATACTGCTTCAACCCGGAGGAACTGGCCGGTCTGCCCACGGGGTTCGAGGATCTGGACCGCAAGACCAGCGGCTTGCACGGCGGCGAAATGCTGGTCATCGCCGCCCGGCCCAGCATGGGCAAGACCAGCCTGGCCATGAACATCGCCGAGCACGTGGCGGTGAATCAGGGCGAGCCGGTGGGGGTGTTCAGCCTTGAAATGACCGGCGAATCCCTCGTGCTCCGCATGCTGTGCTCCCTGGCCCGGCTGGATCAGCACAAGCTGCGGGAAGGCGCCTTGAGCGAGAAGGATTTCGCCCGCCTGCACGGCGCCGCCGACCAGCTCTCCAAGGCCCGTTTGTACATCGACGACACGCCCGGCCTGACCATCCGGCAGTTGCGGGGCCGGGCCCGGCGGTTGTGGGAGCAGCACAAGATCAAGCTGTTTGTCATTGACTACCTGCAGTTGCTCCATTCATCTAACTCGCGACGTAACGATTACAACCGCCAGCAGGAGATCGCGGAGATCTCCAACGGCATCAAGGCGCTGGCCAAGGAACTGAACGTGCCCATCCTGGTGTTGAGCCAGCTCAACCGGGAACTGGAGCGCGACAAGAACCGGAAACCCCGGCTCTCGGATTTGCGCGAGTCGGGCGCCATCGAGCAGGATGCCGATTTGGTGGCCCTGTTGTACCGGGCCGATCGGGAGAATCCGCGAAAAGCGGCCTCGATGGATGACGAAGACGACGAAACACGGCACAGCGACGCGACACCGGTGAACCTGTTGATCGCCAAACAACGCAACGGCCCCACGGGCGACGTCCACCTGACGTTCCTGCGTTCGTTCACCCGTTTCGAGAGCGCCACGCTTTACACCCCTGATGACATCCCCCCTGAAGGATAGGTTGCCGGCGCTTTTCGGACTGTTGCTCCTGTGGGCGCTGGGGTGCATGATCTCCCCCGCGCGCGCGCAAACGCCCGACCGGGTGGTGGCCATCGAGATCCAGCACGTCGGTCCCCCCGCCGTCAGCGACGCCCTCGTCCGGGCCAACATCCGGCTCAAAGTCGGCGAGCCCTACAACCGCAACGCGGTGGACCGCTCCATCCAAAGCCTCTACCGCACCGGCTACTTCTACAACATCCGGGTGGTCAAGGAGCCGGCGGAAGGCGGGGTGAAGCTCCGCTACCTGCTCATCGGCAAGCCCACCCTCACCGAGATCAAATTCAGCGGCAACACCATCTTCAGCGACCGCAAGCTGCAAAAAAAGATCGCCTCGAAAGTGGGCGATCCGCTGGACGAGCGCAAACTGCACGAGGACGCCCAGACCATCCTCACCCTCTACCAGAAAAAAGGCTACCGGCGGACCAGGGTGAATTACGTCCCGGTCATTGACGCCGAGCTGGGCCGGGGCACCGTGACCTTCGAGATCAAGGAGGCGCCCAAGGTGAAGATTGACGACGTGGTCTTCGTCGGCGCCGAGGCCTTCAGCCAGCGCAAATTGCGCAAGGTGCTCAAGACCCGCCGCCACTGGTGGCTCTCGTGGCTGACCGGCAGCGGCGTGCTCAAGGACGAAGTGTTCGAGGAGGACAAGGAGCGGCTGGCCGAATTCTACCGGCAGGCCGGCTACATTGATTTCGAGCTGCGGGACGTGAAGTTCGAGCAGAAGGACAAGAAGCGGATGATCATCAAGCTCTTCGTCTTCGAAGGGCGCCAGTACCGCGTGGGCCGGGTGACCTTCACCGGCAACCAGCTCTTCTCCACCGAGGAAATCCGCGCCGGCGTGATCACCCACGACAAAAAACGCTACCGCCGCGGCCTCAGCATGGGGCCGGGCCAGGTGTTCACCCCCGAGGGGCTCCGCCGCGACCGGGAGGGCATCCAGGACTTCTACGGGGCGCGCGGCTACATTGACGCCCGCGTCATCCCCGGCCTCCGGCCCAACACGGTGCAGGGCACCATGGACATCAACTACCGGATCTCCGAGGGCAAGCCCTCCCACATCGAACTCATCGAGATCAAGGGCAACACCAAGACCAAGGACCGCGTCATCCGGCGCGAGCTGGCGGTCAGCCCCGGCGAGCTGTTCGACATGGTGAAGGTCAAGCTCAGCACCAACCGGCTCTACGGCTTGCAGTTCTTCTCCCGCGTGGACGCCCGGGCGGAGGACACGGACGTCCCCCACCGGAAAAACCTGGTGCTCACCGTCGAGGAGAAAAACACCGGCAACGTCCGCTTCGGGGCGGGCTTCAGCTCGATTGACGAACTGGTGGGCTTCGCCGAGCTGACCCAGGGCAACGCGGACATCTTCAAGTCCCCCCTCTTCTTCGGCACCGGCGCCGGCCAGAAGCTGCGCCTGGTGGCCCAGGTCGGCACCGCCCGGCGGGACATCCAGCTGAACTTCATCGAGCCGTGGTTCACCGGCCGCAAACTGGCCCTCGGGGTGGACCTCTACCACCGCAACCTCCAGTACTACAGCGACGTGTACGACGTGATGGTCAGCGGGGCCAAGCTGACGCTGACCCGGGCGCTGTGGAACGACTACTGGCGGGGGATGATCGGCTACACCATCAACAACGTGGGCATCGTCAACATGGACGACCCCTATTACGTCCCCGGCGCGGACGGACGCCTGCACCTGTACGATCCGGTGGCCCCCGAACTCCGGGCCGAGGAGGGCTACGACCTCATCTCCAAGGCCATCGCCAGCATCAGCTACGACAGCCGCAACAACGTCACGCTGCCCAACCACGGCCAGTACACCCAGCTCAAGGTGGGCGCCGCGGGCGGCCCCCTGGGCGGCGACGCGAACTTCTATTCGCTCGAACTCCGCACCAGCCACTATTTCCCCGGCCTGTTCGAGGGACACGTGATCGAGATTCTGGGACGGATCGGCGTGCTGGACGGCTACGGCCTGGAAAGCGGCGGATCGGCCTACGACAGTGAAATCCCCCTCTACGAACGCTGGTTCCTGGGCGGCCTCTACTCGCTGCGGGGCTACGACTACCGCGGCGTGGGCCCCTACGACTCCTACGGCAACGAGCCCATCGGCGGCAACACCTACTGGTACGCCTCCTTCGAATACAGCGTGCCCGTCATCTCCCGGGTGCGCTTCGCCACCTTCTACGACATCGGCAACGTCTATCCCTACTCCTACAGTTTTGAACGCCTCAGCGGAGAGTACGGTCCCTACTCCGATGACTGGGGAATCGGCATCCGGTTGAACATCCCGGGCATGGGGCCGTTGCGGCTGGACTACGCCTTTCCCCTTCGGCATGATCGCTTCGTCGAAGGGAAAGGCCGGTTCCAGTTCAGCGTCGGCTACACCCGGGGAGGATATTAAATTTGCGGGCCGGGACGGCCCCTGTTAATGTGAAAACCATGAAGCGAGTACTGCTCATTGCCGCCGTCGCGCTGACGGCGGGTGTCGTGGCGCCGGTGATCCAGGCGCAACCGAAGATCGCGGTGATCAACATGAAAACCGTGTTCGACGGCTATTGGAAGACCAAGCAATCCGACGGCATCGTCAAGGACCGCCAGGCGGAGTTTCAGAAAAACCGCGCCAAGATGCTCGAGGATTACCAGAAGGCCAACGAAGAGTACAAACAGCTCACGGACGCGGCCAACGATCCGGCCATCTCCTCCGAAGAACAGGCCAAACGGCGCAAGACCGCCGAGAACAAGCTGCTCGAGATTCGCGAAATCGAGCAAAGCATCCAAAACCTCGACAAGCAGTTCAAATCGGACATCGCGGAGCAGGTCAAGCGCATGCGCAACAACATCCTGCGGGACATCCAGGAAGAAGTGCAGACCCAGGCCCGCGCCGCCGGCTGCAACCTGGTGTTCGACACCGCCGCCGAGAGCGCCAACCGCACCCCCATCATCCTCTTTCAGTCCGGCCTGGATGACCTGACCCAGTCGGTGCTGACCAAGATCAACCAAACCGCCCCGCCGGGAGCGCTGGACAAAACCAGCGCCCAATAATCCCGCGCGCGGTGGTGCGCCACCGTCGTCCATCGCCCGAGGCTGCCGGAAAACTCCGGCGGCCTTGTTTGCTGCGAACGCCCTTTCCGGAGAAGCGCGGTTCGCGGCGGGAAACCTGCGTGGGGACTTCCGCTCCCCCGGGAGAGCGGCCTCCGGAATTTTCCCCTCCCCTCCTCGTGGGTGGAGCGTGGTGAGGAGCGGGAGGGGCCTCGCTGATGAAAAAATCCTCTGCTTCCCCCGACCGGCACAAGCTGGGCGAGCTGGCCGCCACGGCCATCTGCGGCAACGACATCACCTCCTCCTGCCTCTACGTCTCCGCCCTGGCCCTGCTGTACGGCGGCCGCTGGGGGCCGCTGGCCCTGGTGGTGGTGGCGGCCGTCCTCTACCTCTACCGCGCCATCTACGCGGAAGTGGTGGGCGCCCTGCCGCTGAACGGCGGCACCTACAACGCCCTGCTCAACACCACCAGCAAGTTCCGCGCCTCGGTGGCCGCCTGCCTGACCATCCTCTCCTACATGGCCACGGCGGTCATCTCCGCCAACGAGGCCATCCACTACGTGCACAACACCCTGCCGGTGGTGCCGATCCTGCCCGCCACCGTCCTGCTCCTCGCCCTCTTTACCGGGCTCACCATCTGGGGCATCAGCGAATCCGCGGCGGTGGCCATCGGCATCTTCATCTTCCACCTCACCTCCCTGGCCCTGCTGCTGATCGTGGGCGTGACGTACGTGGTGCTCCACGGCCCGGGCCAGTTGTGGGAAAACCTCCACACCCCCACCCCCAACGGCGCCCTGGCCGCCTTGTTCTTCGGCTTTTGCGCCGCCCTGCTCGGCATTTCCGGCTTTGAAAGCTCCGCCAGCTTCGTCGAGGAGCAGAAACCCGGCGTCTTCCCCAAGACCCTGCGCAACATGTGGGCCGCCGTCACCATCCTGAACCCCTCCATGGCGCTCCTCGCCCTCTCGGTGATTCCCCTGGGCGAGGTGGCCGCGCACAAGGAGGCGTTGCTGGCGGAAATGGGCGCCCGCACCGGCGGCGGCTGGCTGGCCACCCTCATCTCCGCGGACGCCGCCCTGGTCCTCTCCGGCGCCGTCCTGACCAGCTTCGTGGGCGTGAACGGCCTGATCGGACGCATGACGCTCGACCGCTGCCTGCCGCAATTCCTCCTGAAACGATGCCGCCGCGGCACCACCCACCGCATCCTCATCACCTTCTTCCTCCTGACCGTCTCCGTGCTCTGGATCACCCGGGGCGAGCTGAAGGAGCTGGCCGGAGTGTACACCCTTTCCTTCCTCTCGGTGATGATCCTCTTCGCCGTCGGCAACATCCTCCTCAAGGTGCGCCGGGCCAGCCTGCCCCGTCCCAGCCGGGCCGGTTGGCTCACCGTCGTGGTGGGCATCATCGCCGTGGGCGCGGGCCTGGTGGGCAACGCCATCCTCAATCCCGAGCACCTCCTGGTCTTTGCCCAGTACTTCCTGCCCACCCTGCTGGTGGTGTCCATCATGCTCAGCCGCATCAGCCTCCTGCGCCTCGTCCTCCACGTGATCCAGGCCGCCATCAAGGCCATCGTCCGCCCCCTGACGCTGACCGTCAGCCGCGTCCACGAAAAGATCGAGGAAATCCAGTCGCAGCAGATGGTCTTCTTCACCCGCGGCGACAACATCGCCAACCTGAACCGGGTGATGCTCTACATCGAACGCAACGAGCACACCAGCCGCCTCAAGGTGGTTCACGTGACCGACCATCCCGACGAAGTGCCGGAGAAACTCAAGCAGGACCTCAAGTTCCTCGACGAAGCCTATCCGGAAATCGACATCGAATTCGTCGTGGTGCCGGGCAAATTCGGTCCCGAGCTCATCCGCAAGCTCTCCAAACAGTGGAACATCCCCACCAATCTCATGTTCATCGGCTGTCCCGGCGAAGGCATGACCCACTCCCTCGCCGCCCTCGGCGGTGTCCGCGTCATCATCTGAGCCCCCGTCCCGCCGCGTGACGTCCTGTTCCCGCCTCGGTGGGTTCTGAAAACGGCGGGGAAGTGCGCGCAAAAGCGGAATCGCCGGCCCGCCGCAATGACAGGTCGGCTGAACCGCTTTGAAGAAGCCGGGGA
>Ga0256914_1003930_pt1 | contig 11485 bp, 5 predicted proteins | sample HulkmetaG_FD_191571 | JGI IMG/M metagenome (GOLD analysis project Ga0256914, IMG submission 191571) | Hydrothermal chimney microbial communities from Main Endeavour vent field at the Juan de Fuca Ridge, Pacific Ocean - Hulk | ecosystem: Environmental > Aquatic > Marine > Hydrothermal vents ...
AGACTTATTCTATATACCTATCGGGGGTGTGTAAAGATTTTTTTAACAACTTGAATTTTACGAAAGAGTTAAAATTTCACCATTTTCACTCACTTCAACTTTTACACTTGCTTTTCCATTTTCATCAAAATCTAAATTTGATTCAATTAATTTCATGGCAAGTTCGTCTAATAATTCATTTTGAATAGCTCTTGCAAGTGGTCGTGCTCCAAATTCTTTGTCGTATCCTTTTTCTATTAAAAAGTTTTTTGCTTCATCTGAAATTTCTAAATTAATATTTTGTTTTGCCAATTTTTTTGTAAGTTTAGACAAATGGATTTCTAAAATTTTACTTACATCTTCTTTTGAAAGTTGATTAAATTGCACAATTTCGTCAATTCTATTTATTAATTCTGGTCTAAAAAATGTTAGTAATTCTTGCTGTATTTCTTTTCGAGATTTTACTTCTCCTGTTTCGTTATTCATATTTGTTACAAGGTTTGAAGTCATAACAATTATTGTATTTTTGAAATTTACAATTCTTCCTTTGCTGTCGGTTAAATGTCCTTCGTCTAAAATTTGTAAAAATAATTTAAATACATCTGGATGAGCTTTTTCAATTTCATCAAAAAGTAATACAGAAAATGGTTTTCGTCGTACTTGACCGGTCAATTGTCCTTCATCTTCGTGTCCTACATATCCAGGAGGCGAACCAATAAGTTTTGAAACGCTGTGGCTTTCCATAAATTCAGACATATCAAATCGAATCATGGCGTCTTGGTCGGCAAATAAAAATTCTGAAAGTGCTTTTGAAAGTTCTGTTTTTCCAACTCCTGTTGGTCCTAAAAATAAGAAACTGGCAAGTGGTTTGTTTTCGTCTCCAAGTCCTGCTCTTGATCGTCTCACTGCATTTGCAACAGATTTTAAAGCATTTTCTTGACCAATAACTCGTTCTCTTAAATGCGTTTCTAATTTTAGTAATTTTTGACTTTCTGTTTCTGTCATTTTATCAGCAGGAATTCCAGTCCATCGTTCTAAAACTTCAGCAATTTCTTTTACGGTAACCTCTTCTCTTAATAATTTATTTTCAGATTTTTCATTTTGTACATCTGTATTATTTAGTAATTTTTCTAAAGCAGGAATTTTTTGATATCGAATTTCGGCGACTTTTTGCAAATCTGCATTTCTTTCTGCAATTTCCGCTTCATGTCGTAAAGCGTCAATATCTTTTTGAGCATTTCTAATTTCTAAAACCCCAGCTCGTTCTTTTTCCCATTGCATAGAAATTTTTTGAAACTCTTCTTTGAGTTCTGAAAGAGTTTTTTCTATTTCTTCTATTCTTGTTTGGTTTTTATTATTTTTGTTATTATTTTTTTCTTGTTTTAAAGCTTCTTTTTCAATTTCTAAAGTTCTGATTTTTCGCTCTAGAATATCTAATACTTCTGGTTGGCTTTCCAGTTCCATTTTTAATGCAGATGTTGCTTCATCCATTAAATCAATTGCTTTGTCTGGAAGTTTTCTATCTGTTAAATATCTATCTGAAAGCTGAGATGCTGCAACAATTGCTTCATCTGTAATTTTTACTCCGTGATGAACTTCATATTTTTCTTTAATTCCTCTCAAAATAGCAATAGTATCTTCAACACTTGGTTCATCTACTCTCACAGGTTGAAATCGTCGCTCTAATGCAGAATCTTTTTCTATATATTTTCTATATTCGGCAAGAGTGGTTGCACCTATTACTCGAATTCTACCTCTAGCAAGTGCAGGTTTTAAAATATTTCCTGCATCCATACTTCCTTCTGCACTTCCTGCTCCTACAATTGTATGAATTTCATCTATAAACAAAATAATTTCAGAATCTGATTTTTTTGACTCTTCCAGCTCTTTTACAATAGCTTTTAGTCGTTCTTCAAATTCTCCTCGAAATTTTGTTCCAGCAACCAAAGCTCCCATATCAAGCTCTAAAAGTTTGATATTTTTTAAATTATCAGGAACATCTTGTGCTACAATTTTTCTGGCTAATCCTTCAGCTATAGCTGTTTTTCCAACTCCTGGGTCTCCAACTAAAACAGGATTATTTTTTGTTCGTCTCGATAAAATTTGCATGGTTCTTCGAATTTCACTATCTCTTCCTATAATGGGGTCAATATTTCCGTCTTGAGCTTCTTTTGTTAAATCTTTACAGAATTTTTTTAAAGCATCTCTTTTTGCTTCTGGATTTGCATCTGTCACTTTTTCAGAACCTCGTACTTTTGTAAAAATTTCTCTTACTTCTTTTTTTGTAAATTCTGATTCTAAAATTGATTTTGCAGAATTTGATGTTTCAAAAAATGCTAAAAATAAATGTTCAACTGATATAAAACTGTCGCCCATTTTTGTCATTTCGTCTTCTGCTTTTTCAAAAATTCTCGTAAATTCACTATCAAAATTTCTGGTAATATCTCCAGAAACACTAGGCTCTTTTTTTAATTTTTTTGCAATTTTATCAATAATTGCAACTCTATCTTTTTGTGCTACTTCAAATAAATTTGGAATAACCGTATCTTTTTGGTCAAGCAATATTCGCAAAACATGAATAGCTTTTACACTTGCATGTGAAAGTTCTTTTGCTAAGCCTTGGGCTTTTTGCATGCTTTCGCTCACTCTTTGAGTAAATTTATCTACATTCATATATCTTTGTGTTAAATAGTATTTTTAAATTTTTGTTACTGGTTCTGTGTATATTATATAGTTTTTAGCAGAGATGTGTCAAGAGTGCTAATTGTTTTAATTTATTGTAATTTGTTATAATTAAATAAGACTTAAAATAAGAGTTGTTTTATAGAAAAAAAAATATGAAAATTTATTGCTTTTTAGGAAATATAGGAAACGAATATGAAAAAACACGGCACAATGTTGGATTTCTGTGTGGAGATTTTTTACAAAAAAAATTTAATTTTTCAGATTGGAAAAAAGAAAAAAAGTTTTTTGGTGAAATTTCTGAAGGAATTATAAATGGCGAAAAAACTATTTTTTTAAAACCGCATACATTCATGAATATAAGTGGAAAAAGTTTGCTTGCATTGCATCAGTTTTATAAAACAGAAATTTCTGATATTTGTGTTGTTTATGATGATAAAGATATGATTTTAGAAAAAATTCGACAGCGAAAAAAAGGGTCGAGTGGTGGACAAAATGGAATAAAAAATATTATTTCTGTGTTTGGAACAAATGAAATTTCAAGAATAAAAATAGGAGTTGGAAATGAAAAACAAGCATATTTTAATAATACTGCAGATTTTGTATTATCAAATTTTTCAAGTGATGAAATTTCTTTTTTGGAAACAGATATTTTTCCAGAAATATATAAGATTATAGAAGCGGAATAAAGCTTATAATTTTTTCGGTTTCTCTGTTTTTTGCAAAGAAAAATTGGTAGTGTATGTGTCGATAAAACACTAAAAGAATGTAATTTTTTACTCCTATGAATAACAAAGAAAAACTCTTAAACATTTTAAAAGAAATGTTTCAACTCAATCAAAGTGATTTAGACTTTGGTATTTATAAAATTATGAATACCAAAAGTGAAGAAATTAAAAATTTTTTAGAAAATGATTTACTTTCCACTGTTTCAACTGCTTTTACATCAAATGAAAATAATGATATAAAAAAAGAATTAGCAGAAGCAATACAACAAGCAAAATCACTTGGGATAGATCCAAATACTATTCCAAAAGTTCAAGAATTAAACAAAAAACTTTCTTCAACTACAAGTTCTTCAAACCTTGAAAATGATGTATTTTCTCATCTTTCTACTTTTTTTAGCAGATATTACAAAGACGGCGATTTTGTGAGTTTGCGACGGTACAAAAAAGATACTTATGCTATTCCGTATGAAGGGGAAGAAGTGAAATTGCATTGGGCAAATAGTGATCAATATTATATAAAAAGTGGAGAATATTTTAGAGATTATAGTTTTTCTGTAAATGATAAAAAAATTCATTTTAAATTGAGTGATGCCGAGACCGAAAGCAATAACAACAAAGCAAGTACTGACAAAGAACGAAGATTTGTACTTTTAGAAAATAATTCATGTGAAATTATTGATAATGAATTATTTATAAATTTTGAGTATAAAGCTGTAGGAAAAGGGTTTAAACAAGACAAGCTTAATGAAGAGACTTTGCAAAAAGTTTTTGAAAAAATTTCTGATACTGATTTTTTGAGAGTATTAAGCGAGTTAGCACCAACAGAAAAAAACAAAAATAGAACAATTTTAGAAAAACAATTAAAAAATTATACGAGTAGAAATAGTTTTGATTATTTTATTCACAAAGATTTAGGCGGATTTTTACAAAGAGAATTAGATTTTTATATCAAAAACGAGATTTTATATATTGATGATATTGTTCATTCAGAATTGAAATATAAAGAAGTTTTGAAAAAAATTCTTGTATTTAAAGAAATTGCGATAAAGTTGATTGATTTTTTGACACAATTGGAAGAATTGCAAAAAAAATTATGGGAAAAGAAAAAATTTGTGATTGAAACGAATTATTGTATTACACTTGATAAAATTGACAAAAAACATTTTCCAGAAATTTTAGAGAATAAAAAGCAATTGGCAGAGTGGGAAAATTTATTTTCTATAAAAATAAAAAATTTTGAAGAGTTGCAAGCAGAAAAATTTCTAGTTTTAGACACAAAGTTTTTTTCTGTAAAATTTAAATATGAAATATTAAGCACTTTTGAAAATCTTGATGAAGAAACAGATGGAGTTTTAATAAATTCAGAAAATTTCGGAGCATTGAATTTGTTGCAAGAGAGGTATAAAGAGCAGGTAAAAACGGTGTATATTGATCCGCCGTATAATAAAGGTAATGACTTCGCATATAAAGATAATTACATACATAGTAGTTGGTTCTCTATGGTTATTGATAGAATTAATCAATCAAATACATTATTAACAAAAAATGCTATTCAATGGACAAGTTTAGATGATAATGAAGCAGAAAATTTCAAATTATTATTAAACAATTATAGTAACTTTGGAGAAGTTAAATTATTAACTGCTATAACAAACTTAAAAGGCATTTATGATGCTGATGGATTTGTTTCTACTCACGAGTATGTTATCTGTGCTACAAAAAGCAACTTGAAGTCTGTTGGAGAACTAAAAGTTTCAGAAGAAATTCTTTTGGAAAAATGGTCAGAAGATGAATATGGATATTTCAAGCAAGGAGATGGTATTAAAAGAACTGGAGCTGATTCTCCAAGGGATAAGCGATCTAAAGGTTGGTTCCCTATTTTTGTTACTAATAATAATGAAATTTATGTAACAGATAATGATATAGCAAAAGCTGATACAGATATTAGTATATACCCATTAGGCTCAAAAAATGAAGAGCTATCTTGGAGTTGGAGTAAAACTAAAATTACATCTGAAACATACAATATAATTATTAAATATAATAAAAAAGGGAATGTTTCACTATATAAAAAACAAAGAGCTTCGATTGGAGATATTCCTACAAGAAAAGTAAAATCATTTTTATATAAACCTGAATATAGTAGCACGCACGGAAGTAATACAGCGAAGGATTTATTTAGTATAAAAATGACTGATTACACACCTAAATCAGTTGCTTTAGTAAAAGATTTAATTTTATTAAGTTCTCAAAAAAATCAAATTATCCTCGATTTCTTCGCAGGTTCAGGAACAACCGGACACGCAGTAATAAACCTAAACCGTGAAGACAACGGAAAAAGAAAATATATCTTAGTAGAAATGGGAGAATATTTTGATACCGTTACAAAACCTCGTATCCAAAAAGTAATTTATACCGATAGTTGGAAAGATGGAAAACCAACTACCAAAAATGGTATATCTCAAATTTTTAAATACTTCAAGCTTGAAAGCTATGAAGATACTCTAAATAATCTTGAATTTAAAAGAACACAGAGCCAAGATGATGCTTTAGGTTTTTATGATGAAGCAAAAGAAGATTATATACTAAACTACTCTTTGGATATAGAAAGCAAAAAATCACTTTTACAAATAGAAAATTTTTCTTCTCCATTTGATTATACATTAAAAATCGCTACATCAAGCGTGGGAGAAACCAAAAATACAAATATTGATATTATAGAAACATTTAATTATTTGTTGGGATTGATTGTTGAAAAAATAAATTTTAAAAATGGATTTGTAACCATTATTGGAAAAAACCTAAAAAATGAAAAAATTTGTGTTCTTTGGCGAGATAACAAAACAAACGATGAGTTAAATGAATTTGTAAAAAATTATGAAAATCAAGAAAATATAAAACTTGATGATTTTGATGAGGTCTATATAAACGGAGATAATAATATTGAAAATGTGAATTTGATAGAAGAAAAATTTAAAAACTTAATGTTTAGTAAATAATTTATGAAAAAAGAAATTACACTACAAGACGAATTAACAGAATTTTTACTGTTTTCAACTCCAAATGGAAATGAAAAAGTTGAAGTTTTTTTGCATAATGAAACCATTTGGTTGCCACAAAAACGAATAGCAGAACTTTTTGGAAAAGGACGAAGTACAATAACAGAGCATTTACAAAATATTTTTAAGAATGGGGAATTAGATGAAAATTCAGTACGTCGGGATTTCCGACATACTGGTTCTGATGGAAAAGATTATATAACAAAATTTTATAATCTTGATGCTATTTTATCCGTTGGTTACCGAGTAAATTCATCACAAGCGACTCAATTTAGAATTTGGGCAAGTAAAATCTTGAAAGAATATATTATTAAAGGTTTTGCAATGGATGACGAGAGACTTAAAAACGGAAAATATTTTGGCAAAGATTATTTCAAAGAATTATTAGAACGAGTTAGATCGATTCGAACGAGTGAAAGAAGAATTTACCTACAAATTACAGATATTTTTTCGGAATGTGCTATTGATTATGACAAAAATTCAGATACTGCCAAAAACTTTTTTGCCAGTGTACAAAATAAATTTCATTTTGCTATTATAGGAAAAACTGCGGCGGAAATAATTTATTCTTCTGCTGATGCAAAAAAAGAAAAAATGGGACTCACTTCTTATAAAAATTCTCCTGATGGTCGAGTTATAAAATCTGATGTTACGGTTGCAAAAAATTATCTGGAAGAAAAAGAGATAAAACGCTTAGAAAGAACAGTTGCAAGTTATTTTGATTATATAGAAAATCAAATAGAAATGATGATAGAATTTTCTATGGAAAGTCTCGCTTTATCTGTAAATAAATTTTTAGAATTTAATAACTTTAAAGTTTTGGAAAACAAAGGAGTAATGAGCAAAAAACAAGCGGACAAAAAAGCAGAAAATGAGTATGATGAATTTAATAAAACTCAAAAAATAGATTCTGATTTTGAGAAAAGTATTAGGCATTTAATGAAGTAAAATATGAAAATTTATGATTAGTGGAAATGAAAAATTTAACTTCCCTAGCTAGAGAAAAAAATAACTGTTTTTTAAAAAAACACCTTAAACAAGCGAAAATCTAACTTCCATAGCTAAATTAAAAAACTATTTAATTTGAAAAAATATGTACAAATCAGAATTGAAAATCAATGAGAAATCTATAAAAACTGAACTAAAGGATTATAAAGGGAAACCGTATAAATGTCTTTTTGAGTATATATGGAATTCTTTTGATGCAAGAGCAACACAAGTAAAACTAAATTTCGATCTTCCTAAAGATGGTTTTGGATATGTGGAAAATGTGAAAATTATTGATAATGGAAAAGGGTGGAATTTTGATGATAACGCGGTTACGAATAATTTTATATCTTCAACTAAAGAGCCAAATAAAAATAAGACTCTTCCAAAAGGACAATATGGAAGAGGTAGGTATACTTTTATTTGGATAGCTGAAAAAATTGAGATTTTGAGTAAAGGAAAAAAGCTGACATTACAACACAATACGGATATTCAAAAAGAGGATGAAAGCTTTAGTAATCAGGGGATAGAGATAAAATTTTTTAAAATAAATAAGAAGTTTTCAGAAAGTTTATCTTCTTCGGAAAATTTGCATAAAGAATTGTTATTAGAATTTGGTTGGTTTTTATTAGAAAATGAAGATTATGAAATTTTAATTAATGATAAAAAAGTAGATATAACTAAAAATATAAAGAATTCTAAGATTCTAAATAAAAAATCTTTTTCTGAAAAAATTCAAAAAGAAATTAATGATAATTTTGAAGTAAAAATTGTTTTATGGAATGAAAAACCATCTGAATTTTCAAAGTATTATTTTCTTGATGAAAATAGTGTAGAAATTTTTAAGCGGAATACTGGATTAAACAAAAAAAGTGATAATTTTTGGCATTCTGTATATATAAAATCAATACTATTCAATTCTATTGAAGATACAAATGAAGATGAAACACAACAAGAAACCTTAAATTTTGAAGACAAGAAAATCAAAAAAATAAAAAAACTTATTATTCAAAAAATTAAAGAAGAGTTGATACAATTAAGAAAACCATACTTGATAACACAGTCTGATCTTTTATTAGAAGATTTAAAAGAAGAGAAATTAATTCCAAATCTTCCAGAATTTGGAATTTATGATGAAGATTCTTACGGAGATTTATTGAAAACTATCTATACAATAACACCTTCATTATTTGTAAATAAAAGTTCTTCAGAAAAGAAATTTATATGTGCTACTTTTGCAGGATTACTCTCTACTCAAGATGATATTTTAATTAAAACAATATTAGAACAATTACAGGAACTTACAGAGGATGAAAAAAAAGATTTATTGGGTATTCTTCATAGAACTTCTTTATCAAATGTAATTAAAACAATTAAAGAAATTGATCATAGATTGGATGTTTTAGATAAACTTAAAATTTTAATTTCAGAGCACGAAAAAGAAACTTTGGAAGTAAAACATATTCAAAAAATATTGGATAAAAATTTTTGGCTTTTTGGAGAGCAATTTAGACTTTTTAGCACAACAGAAGGAGCTTTGAAAAATGTTCTTGTAAAATATGCAAAAGAAATTTTAGAAATAGAAGATCCTGAATTAGAAACAAAACCAAATGGAGAGGTTGATTTATTTTTAACAAAAACTGAATTTGTAGGAGAAAAAATACAGAAAAATATTGTAGTTGAAATAAAAAGAGTATCCAAAAAACTTACCGAAAATAAGGAATACAAACAAATAAATGATTATAGGAAGAGAATTTTGGAGCAAAGTTTATGTAATGGAGAAAATCAGTATTGGGAATTTTACTTGATTGGAAAAAATTATGATCAAGGAATTCAGGAATTAATTGAAAATGCTAAACAGCATGGAGAAAAAGAAAACGGATTAGCTTTGAATATAAACGATGGAAGAGTGAAAATTTATGTTCGTAAATGGTCGGATATCTTAATTGTTGAATGGGGTGAAAAAATGAAATATTTAAAAGAAAAATTACAAATTGAAGCAAAAAAAGCGGAAAACAGTCCAGATGCAATAACTAATAATATTGTAAATAACATTTCCTATTAACTTCAATCAATAAAATATAAAAATTGATAATTGGTGGAAATGAAAATTTTAACTTCCCTAGCTAGAGAAAAAAATAGCTGTTTTTTAGAAAAACACCTTAAATAAGCGAAAATCTAACTTCCATAGCTAAATTAAAAAACTATTTAATTTGAAAAAATATGTACAAAAAAGAAATTTTTAAAAACGGATCACAATGGCTACGATTTGATTGTCATTTGCATACAAAAGCAGATAAAGAATTTAAATATAATGGAGAAGAAAATTCTTATCTAAATTCTTATGTGGAAAAGCTGAAACAAGAAAAAATTTCTGTAGGTTGTATCACAAATCATAATAAATTTGATTTAGAGGAATATAAAAATTTACGAAAAAAAGCAAAAAAAAAAGAAATTTTTATTTTACCAGGTGTGGAATTATCAGTAAACGACGGAGCAAATGGAATTCATTGTTTGGTTATTTTTAACCCCGATGAATGGTTAGATAATGGAAATAACTATATTCAACAATTTATTACTGAAAGCTTCGCAGGAAAACATAATTTTGAAAATGAAAATAGTAGTAGTAATTGCGATTTAAAAACAACATTAGAAAAATTAAATAAATATGAAAAAGATTATTTTATTATTTTAGCACACTGTGAAGATAAAAGTGGTTTTTTTAAAGAATTGGGAGGAGGAAAAATAGAAGGATTTAAAGAAAGTGAATTATTTAAAAATTCTATTTTAGGGTTTCAAAAAGTACGAACAAGAGATGCAATTAAAAATTGGAAAAATTGGTTAGGAGAAAATTTACCTGCTTTTATTGAAGGTTCTGATCCAAAAAAAATTGAAGAAATTGGAAAAGGAAAAAAATCTTTTATTAAAATTGGAGATTTTAATTTTGAAGCTGTTAAATTTGCCTTGCAAGAACAAAAAATAAGAACAAAAAATGAAATTTATAATTATGAAAGTGGGGTTTTTAATTGTGAACAAGATGCTAATTTTATAGAAAAACAAATAAAAATAAAAAATTCTTATATAAAATCTATAGAATTTACAGGAGGAAAACTTGATGGACAAACGATAAATTTATCTTCAGGAATGAATAATTTTATTGGTATTAGAGGAAGTGGAAAATCTTCTCTCATTGAAATTATTCGTTATGCGTTAGATATTTCATTTAGTCAAAATTCTGCAGATCAAGAATATAAAAGAAAATTGGTAGAAGAAATTCTTGGAAGTGGAGGAAAAGTAAAAATAATTGCTATTAATAAAAATAATCAAGAATTTATTATAGAAAAAACACTTAATCACAGTACAAATATTTATAAAGATGGTGAAAATCAAAATATAAATATAACTTCTATCTTAAAAAATCCTATTTATTTTGGGCAAAAAGATTTATCAAATTACACAGGAAATTTTGAAAATGATTTGATACAAAAATTTATTGGCGATAAGACAAAAAAAATAAAAGAAAAAATAGAACAAAAACAACGAGAAATAAGTATTCAAATAGAATCAAATAAAAAATATGAAAATATTTCAGATAAAAAAGAATCAACAGAAAAGAAAATAAATGAACTAAATTTAAATATTGAAGAATTTAAAAAACATAACTTAGAAAAAAAATTACAAACTCAAATAGAATTTACTAATGATAAATCAGAATTAGAAAAAATAAATAAGAATTTAAAAGACTTTAAAAATGATTTGCAAGACTTTATAAATAAATATACAGAAATACCATTTTTTGAGAATTTAAAACAATATGAGATAAAAGATGAAAATGAAAATTCAGAAATATTTAAAAAATACCTTACAGTAGTTGATAAAATTAAAAAATTATTTCTAGAAATAGAAGATAATTATAAAAATATTGATGAAAATTTATTAAAAACAGAATTGAAAAGTGTTTATACTAATTTTTTAGAAATTTATAAAAATAAAGAAGAAGAATTTGCAGAAATACAACGAAAAATAAATATTCCAAATTTGCGACCAGAT
>Ga0256914_1003931_pt1 | contig 11485 bp, 10 predicted proteins | sample HulkmetaG_FD_191571 | JGI IMG/M metagenome (GOLD analysis project Ga0256914, IMG submission 191571) | Hydrothermal chimney microbial communities from Main Endeavour vent field at the Juan de Fuca Ridge, Pacific Ocean - Hulk | ecosystem: Environmental > Aquatic > Marine > Hydrothermal vents ...
ATAACGGTTAAGGAGGGAGCTGCTACCTTCCATGCGGGAGGGAAGACGATTGTAGCAAGTTTCAGTGGAAAATTCCCGCAATAAAGAGGGAGGGAAGAATATCCGGGCCGTGGGAAGAGGGGAGGGTTCCTTTTCCCACGGCGTGGTGTGGATATGAGGAAGAGAATATAAAGGAATGAAAAAGGTAGGTGAAAGGCCCTTTTTTATTTTTAAAATATTGCCAGTTTACGTAAAGTGTTATGAGTGAGGAAAAACATTACCAAATAGGGGAATTGGCAAATCTTTTAGATATGAGCCCGAGAACCATTCGTTATTATGAGGAGGTAGGCCTGCTCAATTCCATTAAAAGGGTCGAGGGAGCCAAACGTGTTTATACAGATCAAGACTTGCGGAGGTTGCGATTTATAAAACGGCTGAAGTTACTGGGCCTGACCCTTGTGGAGATGAAAGAGCTGGAAGATATCTATCGGATTCATAAAACAAATAAGAAAGTTTTGCCCAAGTTGTTGGAGCTGTTGGATAGACGGATAAGAGAGATTGACGAGAGAGTCAACAATCTTAAAAAGTTGAAAGCCGAAATCATGAGCTATCGAGAGAAAATAGAAGAGAAACTGAACGAAGGAACGTAATCGGGTTCTGTAGGGAGGAAAGAATGGAAGAGGTTGTCATCGTCAGCGCCGTTCGAACGCCTATCGGGAACTTTTTGGGGGGTCTGTCGTCATTTACGGCGACCCAGTTGGGGGCGATGGTCATAACGGAGGCGATTCGGCGAGCAGGAATTGAAAAGACCGATGTTGACGAGGTAATCATGGGAAATGTCCTTCCATGTGGCCTGGGGCAGAACCCTGGGCGACAAGCCATGCTTCAGGCTGGCCTTCCCGTCGAAGTAGGGGCGATAACGGTCAACAAAGTCTGCGGTTCTGGGTTGAAAGCCGTCATGCTGGCGGCGCAGGCGATTCAGGTTGGGGATGCCGACGTTGTGGTGGCGGGGGGTATGGAGAGTATGTCGAATGCCCCCTACTATCTGGAAAAGGCCCGTCATGGGTATCGTCTGTGGGACGGGAAATTGGTGGATGGGATGGTGCACGACGGGCTTTGGGATGTCATCAATGACTATCACATGGGGTACACGGCCGAGCTGGTTTCTGAGAAATTCAAGATCAGCAAAGAGGATCAGGACACCTTTTCCTTGAATTCCAATCGAAAGGCCCTTGACGCCATGGAAAAGGGGCTTTTCAAGGAAGAGATCATGCCTGTTGAAGTGAAGACGAGGAAAGGAACCGCCGTTCTCGAGGTGGACGAGGGGCCTCGCAAACCGGATCCGGAAAAGATCAGAAAACTGCCTCCCGTTTTTAAGGAAGGAGGGCTTGTCACAGCGGGAAATTCTTCGAAACTGAGCGATGGGGCTTCGGCGCTTGTGATCATGTCGGCCTCCAAGGCGAAGAAGATGGGGCTGACACCGATGGCTCGAATCGTATCGCAGGCTTCAGCGGGTGTTCCTCTTGAGGATGTCCTTGTGGCTCCAATCCAGTGTATCCCCAAGGTGTTGAAAAAGGCGGGATGGTCATTGGACGATGTAGATCTTTTTGAAATTAACGAGGCGTTTGCCGCCTCTACCGTGGCTATTTTTAGAACGTTGGGAATTCCGGAGGAAAAGGTGAATGTCCACGGCGGGGCCGTGGCTCTCGGTCATCCCATTGGATGTAGTGGGGCCCGTGTTCTTACCACCCTTTTGTATGCCATGAAGGAGAGGGATGCCCGCCGGGGATTGGCAACATTGTGCCTCGGAGGTGGCGAAGCGGTGGGCCTGACGGTTGAGAGGATGTAATAGGTGAAATTTTCCCTTCAGACAGGGAATGGAGGAGGATCAAACGATGGATATAAAGAAGTTTGGAGTCGTAGGTGCAGGTCAGATGGGAAGCGGAATTGCGCAAGTCGCGGCCGTTTCCGGCTTTGATGTAATTATGTCGGATATTAAAGAAGAGTTCGTGGAACGCGGAATGAATGCGATTTCCAAGAGTCTCGACCGGTTTGTGAAAAAGGGAAAAATGAGCCAAGAGGAGAAGGATACGGCCATGGGGAAGATCAAAGGAACGGTCGATCTTTCTGATATGGGCGAGGCCGATTTTGTCGTGGAGGCAGCGACGGAGAACGAATCGCTAAAACTTGGGATTTTTAAGGACTTGGATGGAATTTGCCGAAAAGACGTGATCCTTTCTTCCAATACGAGTTCCATCTCGATTACGCGCATCGCGGCGGCCACGGGCCGGCCTGAGAAGGTTATCGGGATGCATTTTATGAATCCTGTTCCCATGATGGTATTGGTGGAGGTGATACGGGGTTTGGAAACGTCGGATGAGACGTATACGACGGTGGAAAAATTGGCGAAGGACATGGGGAAGACCCCCGTGCCCGCGAACGATTTTCCTGGATTTATTTCGAACCGGATTCTCATGCCGATGATTAACGAGGCGATTTATGCGCTTTTCGAAGGGGTGGGGACTCCCGAATCGATCGACGCGATCATGAAATTGGGGATGAATCATCCCATGGGGCCTTTGACGTTGGCGGATCTGATAGGGTTGGACACCTGTTTGGCGATCATGAATGTTTTGTATGAGGGATTTGGAGATCCGAAATATCGTCCCTGTCCCTTGTTGAAAAAGTATGTCGATGCGGGATTTTTAGGGAGAAAGACGGGGCGTGGTTTCTACACTTACGAATCGTAGCGGGTAGAGGGAGAAAGAGACATGATCTTTGATCTTACCGGCGAACAGGAAATGATTCAGCAAATGACCCGGGATTTTGCCGAAAGGCATCTCAAGCCGGAGGCGGAAAGGCTGGACCGTACCAAGGCCTTTCCTTTCGAAAATCTGAAGAGGCTTGCCCAGTTGGGATTGATGGGCATGAACATCTCGGTCGAATACGGCGGATCGGAAGTTGGGGTCATCGCGTATAGCCTGGCCATTACGGAAATTGGCAAGGCGTGTGCCGCTACGGGAGTGACGACGTCGGTAACCAATATGGTGGCGGAAGTGATCCAGGAATTTGCCACCGAGTCCATCAAGAAAGAGCATCTTCCAAAGATATGTGATGGAACCTATCCGGCGGGTTCGTTTGCCTTGACGGAACCTTCGGCCGGATCGGATGCGGCGAGCATCCGGGCTACGGCGGTGAAGGATGGCAATGGTTACCGGATCAATGGCACGAAAAGCATGATCACCAGTGGGGAGCACTCCGGGGTCACCGTCGTGTGGGCGGTAACGGACAAATCCGCCCGCAAGGGGAAAGGTATCAGCGCCTTTGTCGTGGAAAAAGGGAGGGATGGCTTTAAGGTCGGGAAAAACGAGGAAAAGCTGGGGCAGCGCGCTTCGACTACCAACGAACTGATTTTTGAGGATTGCTGGGTACCTGACGAAAACCTACTGGGAAGCGAAGGAGATGGTTTTAAGATAGCGATGATGGAACTGGATGGGGGGCGAATCGGGATTGGGTCCCTTGCCCTGGGGATAGGATTGGCTGCCATTGACTATGCCACCGCCTATGCCAAAGAGAGGGAACAGTTTGGAAAACCCCTTTCCAATTTTCAGGCTATCCAGTGGATGATCGCGGATTCGTACACCGAATTGGAAGCGGCGCGTTTCTTGATCTTGCGTGCGGCCTATCTCAAGGAGAATGGGAGAAAATTTACCAAAGAGGCGTCCATGGCCAAGGTATTCGCGAGTGAAGCGGCACGGCGCGTGGCGATCCGCTCCGTCCAGATGCTAGGCGGATATGGCTATACGAAGGATTATCCGGTAGAGCGTTTTTTACGAGACGTCATCGTAACAACCTTGTATGAAGGGACCTCGGAAGTGCAGCGAATGGTTATCGCACGGGAGATCCTGCGAGGAGGTTAGACGTGGAAGAGCTTGAGCAGCCGTTGGCGGAACGGCTGGACCTGTTTACGTGTATACAGTGTGGGAAATGTACGGGGGGATGTCCCATTTCCATCAAATCCCCGCTCAATATTCGGAGAGTGATCCGAGAGTCGGTCGTTCGGGAGGATATGCGTGTTTTCTTCGACCGACTAGAAATATGGGATTGTACAACGTGTTCAACGTGTGCCATTCGTTGTCCACGAGGGCTCCGGCCGGTGGATGCCATTATAGGCCTTCGAGAGATGATGATCGAGGAAGGGAGGATTGAAAAGACCATTATCGATGCGTTGGACGGGGCGTACAAATATGGCAATCCCTGGGGTCGGGCCAAAAACAAACGGGCTGAATGGGCCCAAGGTATGGAGATTCCCAACGCCTTGGAAATGGACCCGGGACAGGTTCTCTATTTTGTTTGTTGCGCGGCATCGTATGATCCTCGCGTGCAGTTCGTGGCGAAATCGCTTGTGCATGTCTTGCGAGCGGCGCACGTCTCCTTTGGAATCCTAGGGAACAAAGAGGTTTGTTGTGGAAGTGAAATACGGCGGATGGGGGAGGTGGGGCTTTTCGAGATGTTGATGGAAGAGAATATGAAGAATTTTACGAAGATTGATCCCAAGACCATCGTGACGACCTCGCCCCATTGTATGAACGCGTTGAAAAACGAGTATGAGGATCTGGGTTGTGAGGTGCTCCATTACAGCCAGTTCGTTTGGGGATTGATTCAGGAAGGGAAGTTGTTTTTCAACACAGAGGTCCCCATGAAGGTAACCTACCACGATCCCTGCTATTTGGGAAAACAGAATGGGGTGTTCGAGGAGCCCCGCGAGGTGTTGAGAAGTATTCCGGGTATCGAACTGATCGAGTTTGGGCGTTGCCGTGAAAATAGCCTCTGCTGCGAAGGAGGTGGAGGACGGATGTGGATGGAAGGGACGGGAGTGGGAAGGCGCCTTTCGGAGATTCGGGTGGAAGATGCCCTGGAAATGGGGGTGGAGGCTATTATAACGGCCTGTCCCTTTTGCCTTTTGACGTTGGAGGATGCGGTTAAGACAACGGGCAACGAAGAAAAGATACGGGTTATTGACTTGATGGAACTGGCCTCCATGGGATTGGGGGTTGAGCCTGAGGTAGAGCAGTAAAAGATCGTAGGGAGAGGAAGAAGGATGGAATATTAAATGTTGAGGGAATGAAAGATCTTTCAACTAAAGGAGGAAGACGTATGGATATCATCGTGTGTATCAAACGGGTGCCAGAGACGGCGGAAGCGGATCTGGTGATCGATGAGAGTAAAAAAGGAATCGATACGGACGGATTGGTCTTTTCCATTAACGAGTGGGACAACTACGCGGTGGAGGCGGCGATTCAACTCAAAGAAGCGGAAGGTGGAAAAATCACAGTGATTTCGGTAGGGCCGGAGGAAAACAACGAGGTTCTGCGCAGGGCCCTGGCAATGGGAGCGGATGAGGCATTGAGGCTTACGGATCCCGCCTTTGAGGGATCGGATGCCTACGCCATGGCGAAGATTCTTGCTGCCGCTATTAAGGATATTCCGTACGATCTCATCCTAACGGGGGTCCAAGCGGATGATGATGGGTTTGGTGCCGTGGGCGTCGTTTTGGCACAGATGCTGGGACTTCCTCACGCGGCCCTCGTCACGGAAATCAAAAAGGAAGGCGATGTCATTACCGTTCACCGAGAACTGGAAGGGGGTCTGGAGGAGGTCGACACCTTGAAGCTTCCTGCCCTTTTGACCATCCAAACGGGAATTAACGAGCCACGCTACGTGTCAATCATGGGAATACGCCGGGTAGCCAAGAAAGAGATCGGTGTGAAAGGGGTGGCGGATCTCGGTTTGAGTCAAGATGAGGTAGGAGAGAAGGGATCCATGAGCCGTATCGAAGAGCTTTTCTTTCCGCCTGTAGGGGAGGGAGCCGAGATTATTGAGGGAACGATGGATGAAAAAACCGAAGCGCTCGTTAGGATACTCAAAGAGCGGGGAGGGATGGCATAAATGGAAAAGATAGCGGTTTTGGTGGAACATCGGCAGAATGAGGTGAGAGATATAACCTTTGAAATGTTGACGAAGGCCCATCAGCTCGTGGGAGATGGAGGAGAGGTTATCGCCCTTTTTTTGGGGGACGTGTCGCAGAAAGGATTACTAGATAAAATTACCCCCCATGCCCATCGAACCATCGCCTACTTGGATACCGCGTTAGCGCAGTATGAACCGTTGCGGTACCTGGCAGCTTTCGTGAAAATCTTTGAAACGGTAGATTGTCAGCTCATTTTGATGGGGCAAACCGCTTTCGGGATGGATTTTGCGCCAGCCGTTGCGACGAAGTGGGAGATTCCTTTTACGACCGATGTGGTGGATATTCAGGACGAGGATGGCGTGGTGGCCGTACGTCAGATGTATAGTGGGAAAGTAAACGCAAAGGTTTCGCTGAAAGGGGGAGAAAAACAACTTTGTACCGTTCGGGCAGGGGCATTCCCCGCGGATGATCTTCCCACGGTTTCGGGTGAGCTTCAGGAAATCTCGGGGGCCGTGGAAGGGGATTTCTCCGCAAGGACCTTCGTGGAATATCTGGAAGCGGCGGTTGGTGATGTGGATATCACCCAGGCGGATATTATCGTGTCGGTGGGACGCGGAATAAAAGACGCCGATAATATCTCCATCGCCCAAGAACTTGCGGATGCCTTGGGAGGCGTGGTGGCTTGTTCACGTCCCGTGGCGGATAAGAAATGGCTGCCTAAGGAACGCCAGGTGGGAACATCGGGCAAGACGGTCAAACCCAAGGTGTATATCGCTTTGGGAATCAGCGGGGCCTTTCAGCATCAGGCGGGAATGAAAGGAGCCAACACGATCATTGCGGTGAATAAGGATCCCAAGGCGCCCATTTTCAGTATCGCCCATTATGGAATCGTGGATGATCTCTTCAAGGTGGTTCCGGCCTTGACGGAGAAGGTAAAGGAATTGAGGGGATAGATCGTTTCTTTCGTTCATCTTGTTTCCTCAGGTCTCCTTGCGCGGATGTAACCCGCCAGCAGGGGAATTGAGATGGACCAAACAAACCAAAAAAACGGGAGAGCGTATGGATTTTGAACTCAACATGGAGCAGAAAGAGATAATCAAGGCGGCGCGGGAATTTGCGGAAGGGGAATTCGATCCGCAACTCGCGATGGAGCTGGAAAGGTCGCATCAATTTCCTTTCGAGATCCGAAAAAAGGCCTGTCAATTGGGGTTCATTGGAATCCACTTTCCTGAAGAATATGGTGGGCAAGGATATGGAATCTTCGAGAACGCCTTGATCGTGGAGGAGTTTTGCCGGAAAGATTCCGGAATCGGTAGTGCCGTGGTCTTGTCCGATTTCTCATCGGAGGTCGTTATGCGTTTTGGCTCCGAGGAACAGAAAAAGGCGTATCTTCCGAAGGTTGCCTCTGGTGAGTATATCTCGGGAGGAGGGTACACGGAACCGGATCACGGGAGCGATATCACCTTCATGAATACCACGGCGGTGAAAGAGGGGGACGTGTACGTTATCAATGGTTCGAAAACCTTCATTACAAATGGAGGCATAGCCAATTTTCTCATTGTGCTTTGCCAAACGGATGAAGAAGCTTCTCCTACCTACCGGGGCCAGAGCACCTTCATTGTCCCCACGGACGTGGAGGGGTTCGAGGCGGTGGAGATCGAAGACAAGATGGGGTTGAAGATGACCTCCACCTGTGAGGTCTATCTCAACAACGTGCGAATTCCGGCGGGGAATCTCATCGGGAAGGAAGGTCGAGGCTTTTATCAGGTGTTGGAGTTCTTTGACGAGAGCCGTGTCGAGATTGCCGCACAGGCCTTGGGTATTGCGCAAGGGGCGTTGGATCGAACTCTCGCCTATATCAAAGAGCGGACGCAGTTCGGTCGAAAACTCGCCGCCTTTCAGGTTAATCAGCACAAGGCGGCGGATATGGCGACGCGGGTGGAACTGGCGAGGCTCATTGTTTACAAGGCTGCGTGGAATTACGACCAAGGGAGAATCGATCCGGTGCTCACATCAATGGCAAAGATGACGGCAGGAAGAACCGCCGTGGAGGTGTGTGACGAGGCAATCCAAATGCATGGTGGGTATGGGTATATCATGGAAAACGAAGTGGAACGGTTTTATCGGGATGCGAAGATTACGGAGATCTACGAGGGTACCCGCGAGATCCAGAAAAATACCATTGCCTCGACGATTGTGGGAAGGTTTAAGTAGAGGGGGACGAAATCCCGGTATGAGATCGAAGCATTACACCGTGGGTGGAACCGCGAAGAGGATGGCGGGCCTGAAGTCCGAAGACCGAAGTCTGAAGTCTGAAGTTTTCGGTTTTCGGCTGGGTACCGGTCGTTCAAGAGAGGACCATTCATGAAAGATGTCTTGGTCATCGGTGGGGGTATAGCGGGAATTCAGGCGTCGTTGGACATGGCTGATGCGGGGTTTATCGTCCATTTGGTAGAAAAGGAACCTACAATTGGGGGGCACATGGCCCAGACGGACAAGGTGTTTCCCACCTTGGATTGTTCTTCCTGCATTCTGACCCCCAAAATGGTCAGTGTGGGCCAGCATCCGAATATACGTCTTTACACATTGAGCGAGGTGACCAAGATTGAAGGGAAAGCGGGTGATTTCTCCGTCGAGGTTCTTCGTCATCCCAGATACGTGGATGAGGCGGCCTGTACGGGATGTGGGGCGTGTGCCGAGGCCTGCGTCATGAAAGGGCGGATTGAAAATGCCTTTGATATGGGGATTGGAAAACGGGGAGCCATCTACCTGGCATTCCCACAGGCGGTGCCGCTCAAATATGCCATTGATCCGGAAACCTGCCTTACGTTGAGCAGAGGGAAGTGTAAGAAAGGCCCACCGTGCAAGTTGGCGTGTGACGCCGACGCGATCAATTTTGAGGATGCGGAAAAGAGGTTGATGCTCCACGTGGGTGCCATTGTCGTGGCGACGGGGTATGACCCTTTTGACCCGAGATTGAAACCGGAGTATGGCTATGGAAAGTATCCGGAGGTTCTGACCGCGCTGGAGGTGGAGCGCCTTTGCAGTGCCTCAGGACCGACGTTGGGGGAGATTGTTGTCAATGGGAAAAAGCCTTCCAGGGTCTTTTTCATCCAGTGCGTGGGATCACGGGACCACACCGTTGGAAACTCATACTGCAGTCGTGTTTGCTGTATGTTCACCGCGAAACAGGCGCATTTGGTGAAAGATAAGGTGCCGGATGCCAAAGTAACAGTGACGTATATCGATATTCGTGCCTTTGGAAAGGGGTATGAGGAATTTTACGAGCGGGTGCAAAGCGAGGGCATCATCTATCGTCGGGGTGTGATCTCGGAAATTTTCAAGAAGGGTGACACCCTTTACGTCCGAGGTGAGGATACCTTTTTAGGGGAAACGTTTGAGGAAGAAGCGGACATGGTGGTTTTGGCTGCGGGTTTGGTTCAGCGGAAGGGACTGGAAGTTATCGAGGCTTTGGGCATTCAGACGGGTGAAGATCGTTTCTTCCAAGGCCCTTCACCCCTTGATCCCGTGGAGTCGGGTGTTGAGGGAGTTTATTTGGCGGGATGTTGCGTGGGCCCGAAGGACATCCCCGATACGGTGGTTCAGGCGAGCGGGGCGGCTTCGCGAGCCATGGCAGTCTTGGCACGGGAGCGTGCGGCATGAGAATTGGTGTGTATGTCTGTCATTGTGGAATTAATATCGCGTCGGTTGTGGATGTGGCCGCCGTGCGAGATTATGCTCGGACCCTTCCCGATGTCGTTTTGGCCAAGGATTACCAATACATGTGTTCTGATCCGGGACAAGAGATGGTGCGGGACGATATCATTACGCATCGCCTTGATCGGGTGGTAATCGCGGCGTGTTCACCTCGGATGCACGAAGCTACCTTTCGAAAGGTCATGGAAAAAGGGGGGATCAACGCCTATTATTTTGAAGAAGCCAATATTCGGGAGCAATGTTCCTGGGTTCATTCCGATCGGGTGATTGCCACAGAGAAGGCCAAAGAGCTTGTGGCGGCGGCGGTATCACGGGTTCATCTTCAAGAAGCGCTTCAAGAAAAAGAGGCGTCGGTTATCCCCGCCGTGTTGGTTATAGGAGGAGGCATCGCGGGATTGACGGCGGCCAGAGATATGGCCGATGCGGGTTTTCGGGTAACCATTGTGGAACGAAAACCCTATTTAGGGGGGCATGTGGCAAAATGGACCGCCACCTTTCCGCACATGGCCCAAGCAAGCGATTTTCTTCTTCCTCTATTGGACGCCGTTGAAAGCGATGAAAAAATAGAGATCTTGACGTCCTGTGAGTTGAAGGAACTTGATGGATTTGTGGGAAATTACACGGCTAGAGTGGAGTTGTCCCCTCGTTACGTTGATCCAGCCCTCTGTACGCGCTGTGGGGCGTGCCTTGATGTCTGTCCCGTGGAGGTTACGGACGAGGAGACGTGGGGACTTACTACGCGTAAGGCCATTGTACTTCCCTCCCCCCCCCATAGGCCTGATACCGCTTTTATCGATGAGAAGACGTGCCGTCATTTTACGGAAGAGGGGTGTGATGCCTGTGTGGCGGCATGTCCGGAAAAAGCCGTAACTTTTGAGGCGACGAAGGCGGAGAAAACAGTCGAAGCTGGGGTAGTTATTGTAGCAACGGGGTATCGGCTATTCGATCCCACACGAAAACCTGAACTGAGTTATGGGAAGATTCCCACGGTGATCACGGGTCCTCAGTTGGAAAGATTGTTGAACGAACATGGTCCGACGAAGGGGGAACTGATTCTGAATGGAGAGCGTCCGAACCGTATCACTTTTATCCATTGCGTGGGATCGCGAGATCACACGATCGATCATCCTTATTGCAGCCGGGTTTGTTGTATGTTCACATCGAAGCAGGCTCGATTGGTAAAGGAACGTTATCCCGATATCCAAATTCGGGTGTGCTACATGGATATGCGAACCTTTTGTCGAGGGTGTGAGGAGTTTTACAACGAAGTGCAAAGAAGGCGCATTTATTACACCCGCGGCATGGTTTCGGAAGTCTTTCTCAAAAACGGCAAACCAGTCGTGCGTTTCGAGGACACGTTTCTGGGTGAAATGATGGAGGAGCCTACCGATTGGGTCGTTTTGGCGGTGGGGATGGAACCTGCCGAAGGTGCGGATGCCCTTCAGAATCTCTTGAAACTCTCCCGCTCGGCCGATGGATTTTTTCTGGAGGCGCACCCTAAGCTTCGCCCCGTTGATACGGATACGGATGGGATCTTCTTGGCGGGTTGTTGCCAGGGACCACGGGACATCGCGGATACGGTTTCGTCCGCACATGCGGCGGCCTCTCGGGCGGCTATTCCTCTTTTTGCCGGGAAGGTGGCGATCGCCCCCATCGTGGCGGAAGTGGATGAGGAGGTCTGTTCAGGATGCGGGTTGTGTGAGCGGGTGTGTGTGTACGGGGCCCTCAAATTGGATGAGGTGCATAAAAAGATGACGGTCAACGAGGCCGTGTGCAAGGGGTGTGGGGCGTGTAGCGCAACCTGTCCGTCCAGCGCCA
>Ga0256914_1003932_pt1 | contig 11484 bp, 11 predicted proteins | sample HulkmetaG_FD_191571 | JGI IMG/M metagenome (GOLD analysis project Ga0256914, IMG submission 191571) | Hydrothermal chimney microbial communities from Main Endeavour vent field at the Juan de Fuca Ridge, Pacific Ocean - Hulk | ecosystem: Environmental > Aquatic > Marine > Hydrothermal vents ...
GGGTTGTGGCGATAGTTTCTAGCTGTTCTTTGTTGATATTGAGTGTTGTGTCGTTTTGAATGGTTAACATGACGCAAAGTTTATCAAATTAAAGGTAAAATCCTTTTAAAAAAGGAGAGAGTGATGAAAAGAAGAGCCGTTTGTATTATCTCAGGAGGGATGGACAGTGCCTTGAGTGCTGCTATTGCTAAGCGTGAGGGCTATGAGATCATTGCTGTTCATTTTAACTATGCTCAACGTACTCAAAGTAAAGAGGAGCAATCTTTTAGAAAAATTGCCAATTTTGTTGGGGCAGTGGCAACCTATAGCATTGATTTGGATTTTTTCAAACAGGTTGGTGCTTCTGCCTTGGTTGATGAGTCTTTAGAGGTTCCAATAGAGGGGATAGAGGAGGGTGTTCCTATTACCTATGTCCCTTTTCGTAATGGTATTTTTATCTCTATTGCTACAGCCATTGCAGAGAAACATACTGCTGAGGCACTCTATATTGGGGTAGTAGAAGAGGATAGCTCTGGTTATCCTGATTGTAGAGATAGTTATATTCATGCTATGGAACAAGCCATTAATCTTGGAACCAAGGATGAGACAAAATTGGAGATCAAAATGCCATTAGTACACATGAAAAAAGAGGAGATTGTCCAACAGGCATTGGATTTAGGTGTTCCTCTTGAGGATACATGGAGTTGTTATCAAAATGAGGATCAAGCTTGTGGTCTATGTGATAGTTGTCGACTTCGACTCAAAGGGTTTGCTTTGGCTGGTGTAGAGGATCCTATTGTTTATCAAGAGCTTTAATCGATGGTTAATATGGTATACTAGCAAAAAACTTTAGAGGTGAACAGAACAGTATGGAAACAAAAACAAAATCAGGTTTTATTGCAGTGGTAGGACGACCCAATTCAGGCAAGAGTACCCTACTCAATTTTTTGGTAGGTGAGAAACTTGCCATGGTCTCTAAAAAAGCTCAAGCCACTCGTAAACGAATGAATATTATTGTTATGCACAAAGGCAATCAGCTTATTTTTGTAGATACCCCTGGGATTCATAAAAAGGAGCGATTGATCAATGAGTTTATGCTTGAAGAGGCACTCAAAGCGATGGGAGATAGTGATTTGATTCTCTTCTTATCGCCTATTACGGATAGATTGGATGAGTATGAAAAATTTTTGGCACTCAAAGAGAGCAAAAAGGTTAAACATATTGTTTTATTGACCAAAATGGATCATGTGCCTCAAGGAAAGATTCTTGAAAAATTAGGCGAGTATCAGAAGTATCAAGATCACTTTGAGGCGATTATCCCCTTTTCTGTTAATAAAAAAGTGGGCAAAGAGGCACTGCTTAATGAGGTGGTCAAGCACCTTCCTGTATCTCCTGCTCTGTTTGATACTGATATTACCACAACAGAGTTTGTCCGTGATATCTACAAAGAGTTGATTCGTGAATCTATTTTTGAGAATCTCTCAGATGAGATCCCTTATGAGTCAGATGTTACCATTGAGAAGATTGATGAAGATGAGGAGATGGATAGAATTTATGCGACAATCATTGTCGAAAAAGAGACTCAAAAAGGCATTATTGTGGGCAATAGAGGCATGGGTATTAAGCGTGTAGGACGATTGGCACGTCAACAGTTAGAACACTTCTCAGGAAAACGTATCTATCTTGATTTGCATGTTGCCGTTAAGAGAGGGTGGAGCAAATCTCGAAGTGGTTTAGAGGAGATGGGGTATATCTTTTAGATCAATATTTTTTAATATACAGCGTTGTTAATCCTAAAAAATATTTTAATAAAATATTTAATGTTTTTATATAACATAAATATTATGAATATAAAAATTTAGTTTAATTATTCAAGCTTAGATTAATATTTCTGCCAATATAATGGGTCTAATATTATTATGAAATGGTAGATTTAACAATTATGTCAATAAAAACTGTAGACCCTAGAATAAAAAAATTTAAAAATATTATCACAGTTAATCCTTATAATCATGAGTATTATCAATATAAGGATCAGCAGTTTACTCCGATAGAGAACTTAGGATTTAATAACAGTAATTTTGTTATATCTTATATTAGTAATAAAGATATGATTATTGCCTCTTTTGATCTTGGGTATAGTGTTGATCCTGCTGAGATTGATGATGTCATTTATATGAAAGCCTATGATGAGTTGGGGCTTGATCCAGAAAAAGAGTATGATATTCATCATCAAAAAGTAGATACAAATGAGCAGAGTCATGTTTATAACCTTTTTATAATAGAGCCTGAAGTTATCCAAGAGCGTAATAGCAAAATTATTGAGACAACTAAGTATATTGATCTCTCTATACCTGCTCCTCTTTTGTTTGGTACTCTCTACAAAGGGGAGATTCTTGAGCGTAATGAGGCACACTGTTTTATCTACTTTACAATGGAAGATACCTTTGTCTCTATCTATAATGAAGGTCGATTCCTCTACTCAAAATCTTTGGAGTTTTCCTTAGAGCAGATCTATGAAAAATATTGCGCAATGATTGGAGAGAAGGTTGATAAAAAGGAGTTCTTTGAGACGTTAGAGTCTGAGGGGCTTAAGGCAACAGACTCCTTTTTCCAGCAAAACCTAATGAAACTTTTTAGTGAGATCTTTTTGCAAATCAATGATATCATTATCTATACCAAACGTGCTTATAATCTTCCAAGTATTGGAAAACTCTTCTTAGGATCGGTTCAGAGTCCCATTATTGGTTTGGGGGATTATGGGTATAACTATTTGGGCATACCTACTTTTAATTTGGATTTTAACTTTGGTATCAAGAGTGATGAGTGGTATATTGATCAGCTTCAGTATATGATGGTACAGAGTGGATTGGGGTATTTAGAAAATCCTGATGCTTTTATTAATTTAACTAATAAACCTCGTCCGCCAGTCTTTTCAAAAAGAGCAAGTGGGCAATTTATTATTGCTACTGCTGTCTCCTCTCTTTTGGCACTGGCTTGGCCTCTCTCCTATTTGGCACTGGCATACTCAAATGATGCATCAAGCCTACTGCTCTCTAAGGAGGAGCAAGAGCTCTCAGCAATTAGCAAAAAATATAAGAAAATATTAGAAGAGAAACAAGCACTTATCCAAAAACATAAAAAAGAGTTAAAAAAACTAGAGAGTATCTTTGAAGGAAAAGCCAAAACATTGGTCTCTATTCATAATAGAAAGGTAAATTATAAATTTAAATCAAAATTCTTATATGATTTCGCCAAAGATTTGACGAAATATAATGTTAAGGTTGAAGCAATTAAGAGTCATGAAGATAGCTATTCACTACATATGATTAGCAGTGATGAGAAGAGTTTAACAAAATATATAAAATATATCTCTGAGAAATATTTTTCAACCATACAAAAGATTAATATTAAACGTATTAAATTTAATGAGAGAGATACAAAGTATAGAGGTATTTTGGAAGTGAGTTACAAATAATGAATGATATTTTAGAAAATTTAGACAACCTATTTAACGACAAGAGTGAAAATGAAAAATGGATGTTGATTATGATGATCGTTTTGGTTATTGGGTATCTCTCCTATTCTCTTTTTCTTCCCTATGCTGAGGATACTTATAATCAATCTGAGCAGCATAAAACATCTCTGAAAAAAAATATTGCAAAAAATAAGCAGTATATTGCCTCCATTACTGTTGGTGGAGATAGAGAGTTTTATGTCAAAAAATATAGTAATGATATTCTTAATCTTGAGAAGAGTATTGTTCAAGCCAATGATAATATTAATTTTATCTCTGTAAAGCTAGAGGAACTCTCACCGCTACTCTTCAATAAAAAGAGTTGGTCAAAATTTTTGAACAGTTTAACCAAAGAGGCAAAAAATCAAGGGGTAGATATTGATTATATTGAGAATGAATATGTGGATAATAATGGAAGTTTTGGACATATATTGGAGATCTCTGTTGGATGTAAAGGTGAGTATAAAAATATCGTAAAGTTTATTAATAAGATTGAAAAAAATATTTTGGTTACGGATATTTATGGTAATAGCATACGACTAGAGGACAATGCAACAACTACCTATTCCGATATTAATATTTCAGTATGGGGGATTAATCACTAATGAGAAGAGAGATTTTGATTATGAGCATGGGGGCAGTTATGTTAAGTGCCGCTTCATTGAGTCATGAAGAGATTGCCATAATGGTTGAGAAGATCAAAAAAGAGCGATCAGGAATTAATACTTCTGTTTTGGAGACAACTCCTAATCCATTTGCAATTATAAAAAAGCCTGAGCCCAAAATAGAAAAAGAGGTTAAACCTGTGATTAAAGAGGTTGTGCCAGAAGTTACCTATGAGCTTTTGGCCATCTTAAATCATGCCGCTTTTATTGCTGGTAAATGGTACAAAGTTGGAGATCATTTGGAGCCTTATACCATTCACTCTATTGGAAAGAGTAGTATTGTATTAAAGAGTGGAGATGAGACCAAAAGGCTTTTTTTGCCCAAAAGAGAGAAAAAAATTATATTTAAAGGGAAATAAAATGAAAAGATTTAAGAAAATTTTACTTGTATCTCTAATGTTGATAACAACGATCTCAGTAGGGGCAAACAGTTGCACTACTCAGATGTTTACTGTTACACTCAATAGTTCACTTACCTATGGAGATGTTGTTGAAAATTTAGCTGATGAGTGTGGATTGACCCTTTTGGTAAAAGATAAAGAGGCAAAAAAGAGATTACAAGAGAATCTCTATTATGTGAAGCTCTCCAATGCCTCTCTTGAGGAGTTTTTGGATGTTATTTTAAAAGAGAATAATATCAATTATGATTTGGATGGCAACAAACTTCGTATCTCCTATCTAACTACCAAAACCTTTAAGCTTCACTATATCTCTGGTTCTCGAATTGGAAAGAGTAATGCCCATGTAACCATTGCAAATAACAGTGGAAAAGGTCAAGCTAGTAGTGGTGGAGGTGATGGAGAGAGTGGTAGTTCCTCTGCAGGAACTTCTGGTTCTAAGACAGGTGTCTCTATTGAGAGCAATGATGATTTTAAGTTTTGGACTAAGATCTCAGAGGAGCTACACTTCTTGATCAATCGTCCAGAGGATGAGTATAAAGCACCAGTGCCTATTATCAATCAAGAGGCAGGAATGATTACCGTTACAGGAACACCTAAACAGTTGGCACGGGTATCAAATTATGTTGAGAATCTTACGGCGCAACTAAAAAATCAAGTTTTGATTGATGTCAAAATTTTAAGTGTAACCTTTGATGATAGTTCAACTACTGGTGTTGATTGGTCTCAGCTCTATAATTTACAAAATATGGCAATCTCTACATTTAATATTACCAAGCACAATATTACAGGTCTAGATTGGTCTCGTGGAGAGAGTGGAGGAACCAATTTTGATAGTGTGGAGTTGGGATCTGGTGGAACACCCAATGGAGGGGTTATGATTGCGGAGAATAGTACCAATATCAATGAAGTTATTAAGTTTCTTAAAACACAAGGAGATGTTCGTTCGATATCAAACCCCAAAGTTCTGACACTCAATAACCAACCAGCATTGATCTCAGTAGGAAATGAACTCTTTTATAAGATACAATCAACAGCCATTATGCAAGGAGCAAGTGGGGCTGGTTCTCAAACTAGTGGAGAGACTATAGATTCTGTCTTTGCAGGTATCCTGTTGGATATTACTCCTGAGATCTCTGAGAGTGGCTCTATTACGCTTAAGATTAACCCCTCAATCTCTGATACACTCAATACTGTTGAGAGAGATAATGGTGGATCGAGAAATATTCCACCTGATCTCTCTCGAAAGCAGATCTCTTCAGTGGTTACAGTTGAGGATGGTCAGCATGTTATTTTGGGAGGATTGATCTCTTCAAAATCAGGTAAGAAGGTTTCAAAAGTACCTCTTCTTGGGGATTTGCCTCTTTTGGATCATCTCTTTAAACGAGAAATTAATATAGATAGGGTTGAAGAGTTGGTTTTAATCTTAACACCTCATGTTATCAAAAAAGATACAGAGTTATCATTAGAAGAGTTGGGGTATCGAAAGTTACAAGATGACAAGTAAATATAAAGAGATCAAGCATATCTTTATAGATACGGTTGAGAGTCAAAATTATGTTGAGCTTGATTCAATGAAGCATAATTATGATCTTCTTGCAGAGAGTTTAGATAAACCTCTAAAGATGATACTGCTCTTTGGTCGACCTGGAACAGGCAAGAGCATGACACTCAATAAGCTCTATACCAATCTCAAAGATAAACGAGAAATTCACTATTTTGATGCCCCAATTTTAAGTGAAAAAGAGTTTCTCAAAAGTATCTATGAAGCGATGTCGGGACAGCATATTCCTCAAAATATGCGTGTCAATTTTGATGGACTTTTGAAGTATTGTCAAAAGATGAGAGGTAAGCGAGAGGTTATTTTTTTGCTTGATGAGTGTCAACTCTATAGTGAGGCTTTGATGGAGAAGATTCGACTCCTCTCAGATACACGCGTGGTTAAATTTGTAATTACCTTGCACAAGACAGAGAATGAGGATATTATTGCCAAAGAGCACTTCAAGACCCGTATTTGGGAAGTAATTGAGCTTAAGAATGTAAGTGAAGAGGATTTGGCAGTCTTTATTCAAAAAAAACTTATGCAAAAGGGGTTTGTAGAGGTTGCTAATAGTATTAGCAAAAGAGATATTAAGTTTATTCATAGCCATACCAAAGGGAATTTCAGGGAGACCAATAAGTTTTTATACACGATTTTTAATATTTATGAGTATTATGATCTTTATGAACCCAAAAAAATCGATCCCAATAGGTTTTCCAAAAAGATTTTGGAGATGGCAGCAATTAAATTAGGATATATTCATGATTAATACAAAAGAGCTTGAAAAACGATGGTATAAGTACAAAGCAAAAACATTTACTCTCTTTCTTTCTGTTGTAATGGTTATTATACTATTGCCATATCTATTCTATTATATTTATAGCCATTTTAATACCACAAAAGAGTCAGATATCTCAAGAAAATCAGATTTTAATCAAACAGCTAAAGTAGTTGCAAAGCCAAAAGAGCAATCTGGTATAAATAATTCAAATAGCTTGAAAAAAGAGAAACTTCTTCTCTCTCCTACTATCCCTGTTATTGATATAGACAATGAGAATAGAAAGAGAGAATACCCTGTTAAAAAAATCTCAAAATCGACAAAAAAATTGATAAAAGCCAAAAAATCAGCCACACTTTCTGCTCAAGAGTTGGCAATAATCAATGGAAAAGATCTCAAAAAAGAGAAAAAGAAGATCAACTTTCAACATAGCAATGCTAACTATATTGAGGTGATGTTACAAAAATTTAAGCAGAATAAAAACCCAAGAGAAGCACTCCTCTTAGCAAAAGCCTATTATCAAAAGAAAGATTATATAGAATCAGAAAAGTGGTCTCTTATTGCTAATAATTTGAATAAAAATTTAGAGGAGAGTTGGTTGATCTTTGCTAAATCCAAAGCAAAACTAGGAAAGCGTCGGGAGGCGTTAAAGATTCTATCCTCTTATTATAAAACAACTCAATCCTCTCAGGCAAAAGCATTGATAGAGAAGATCAAATCAAGGAGTATCTAATGAGGTATCTCTTCTTCTTTTTTCTTCTTACCTCTGCAATTTTTGCCTCTAGGCTCTCTACACTTTATAAATATTATGAGAAGCAGGAGTATGAGAAGGGGTGTAACTATGGAGCTAGATATTATACGCAAAATATTAATAATGAGAAGTATTTAACCCTGTATGGCTTGGCATGTTTAGAGACAGATCATCTTAATCGTGTCGCCAAACCGATGTTGCTCTTGGATAAAGATAAGGCGAGTCGCGAGAATGCCAGTTACTTTGCAACGATTTTATTGCAAAAACAGCTTCTAAAACAGGCACTTATGGATCAAAAGCCTTTGGGTGATCTTAAACTTCCCAAAACCAATTTTGTACTCTCTCGAATATTTGATCTCTTTGTGGCAAAAGCCTATAAGATTGAGGAGGATATCTATACTCTAAAAGATCCAGAGAGAGAGGATCTCTCTTATAAAGTCTATATTAAAAGTGGCAAAAAAAAGAAAAATTATTTGATTATTGATATCTATCAAGAGGATAGATTTACCAAACGTTATCGCTACAATTAGGAGAAAAAATGCAACGAATTATTGATATATTGACCAAAGAGGGTGTCATTGATACGCGGAAATTAGATCTTTTTATTAACAAATATGGAGAGGAGCGTCTTAGTATTGAGAATCTTATCAAGGTGAAGATTATCAATACACTTGAGATGGATCAAGCCCTCATTAAAGCGCTTAGGCTTCATACTATTGAGATGGAGGATCTCGAATCGATACAGGGAGTCGATACAACGCGTATTCTTAAACAGATTGCCAAAAATATGGATATTAAGTATGTAGAGATTAATGAGGTTGATATCGATTATCATCTGGTCAAACGATTGCCACTTAAGCAGTTGATGCGGTACAATGCACTTCCTCTGTATGTTGAGGATTCAACCGTAACCGTAGCATTTGAAAACCCTTCCGATTTTGAAGCCAAGGGAGCTATTGAGCGATTTTTTCATGGTAAGATTATGGAGGTTGCCATTGCCAAAGCTACCATGATTCGTCGAGAACTGCTTAGGTTAAAGACCTCTGAAGATGTTGAGGAGTTTTCTGAGGATATTAAGCATGATCTTACAGAAGGGGCAGCTGAGGTTAAATCTGATAGCAATGAGTCTCCTGCGGTACTAAAGCTAATTGAGACTATCCTTGCAACAGCTATTGATGCCAAAACAAGTGATATTCATATTGAAGCGACAGAGACCAATGCCATAATACGTTATAGAATAGATGGGATGCTTCAAGAGTATTTCAAGCTAGAGAAGATTATTTTTGGTCCATTGGCATCTCGTATGAAACTACTCTCCAATCTTGATATTGCAGAGAAGAGAAAACCACAAGATGGACGATTTACTCAGATTGTTGGGGGGCATGTTTTTGACTTTAGGGTCTCTACACTACCGACACTCTTTGGTGAGTCGATTGTTCTAAGGATTTTGGATAAATCCAAAGCTTTGGTCAAGCTTGAGGATGCGGGGATGAATGCACAGGCCTATGCCAAGTTTAAAAAAGGAATCAAATCTCCTTATGGTATTATGCTAGTAACGGGACCCACAGGATCAGGGAAGACCACAACACTTTATGGGGCATTAAATGCCATTATTGATGTCAAAGATAAGATTATTACTGTTGAGGATCCTGTAGAGTATCAGATGAGTGGTATTCAACAGGTACAGGTGAGTGCCAACACAGGGTTAACTTTTGCTGCGGCACTGCGTTCTATTTTAAGGCAAGATCCAGATAAGATTATGATTGGTGAGATTCGAGATCAAGAGACACTAAGAATTGCTATTGAAGCAGCCCTGACAGGTCACTTGGTACTCTCTACACTACATACCAATGATGCCATCTCTGCGATTAGTAGGATGCAAGATATGGGGATTGAGGATTATCTCCTTGGAGGGGCTGTTGTTGGTATTCAAGGACAGAGATTGGTACGAAAGATCTGTGAGACATGCAAAGAGGTAGAGAAGGATATCCATCCTGAAAATCTCAAAGAGTTAGCCAAATATCTTCCCAAAAATCCTACTTTTTATAAAGGAAAAGGGTGTGCTGTTTGTAACAATACAGGCTATTCTGGTCGAGAGATGATCTGTGAGGTACTTTTGATCTCTGAAGAGTTGTCAACGATGATTGCTAATGGTGCAACCAAAGAGGAGATGAGAATACAAGCCTTTAAAGAAGGCTTTTCAACCATGTTACAAGATGGTGTAAACAAAGCACTTCAGGGCAAAACATCTCTTGAAGAGGTGTTGCGAGTGGCTAGATAAGTGTTGGAAAGAGAGAGCAGATGAATTATTATAAAGTAACAATGAGTAAACGGGGCAAACGTAGTGAAGAGGTGATTAAGGCAAAGAGTAAAATCTCTGCCATCCGCACTGCCAAACAGGAGTTTGCTGGGTTTAATATCCTTAAAGCAGAAGAGACCACCCCTGATATGGGGGCAAAGATAGGTGATGTAATAGAAGATTTAAAAAAATCTTTTAAAGGCAAGATCGATATTGGACATAAGATCGCCTCTATTCGACAAATTGCCGTTATGACCGATGCGGGTATCTCTATTCACGACTCTATTGATGAGGTGGCTAAAAATACTGAAAATGATAAGTTAAAAACCATCTTCTCAACCATGAGTAATGATATCAATGCAGGTAAAGGGATTAGTGATTCTATTGAACCTTTCAAAGAGGATTTTGGTCATGTTGCTTTGGCGATGACAAATCTTGGAGAGAAGACAGGGAATATTGCAGGAGCTTATCATAAGCTAGCAGATATTTTAGAGAGTATTCGAGACAATACCAAAAAGTTCAAAAAAGCGATTCGTACACCACTAATTACTTTTGCAGCAATGGGGGTGGCATTTACTATTTTGATTATGGTGGTGGTACCAAAATTTAAGGATATGTTTGAACGCTTCAATACCGCACTTCCGATTCCTACACAGATTCTCCTTTGGCTAGAGAATGCTTTGAGCAACTATGGTCTCTATATTTTAGCGGGATTTGCCTTGAGTATTTTTATGGGGATACATACCTATAAGAAGAATATCGATTTCAAATATAAAGTTGATAAGATATTGGTACATCCTCGTTTCTATCTAATTCATAAGATTATCTTCTTCTCAACCATGCACAAGTACACTCTGGTCTTTGGTGAGTTGGTCAAATCAGGTATTCCTGTCTCAGAAGCCCTTGATACGGCGGTAGATATGGTAGATAACCTCTATATCAAACGAAAGCTTCTAACTGTCAATGCCAATATCGCTAGAGGTATCTCTCTCTCTGAGGCGTTTGAGCAGACAGAACTTTTTGAGAATATGCTTCTTCAGATGATTCGTGCAGGAGAGAGCAGTGGTCAGCTCGATGCGATGTTGGGTAAGGTAGAGCAGTATTATGATAGTAGATTTCAAGATCTTATCGATAACTTAGCAGCTTATATTGAGCCAATTATGCTCTTTTTTATTGCTGGATTGGTACTCTTAATGGCACTAGGTATCTTTATGCCGATGTGGGATTTGGGCAAAGCGGTCAAGTAATCCTGTAATGATGTAATTACATTACTACTAAGAGGTGTCCAGTAGCTCATGGTGATATTGGACTCTCTTAGAATATCACCTGTCCATGTATTGCAGGTTCTAAAGAGATTATAGTGATAGATCGAAGCATAAAAAGCATCCTCTCTTCTATACCCTTGTGCTACCAATAGGGGTTTTGCTCCAAAACTTTTTAAAATTAACTTTTCAATCTTTTGATGCTGTTTTTTGGTAACTTTAATCATCATTAAATTGTCTGCTCTTTTAATCTCTCGATAGTAATTGATATGTATGAGTGAGTTGGTATTGACAA
>Ga0256914_1003933_pt1 | contig 11483 bp, 6 predicted proteins | sample HulkmetaG_FD_191571 | JGI IMG/M metagenome (GOLD analysis project Ga0256914, IMG submission 191571) | Hydrothermal chimney microbial communities from Main Endeavour vent field at the Juan de Fuca Ridge, Pacific Ocean - Hulk | ecosystem: Environmental > Aquatic > Marine > Hydrothermal vents ...
GAGGCGACGGCGTTTCTTGCCACGAACACTCTGAGGTTGACGGGCAGGTGTCGAGCGAACAGGGTGTGCTCCCCGGCCGCGGCTGCGAGTGCGGACTCGAGGGTATTGACCAGCTCCCGGACGTTTCCGGGCCAGTCGTAGCGCATGAGTGCTTCGAAGAAATCTGGAGAGAATCCCTTGATGGGGGAGCGATGGCGGGCGCAGAACTTGTGGAGGTGGTGGAGCACGATGGGACGGATGTCCTCGGGCCGTTCGCGGAGGGGGGGGAGGTGAATGGTCATGGATCGGATGCGGTAGAGGAGGTCCTCACGGAACCGTCCTTCGGCCACCATCTGGTCGAGGTCGCGATTGGTTGCGGCGATGAGTCGGAAGTCAGAGGATTCCTCGAGTTCGCCGCCGACCGGTCGGAAGCGGTGTTCCTGGAGGACCCTGAGAAAGACTTTCTGGATGGTGGGAGGGAGTTCTCCGATTTCGTCGAGGAAGAGTGTGCCGCGGTGGGCCTGCTTGACGAGTCCGGGGGCGGATCGATCTGCGCCGGTGTAGGCGCCGCGTGCATGGCCGAAGAGGAGGGATTCGGCGAGGGTGTCGGGGAGGGCGGCGCAGTCGACCACGATGAACGGGCCATCGGCTCGGCGGCTGTTGTCGTGGATGGCTCGAGACACGAGTTCTTTTCCGGTGCCTGTCTCGCCGGTGATGAGCACGTTGGCCTCGGTCACGGCCGCCTGGGCGAGCAGGTCGAAGCAGGCCTTCATGGGGGGGCTTTCTCCGACCAGTTCCGGGTGCTCGAGGGCGACGATGGGGGGGCGTTCCGAGCGCTCGCGCCGGTATTCGAGCACGCGGGTGAGCTGGAGGGCGGTATCCTTGAGAGAGACGGGTTTTTCGAGGTAGGCCCAGGCGCCGCTCTTGATGGCGAGTTCGGCCCCGTCCGGGTCTCCCTCCCCGGTGATGATGATCACTTCCGGAGATCCCCTGGATGCGCGCACATCCGGGATGGCGCTCAGCCCGTTGCCGTCCGGAAGTTGAACGTCCAGCAAGACCACATCGAACGTCTGTTTTCGGAGGCGATCGAACCCGTCGTGGAGCGAGAGGGCGTATTCGGCCTCGTGCTTCATCATCTGCAGGTGCCGGTGCATCATCTCACACAGCATCAGATCGTCATCGATCACCAGAACGCGTCCCATCCCTGTTTCCTCCCCCACGGGCCGGTTTCCGATTCGGGAATCCGGCTTCATCGAACAGATCAGCGGTGTTCCCGCTCCCCGCGAGACACGGTTGTCCATCTTAGCGCCGCCCACAGGTCCTTGCAAGCGTGCACGAGCGTTCCCGGAGACGCGGGGGCCGGCCAGTCTCGAGGTCCCCTCCGGGAAAGAGGTACCGGCCGACGCCTCCGAGACCGGGCACCGGGCCGCCCGCCACGTCTCGCCTCCAGTTGTTGACACCTCGAGCACCAACCCGTTACCATGCCCGCGTGCGTCTCCTGCGCATTGCGGCGAACACGGAAACCTGGTGATGGAGACCCGGGCATGCGGCCAGCAACCGCCCTTCCCTTGCCGATGCTCTTTTGGCTTGCGTCCGTTCTGTGGTCAGCGCTCCCGTCGTGCCAGCCCGAGGACACTTCGCCGGTGCTGGAGGTGGGGTTCGTGCTCCCCGAAGATTCGAGTTTCCTCGGGGAGGTGTCCACGTACACGGCTCAAGTCACCTACTCCGGCGGGGAAAAGAACGGCATGCTCCTCGAGACCACGTTCCCGGCCGGGTCTGTGGACGCGGTGTTCGACGGCCTTCCCCCCACCGGTGAAGGCGAAACGGTGCAGATCCACGTGGAAGGACACGCGACCGGGGACGGGGCGGAAGCGCCGGTCATTACACGGGCCACGTCCGGACCGCTGACCCTTGCGGCGGGGAGTGCAACCCGGGTAAGGCTTTTCCTCGGGCAGGTCGGGGCGGTCAACATGCTGGTATCGCGGTTGCCTACCGGCGCAATGGGCCAGGTCGCGGTCAGCTTTCCAGACGGCACCACCTTGATTGCCGGCGGGATGGACAGGAGCGGCAACCTGACGCCGGACACCACCTGGTTCGACGACGGCTTCACAGGGCTCGAGTTCGGGCTGGTGACGCCGGGTCCCCCTCTTTCGACGCCTCGAATGCACCACGTGGCAGCGCTCCTGGATGAATCCGGGCAAGACGGCCCTGTGCAGGCCGCGCTCCTGGGCGGAGACACGTTTGAACGCTTGACACTCACCGATGTGGAGGGCCTCCAGGTTCCGAGTATCGACCTGGGCGGCCCGGCTCCCCTGGCATCGGTGGAAACCCTGACGCCGGGTGCCGACGGGTTCGAGGCCGGTCCCCCGCTCCGGTCGCCTCGAGCGTACGCCACGGCCTTGCAACCTTCCTCGTCCACGGTGCTCCTCTGTGGAGGGATCGAGTCCCAGGAAGGAAGTTCTGCGATTTCCGATACCTGTGAGCACTGGCGCGCCGATGGCACCACCAACACTTTCGGCCTTCACTACCGCCGCGTGCTCCATCAGGCGACGTGGCTTCGGAGCGGTGAGGTACTGCTGACCGGCGGGACATCGGAGCCCTTGCTGTCGCCGGAATCCCTGTTGCTCGAGAACGAGGTGTTCGATCCGGAGGCGCCCTCCCCTTCTCGTGCCGGCTTCCTCCTCTATCCGAGGGTGGGCCACCAGGCGGTGGTCATTCCGGGCACGGACGGCGAAGTGCTTGTGACCGGGGGGTACACTCGAGAACCGACCCCATCAGGCGCGGCGTTCCGCCTCACCCTTGCGGAATACGCGGAGATCTACCAGCCGGAAAGCGCGTCCTCCCGGCCGTTCGTCCGAGGTCCGGCCATGCAGTGCCCCCGAGCATTTCACAAGGCTGTTCCGGTCGGCGACGGGTTGGTGCTCATCGTGGGCGGAATCGGGGCCGATGGTCACAGCTTGCCCCCGCCCGAACTCTATGATCACCTTGCCAATGATGGAGCAGGCGCTTTCCTTCTCCTGGACGACTCGGATACCCTGTGCGGACAGGGGGTGGAGGCGTCCGGCCCACTCCTCTCCGTGAACGGCCCCACGGCCTCGAGGCTCAGTACCGGGGACGTGTTGATTGGGGGTGGAGACTGGAACCCTGGCAACGGCGGGGGTGCTGACGATGCAGGGCTGGCCGTGTTCGTTGCACCGCGGTAGAGGAGACCGAAGTCGGCGGGCCGAGACCTTCCACCTCCTGCACGGGACCTCCGGGTGAACGCGCGGTCAGCGGGCATACTCGGCGACCGCGTCACAGGCGTTGTCCGTGCCGCTCTTGAGGCGGAGGTTGGTGAGGATGACCTCGTCGGTCTGGAGCTTGCACTGCTCGTCCTGCTGCGAGGTGATGTCCTCGTAGGCGCGACGACACTGGACGAGTTCGTCGTCCGAGAACGGCACGCCGCAGGAATCGAACACGTCGGCCATGCGGTCACAAAGTTTCTGGCACTCGTTCTTGCAAGCAACGCTGAACAGGGCGCTAGCCGCCAGGAGCGCAAGGACCGCCGGAGACCGCCAACGCCTGGGTGCAGCCGTGCTGAAGTGCGTCGCACCAGGGAGCGTCTCCAGTTTCGGCGAGTTGCCGGAATTTTCTGCACAGGTCACGCCGTTGCTCGTAATCTCGCTCACGTGTGTCCACCACTGCGTCGAAATCCCTGAGAAGAGCTTCGAAGCAGGTTGCCTTGCAACAGGATCGTAGCTCGTCACAGGTGGGATTCAAGAAGTCTTGCTCACACCGCCTGGCCTCGTAGTCAGCTTGCTGCCTCAGATTCTGCGGATCGCTGGTGCCAGGCTCGCAGCGGTCCGGATGGTATCGGTCGTGCGCTGCGAACAGGGCGCACCGGAGGTCCATCTGGTAAAAGGACTCGCACAGACGTTGACACCGGTTGGGGGTGCAGGCCATCCAGCTCGAGCAGAGCGAGAGGATTGCGAGCGGTACCAGGTAGCGAGGCCACGGCACGACGGCACCCTCCACGGGCCGGTTCATGGGCTGGGCAGGCCCGGACGCAAGGGCGCGGGGTTGCCCCGAATGGAGACACGGGCCGATTCGGCCGGCGGAGTACCGGCAAGGTCGACCGCCCATTCGGGGGGAATTCTGTCACGACGCCTGTCAGGCGTCAAGCCTGTCATCCTCCTCGACGGACCTGGGAGGCGCTGGTATACTTCAAATTCGATTCGTGAATCATGCCTGGTCCGGCGCAAGGTGGCTCGAAGGGGCGATGAGGGAACCCATTCACTGCGGCGTGTTGCAGATCGAACCGACCGACGTGTGCAACCTTCGGTGCCGGATGTGCGCCCCTCAGCTCGAGGCGTCGAGGACCGTGCACGGGTCGGTTCCCAAGGGGTACATGTCCCTGTCCGTGCTGCGCCGGATTGTGGAGGGCATTGCACGCAGTCCCGTGCGGTTCGACCACCTGATCTTTCAGTGGCTGGGGGAACCGACCCTGCACCCGCGCCTGGTGGACATGGTGAGCCTGTGTCACGAGCGTATCCGGGACCGCTTCGACTACTTCCGGATCGACACGAACGGGGTGGCACTGACCCCCGAGAAGATAGACGGACTGGTGGAGATCTACGAGCGGGATCGCGGGTTTCCGCTGCTTATCGTCTTCTCTCTGGACGCGGTGACCGAGGCCACTTACCGACGGGTGAAAGGAGCGCCTCGAGGTACCTTTTCACGGGTCCTGAAGCACATTGATCACCTGCTGGACCGGCGGGCGGCGTTGAAGGGGGAGCCGGTGAACCTGAACCTGGAGTTTCAGTTCGTGCTCCAGGGCGGGAATGCGCACGAGACGCGGGCGTTCCTGGAGTACTGGGACCAATACCTGGCCGAGGGGCGACGAGGGGTCGGGTACAACGAGGTGATGATCAAACGCCTCAGCGTGGCGGCAGGAGGGGAAGGGCAACGGCGGGCGGACGAACTTTACGACGAGACGATGCGGATTTTTGGGATCCGGCCGTTCGACAAGCCGCACATTCACCTGGCGACCTGGAAGGACAGGACATGGGAACGGGACGTCGCCCCTGCCCGGGGCTCTGGAAAACCCCTGTAATCCGATGGGATGGCCAGCTCACCGTATGCTGCGCGGATGTGCGGGGCCAGATCGAGGTCGGCAACGTGGCAGAGGCAGACTTTGACACACTCTGGAATGGACCGCGCATGACCCGGTACCGTATCTGGCACATTCTGGGCCAGTTTGACCGCATGCCTCTGTGCGCCGGTTGCGGTGGCATCAACTTCTATCGAATGACCGATGACGAAATTCGGGCCTATCTTGCCCGGATTGGTCGTCTGGACCTGTTTCCTCGCTATCTCGCCCGCATGAAGGAGGCGGGGGAATAGGCGGAACTCATGGGGACCTCGCCAACCGATCCCGACGATCGTTTCCTGCTGTGGGTGGGGTTTTCCGCGCTGCTCCATCTGGCTGTTGCCGCCGCACTGCCAGGTCCGGGAACGGGGTTGACCGTCCAGCAGGCGGATTTCACGGTGCAGTGGGTGGCGCTCGCCACCCCTGTCCCGGCGGCTGCGTTTCCGAGGCATGAGGAGACCGCGGAGCCGGAGGCGACCGTGGCGACGGCGCCGAAGCAGGTGGACCGCGCGCCCTCGGTACCGCGGGGTTCGCGCCAACCGAATGTCCGTGCGAACGCGGGTCGGCCGGAGCCGAGGCAGTCGGATTCGGCCGAGGTATCTGCAGGGAAACTGCCGGAGGCGGTGCTGTCTCCAGAGCGTTGGCCGGGGCTGTCCATGCGTGCGACCGACTCGAAGTTGGGGAGCGCGGGAGGGGATCGGCGTGGGGAGGGATCGGATGGCTCTGGATGGGGCGACGGGACCGGCCGCGGCACGGGGTTGGTTCCGATTCCTGTGGTGGAACGGCGTATCGAGGAGGAGGGGCGGCGCGTTGTGGCCCGGGATCGCGTGGCTCGAGGCCTGGTTTCTCCGGAATTGAACGCAGTGTCGACCCGCATGGAGTCTGAATGGCGGGTGACCCACGAGGACCTGCAGCGGTGGCCGGTACGCCCGGAGACTCGAGTGGAGTACTACACGCCGGAGGGAGCGGGTGAGGATGTGCCGGCCACATCCTGCACATACCAGCGTTACTCGCTGGCCCGGGTGCGGGTGACCATCGACCGGGACGGGTCGCTGGTATCGTCCGAGATCGTCCGGTCCTCGGGCAGCCGCCGGCTGAACCGGGAGGTGCTGGACCTGGTACGCAAGTCGGCTCCGTTTCCGCCGCCACCCGAGTACGAACTGGATGCCTCGGGCACGGTATCCGGGGTGTGGGATGTGGGGGTGAGAGACTACAGTCGATCGTCCTGCTTCTTTTTTCACCGCAGCAAGGTAGTCAAGGACATCGTGTTCCTGGGTTCCTACTGAGAGATGGCGCCGGGCCGGGAACCGATACCGGGTGACAAGAAGGGGGAGGTCGCGGTCAACCTCTTCGGAGAGAGACCAGCAACCGCACCTCGGGCCGGGAGTCGAACCGGGCGCACATGGCCGATGACATGTCCCTCCGGATTTCGTGGATGAGCTTGAATGCCTCGTCCACGTGGCTCCGGACCCGGGACGGTTTGCGGTTCATGGAGGCCAGCCGGGCGCTGAGTGCGAGTGCACGAAGCAGGAGGAGGCGGAGCCCGACCGACTTGAGGCGCGGCCGGATGTCGGCGAGGACGCTCCATGCCTCGTCGCGTTCGCCACGGACCACCAGACCTTCTGCGAGGAACAGGTCGGCTTCCAACATGCCCGGCACGTCCCCCAGTTTTTCCGCAGCGGCCACGCCCCGCCGGATGGTGAGGATACCGTTCCGAAGCGATCCTGCATGGATGAGCGCCGAGCCGGAGAATCGCTGGGCACGTGCCTGAAGCGCCCGGTAGTGGCCTGCGTCGGCCTGTTCCAACGCTTCTCCAAACGCGACGAGCGCCATCTTGGGCTTGCCTCGAGCCAGGGCCAACTGCCCCATGAGAAGTTGCCGCACACACCGCACATGCTGGTGGGGCCTGCGCTTGAGCAACTCTGCCACCTGGTCCAGCATCTTTTCCGCCCGGTCCAGGTCCCGCAGCTCGAGAGCCACGGCGGCGGTGGCGACGGCGGCGGCGGCCACATCGGGTTGGTGGCCGACCTGGCGCAAGGCGAGCACGGTATTGGAAGCCAGGGAGAGGGCCGAGACGAGGTCGCCGGTGGCGGCGTGCACCAGAGCCTCGTCTCCCTGGCAGACGAGGTGGAACGTGTCATGTCCCCAACTTCTCGACAGGTTGGCCGCCTCGACGAAATGCCGAGCTGCCTGCCGAAGCCGGCCCTCGTGGAACGCGATCAGTCCCAGCCCGTGCACGGCGCGGCTCGAGAGGCCGGGGTCGTTGAGCTTGTTTGCTTCAGTGAGGGCGTCTGCAAAGAGCTTTCTGGCGGGTTCGCATTCCCCGAGGTAGCACATGCTGAGGGCCATGTCCGCGGTGGTCCGGACCAGGGCGTCGCGGGCGCCGCTTCGACGCTGGACCTTGGCAGCTTCCCCGTATTGAACGCTTGCTGTACGATAGTCTCCTCTCTGCGCCGCCAGTTCGGCCAGGGTGAACAGGGCCTCTCCTTGCACATCGAGTGCGCCCTGGTCCCCGGCTCGACTCGCCGCGGTCCGGAGATGGCTCGAGGCCTTTTCGCCTGCCCCCTGCTCTCGAAGGACCTGACCCAACCGAAGATGGGCGCGCGCGGCCACCTCGGGCTCCACCCCAGGTGCACGCCTGGCAGCTTCCAGGGCTTTCTCGAGCAGAGGGGCACAGGTGTCATGGAGGCCGAGACGCAGCCTGGCCTCGGCGGCCTTGAGGAGACGGGGGGCGGCGCGGTCCCATGCCCGTCCTTCGAACAGGTGGAGGGCGGTCATCTCGAGGCTGCCGTCTTCCTGGTCGCCATGCACGGTCATCCAGGCATCTGCGGCGGCGCGATGAAGCTGCTCTGCCTGGTCCCGCTCGAGCTGTCCGAGGAGGACGCGGGCCATCCAGGGGTGGTAGAAGGCGAACAGGCCGCGACGCTCGCCCGGGATTTCGACCAGGATTCGCCGGGCCATGACCCGGTCGAGTATGTCCAGGAGTTCGTCCTCGGCCACCGGCGTCACCACGCGCAGCCATGGATAGGGGCAGGGCCGCCCCAGTACGGCCATGTGGTCGAGCATGCGCCTGGTCGGCTCCGGCAGGAGTGCCACGCGCTCGAGGAATGCGTTGCGAAAGGCCGAGGCCATTTCTGCGACCGTGTCCGACTCGTCCGGGACGAGGAGGGTCCATCCGGAGACCTCGTCGCCGGCAACGGAATGGGGTGAGAGGTCGCCGCGATCCACCATCATGCGGATGGCCTCCACGACGTGAAGGGGGTTGCCTCGAGTTTCCTCGTGGAGCACGGTTCCGACCCGGCCGAGGTCGATGTGTCCCCCCAACATGGAGTCCACCAGGCGGTCCACCTCACTGCGGTCGAACGGCTGCACCTGGAGGCTTTCGATGAGGATAGGTCCCTCGAGCCCCCACCGTTGGAGCACGTGGTTTTTCTCGGAATCTTCGGAACTGACCGAAGCCACCACGAGGACGGGGGCATGATTCGGGTCGGGATGGCGCAACGCCACTGCCTCGAGCAAGTCGATGGTGGCCGGGTCGGCCCACTGGAGGTCGCGAAGGGCGAGCACGGTGGGGGAGGTGAGCACGGCGTCGAGGAAAGCCATCAGGGCGTCTCGAAGCCGCTCGCGTTCCACGTGAGGGGAAGCGTCGCGCACTTCCGGGAAGTGAGCGGGAAGCAGTCGAGCCACGGGAGGGAAGGCCCGGGCCAGGATGGGGAGGTGATTCCCCAGCTCCACCTGGACGAGGTTGACCTCGCGCCGGAGCAGGTGATTCACGATGGCCTCGAGCAACTCCACCATCCCGTGATACGGGCCTCCTCCGCCGGGATAGCAGCGACTGCTGAACACGACAAGACCTCGGGCCCGGGCGCCAGAGAGTGCGTCGTTGACCAACTGGCCCTTTCCGATGCCGGGTTCTCCAAGGACCACGTCGATTCCCCCCACCCCGGCCTGGAGCAAGGAGATGGAGCCGGCCAGTCGTTTCCGGGCGTACTCGCGCCCCACGAATGCAGGTTCGAACAGCCGGACGGTCCGGGGTGTCTCGGTGGGCACGACTCGAGGCGCGGCCAGTCCCTCCCGTCGCCACACTTCCTCGACGAACGCCTTGAGCACGCCCTCGACCTCGCGCCCGCTTTGGGGGCGTGCCATGGGGTCCTTGGCGAGAAGTTTCAACACGATGTCGCGGAGCGGGGCCGGCACGTCGGGATAGTAGGTCTCGAGGGGGACCGGGGGGTCGTTGACGTGTTTCAGGATGTAGGCGATGGCCTCCTCGGCGACGAACGGGAGTTCCCCGGTCAGAAGGAGGTAGAGCACGACTCCGAACGAATAGAGGTCGGAACGGTGGTCACACGGGGCTCCGGTGACCTGTTCAGGGGAACAGAAAGCGAACGTTCCCACCCCATCCGGTCCCTGGGCTGGACGGTCTGCGTCCAACTCACGGGCGATTCCGAAGTCGATGAGCTTGACCCGTTCGTCCGGTGTGACCAGGATGTTGGCCGGCTTGAGGTCCAGGTGGACGAGGTGACGACTGTGGATGTGGTCCAGGGCACTGGCGATCTGGATGCCGAGCAGGGCGGCCATCTTGTCCCGTTCCGGCCCCGGGTCCAGGTTCCGCTCCTCCAGAAAATCGGTCAAGGACACGCCGTCCACGAACTCCATCACCAGGTAGGGACAGCCCTCGTGAACCCCGCTGTCATAGCTCCGAATCACGTTCGGATGGTCGCACCGGGACATCGCGCGGTGTTCCCTGCGGTAGTTCAACTGGACCGCTTCCTTGTCGATGGGTGCGTAGTGGATTTTCAGCGCGAAGTAGCGGCCGGAGCGGGTGTCCTGCACCTTGAGGACCTGGCCCATACCTCCCACGCCGATGGTGGTGACCACGCGGTAAGGACCGATTCTGTCGTCGACTGCGCCGGGATGCTGGTTGCTCACGAGACACGATTCCAGTGACGGCTCGAGCGACGGTCAAGGCCACGGGAGCCGTGGGTTCGTTGTGTAGGAGCGGGGAAGGGAGTACCCGGGACTCCGCTGGCCCCACCCATGTCCCACCTGGTGACAACAGAGCGATTCTATAGCTCAACAGGCCCATCCTGCAATAAAATTGCAATCCCTGGTATCGAATGGTGCGCCTGCTTTGTCAGGATTCAGAGCCTGTTCGGCGGTTCAGGGCTTCCCGCACCACCGCGGCCAGGCGTCTCGAAAGACTCGCCTGCGTCAGTGTCTCGAGCCGGGCCTCGGCGGTCTGCAAGGCGTTCTCGAGCCGGCTGCACCTGGCTTCCCATGTGGCGCAGGCCTCCCGATGCGCGTTCAAGGCGGCCTCGAGCTGCTCCACCTGACGCCGTGCGCGTGTCTCTGCGCCGACTCGAGCCGCGTCGGCGGCCTGGAGTCGGGCGGAGAGGTCGGCCAGGTCGTCGTTGAGTCGGTCGCGAGTCTCCCACAGAGCCTGGATCTCCTCCTGTTTCTTGCCCAGTTCACCGCGCAGGCGTGTGATCTCGGAACGGGCTGCAGCCAGTTGCTCTTCGGTGGATGCCTGACGGGCACGCCACGAAGCGGCCTCCTGCAATGCATCCTCGAGACGGTGCTGCGCCGCCTGACAGGCGGTCTCGAGCCTGGCGACTCCGGCCTCGAGGTCGTCACGCTGGGCGAGCGCCTTTTCCAGTTCCGCGGTCTTCTTGGCAACCTCCCGCCGGGCTGCGGCCAGGGCGCGATGGGCAGCGGCCAGGTCACCCCCGAGCGTTTCCTCCCGCTCCGCCGCCAGCATGGCGGTACTCTCCTGCTGGTGGGTCGCGGCCTCGAGAGAGTTGCTCAACTTGCCGACCACGTCCATGAGCGTATGGACCTGATCCACCAGGGCGGCAATCTCCTGGTCCTTTTTCTTGAGGTCGTCCTGGAGTGTTCTTGCGGTTCGACGGGTTTCGGCCAAGGCGGCTTCCAGGGTATCGGCTTCGCGACTTCTGCGAGAAAGGACCTCGGTCACAGTCTCCCGGCCTCGACGACGGGAAGGGGTGCGCACCAGTGCTGCGAACCGGGCCAGGGCCACCTCGGGATCGAGGCGTTCCGATGCAAGACGCAAGGCATTCCGGCCTCGTTCCGAGACCTCTGGCTCATCTTCGAGTGCCTGGTCCAGCGCCGCGTTGAGGGCGGCCTCGTCACCGTGGGGCACGACCCATCCGGCGCGATACGCCTGGACCCAGGCGGCCAGGGGCTGGTGGTCGCCGATGAGCAGCGGCGTGCCGCAGGCGAGGGCGTCGACCTGCCGGAACGAGAGGGCCATTTCACGCTCCAGGTTTCGCGCGGTGAGGTCCACGACGCACCAGGCCGAGGTCAGCAAGGCACACATGTCCGGATGGTCGAGCAGGGAATGGCACACGACTCGAGG
>Ga0256914_1003934_pt1 | contig 11483 bp, 9 predicted proteins | sample HulkmetaG_FD_191571 | JGI IMG/M metagenome (GOLD analysis project Ga0256914, IMG submission 191571) | Hydrothermal chimney microbial communities from Main Endeavour vent field at the Juan de Fuca Ridge, Pacific Ocean - Hulk | ecosystem: Environmental > Aquatic > Marine > Hydrothermal vents ...
GGCGACAATATATTCGAGGACAGCATAAAAACGTTCGTTGAAAATTTTGAAAAGCAAGATGCTGGAGCTAAAATTTTACTAAAATCTGTACCTAATCCAAATAGATTTGGAGTAGCAGAAATTAATAGAAATAAGATAGTCAGAATAGAAGAAAAGCCCGAACATCCTAAAAGCAATTATGCAGTAACTGGAATCTATATGTATGATAAGGATGTATTCAGCATAATAAAGACACTCAAACCATCACGCAGAGGAGAACTTGAAATTACTGATGTAAATAACGAGTATATAAAAAGAAACAGTTTAACATTTGATGTTTTAAAGGGGTGGTGGACTGATGCTGGAACACCTCAATCCTTACTTAAAGCAAACATGTTAACAAAAGATATAGAGTTAAACTTTAAGGGTTAATTATGGGTAAATTTCAAATTGTAGAAACAGGGATTAGAGACTTAGTTATAATAAAATTCTCTGTGTTCAGTGATACAAGGGGCTACTTTGCAGAAACTTTTAACGAAAATAACTTTAAAGAACTTGGTATAAAAACTAGATTTGTTCAAGATAACGAATCAGTGTCCAGAAGAAACGTCCTCAGAGGATTACATTTTCAAATAAAGCACCCCCAAGGAAAACTTGTAAGAGTAAATAGGGGGAAAGTTTTTGACGTAGCCGTTGATTTAAGATTCTCGTCAGATACATTTGGCAAATGGTTTGGGCTGGAACTAAGTGAATCCGATAACAAGATGTTTTACATACCACCTGGTTTCGCTCACGGTTTCGTCTCCCTTGAAGAAAATACTCACTTTCTTTACAAGTGTACAGAATTTTACTATCCAGAAGATGAGGGAGGAATTAAATGGAATGATGCCTTTTTATCAATCAATTGGCCAGTAAAAAATATGAAAGAACTGATAATATCCAGGAAAGATAAAAGTTGGCCCACGTTTAAAGAAGCCATCAAAAAATACTTCGGGAGAAATATCAAATAATGAAGGTAGTAGTACTTGGTGCGAATGGACAACTTGGCTCAGAGTTTGCAAAGTTTTTAAAAAACAAAAGAGACATAAAATTATTTTTATTAACACATAAAGAGCTGGATATTAAAAACATCGAGTTATTGTATGAGAAGTTTAGTAGAATTTCTCCAGACGTAGTGATAAACTGCGCAGCATACACAAATGTAGAAAAAGCAGAAAAGGAACAAGACAAAGCATTTTTAGTGAACGCTATTGGTGCTAAAAATGCCGCAATTGCAGCATACAAGTATAATGCTAAAATTGTTTACTTTAGTACTGATTACGTTTTTGACGGGCAAAAAAAATCACCATATACAGAATTCGACAGAACAAATCCCATTTCAGTTTATGGACTTTCAAAACTAGAAGGAGAAATTTTAACAAAAGAAGTAAATCCAAATCATCTCATATTAAGAATTTCATGGCTGTATGGAAAGAATGGAAAGAATTTCTTAAGAACAATTAATAAAGTTGCGAAATCAAACAAAATTCTAAAGATCGTATCCGATCAAATCGGCACTCCTACCTATACAAGTGACGTAGTTAAACAAACATGGTTTTTAATAAAAAAAGATGTTTCCGGCTTATATCACAGTTCTAATGAAGGAAAAACAACATGGTTTGAGTTTGCCAAAAAATTTTTTGAACTGACAAATTTAAATGTTGAAATATTGCCAATAAAAGCATCGGAGTTTAAAGCTTTGGCAAAACGTCCAGAATACTCGGTTTTAGATAACTACTTGCTTAAATTAGAAGGTTTAAACATAATGAGAAAATGGGAAAAGGCATTAGAAGATTTTATTTCTAACGAATGGGAGGAGTAAATGAAAGACGTGATTCTTGTTACTGGCGGAGCAGGTTTTATAGGATCCAATTTTATTCGATATATGCTTAAAAAGTATAACAAATATCTAATTGTAAATTTAGATAAACTAACCTATGCAGGCAATTTAGAAAATCTATCAGATATACAGAACAATCCAAATTATAGATTTATAAAAGGTGATATATCAGACACAAGTCTCATATATTCAATATTTAATGATCTAATACCCAGATATGTAGTAAACTTTGCTGCTGAATCTCACGTAGACAGGAGCATAAAGAAGCCTTCCATTTTTATAAAAACCAACATACTGGGAACTCAAACCTTATTAAATGCTGCTAAGAATATTTGGCTTAAAAATGATAAATGGAAAGATAATGTAAAATTCTTGCAGATCTCTACTGACGAAGTATATGGCTCACTTGGTCCAAAGGGTTTATTTACTGAAAGCAGTTGTTTATCTCCGCACAGTCCATACTCAGCATCGAAAGCATCAGCAGATCTCATTGTACAATCTTATTATCATACCTTCGGAATGCCTATTAATATAACAAGATGCTCAAATAATTACGGCCCTTATCAATTCCCAGAAAAGTTAATTCCACTGATGATTAATAACGCTCTGCACCACAAAAAACTCCCTGTCTACGGAGATGGAAAGCAGATAAGAGATTGGCTCTATGTCGAAGATCATTGTAGAGCAATAGACCGTGTTTTACATTTCGGCAGAATAGGAGAAATTTATAACATAGGGGGCAATAATGAAAGAGAAAATATATATGTAGTAAAAGAAATTATTAAGATTCTCAGAAAGATAACCGGAGATAAGCAAATTAACGATTCATTGATACAATTCGTAAAAGACAGACCTGGACATGATAGAAGATATGGTATTGATGCAACAAAGATCAAAAAAGAATTAAACTGGCAACCTAAAATTAATTTCGAGACTGGATTAAAACTTACCATAAATTGGTACTTGTCGCACAAAGAGTGGATTAATAAAGTAACTTCAAAAGGAGAGGTAGATTATAACATATGAGTAAAGAAAACATACTTCTACTCAATGATTTTTACTATGATGAAAAATACAAAATTTATAGAAATAAATCCCCATATTGTACAATCAACTATTCAGATGGATACAAAGCAGAAAAATATATTTTAGAATCAATAAAAGCAGCTAGTGACGTAAGTTCTCAATCAGAGGAGTTAACAAACTATATTAAGAATTGGGCTAGTTGTTATCACTTCAATGTTAATAGACCTAACATTATACGTGCTTTGGATTTATCAAATGATTTAAATGTTCTGGAAATAGGTTCCGGTTGTGGTGCCATCACTAGATATCTTGGAGAACACTTTAAAAGCGTAGATGCTGTGGAAGGAAGCAAATATAGAGCTATTATAACAAGAGAGCGATGTCGAGATTTAAACAATGTAAGTGTATATAACACAAATATAGAATGTATGAGTCTTCCTTCAAGCTATTATGATATAATAACTCTTATTGGTGTTTTAGAGTATTCTCCAATGTATATGAGAAATACCCCCCCCAGAGAAGCATTCAAAAAACTGCTTTACTTAACTCAACACGCTTTAAAAGACAATGGTATGTTAATTGTAGCAATTGAAAACAAAATAGGCTTAAAATATTGGGAAGGTGACTTAGAAGATCATACCGGTAAAGCGTTTGAAGGAATTAACGATTACCCAAACAACTATGGACCAGTTACTTTTACCAGATTTGAACTCACTAATTTGTTAAAAGAAAGCGGATTCGAAGCGATTAAATTTTTTAGTTGCTTCCCTGACTACAAGTTAGCCACTACAATTATTAACAATGAAAAAGTCAAAATGGAACATCGCATTTACAACTGGGTAGAATTTCCTACTGTCAGGTTTGCAAACCATAGATTGTTTCACGAGGGACTTGCACTAAAAACCTTGTACAAAGGTAAAATCTTTAATGAATTTGCAAATTCATTTTTAGTGGTAGCCTCAAAGCATAAATTACCTTCGAGTTTTTTTAATGCAAATTGGATAGCAAAGAAGTTTTCATTAAAAAGACGTCCAGAATTTAGAACAATAACCATACTCACAGACCATAACAAAACAACGCAAAAAATAAGAACTTCTGCTGAAAATAAGGAAACTATTTCTATCTATTCCAATGGCTTAACAATTAAACACATTGTCTCTACCGAAAGATGGATAGAAGGAGATCTATTGGTCTTTGAAATTTCTAAACTAATTTTCAGAAAAGATTTTAAAGAAAAATTTTTAGCACTGTTGAAAGAATATAATAACAAACTGCTTAATGTACACTCTTTAGGAAAGTTCGACAAAGAAGGCTATCCGATAGTTTCAGGTAAAGCATTTGACTTCATTTTTAGAAATATAATTAGAAGTTTAAATGGTAATCTTGAACAAATAGATAAAGAATGGGATATCTCTCCAATCACAGCTGAATTTGTTGTTTATAGAACAATCAAAAATGATATTCTGATAAGTCAATGGCCTTGGATTCAAAACATTGTAAAAAATAGAAAGAGATTTATTATTGAAACTATACAATACCTATACCCTCAGTACAATGCAAAACGATACTTAAAAAACTTAGTTTTAGATAAGAAAATAGGAAGTTTAATCACGAATCACGTAAACTATTATTGCCCACAATCTAATTCTTCGAGAAAAAACGATACAATTATCGCAAAAATCTGGCATATACTTCCCTTGGGGATGAGAAAACAAATTCTGCACATACTAAAAGGAGTTTAATTATGCGCAAAAAAACATCTAAAACCGTTTCCATTGCCATGTGTACATACAATGGAGAAAAATTTATTCGAGATCAGTTAAACAGTATAATCAATCAAACTTTTCTTCCAGATGAGGTAGTTATCTGTGATGATGGCTCTACTGACAGCACAATTAGAATAGCAAAAGAGATTTTAAAAAAAGTTCCCTTTCAAGTAAGAATATTTAGAAATACGGAAAGGTTAGGCTATATAAAAAATTTCGAAAAAGCAGTAAGTCTAGCCAGGGGAGACATAATATTTCTTAGCGACCAAGATGATATTTTCTACCCAAATAAAATTAAGAGTCTTTACAATGAATTGATTTTTAACGAAAATGCCTATTTAATATTCTCAAACGCCAATTTGATTGACGAAAATGGATCAAAACTAAATAAAAATTTATGGGAATCTGTACGATTTACTGAAAACGAACAAAAAAAGTTCATAGTTGATCCTATGAAAATTTTACTAAAACACAATGTAGTGACAGGGGCAACTATTGCATTCAAAAAAGAACTTCTTCAATATGCTTTACCTTTCTATGATTTGTGTCCTCACGATACATGGATTGCACTTGTAACTGCTGTGATACACAAAAAAATATTGTTGCACTCAGAACCATTGATGGGTTACAGAATTCATTCTCATCAAACAATAGGGTTGCCCAAATCTAATCCTATATCCAATTTACTAAGATTACCACAAGCAAATGAATCACTTAAAAAGAAACTAAACAACCGAATAAAATGTATTGAGAAACTAATAAGCATAAACCCAGAATACCATATATGTAATGTTTACGTGCAACATATTAAGAACAGGTTCAAAATTTACTCCAAAAAATACTCTGCATACAGAAAAATTTTAATTATCGAAAAAGAAATATTTAATTTACGGTATTTTAAATTTTCTAACGGCATAAGAAATATATTGCGAGATTTAATCTCAATACTTGTTAAATAGTCGTATTAAATTTTAAAAATTTACTGAAAGCAGACAAAAATACACCTTGTAATATTTGTTTATATACATAGAATATTGTAAGATGAAAGCAAAATTAAATCCAAGAAAGTTGAGAAACAATTCTAAAAAATTTAGGCTCCTCGTGGTTGTTCAAAATAAAAATTTGCCAAGCGCAAGATTTAGAATATTACAATATATAACACCGTTCTTGAAACAAAATTTTGAAGTAGATGTTTTTGATATGGAACTAAACTTTAAGAAATTAAAAGAACCGTTATTACACAAATTTAGATTCTATACCATGATATTAACAAAATTACTTAAACTTTTATTTAAACTTAGACAGTATGAAATTGTTTTTCTGCAACGCGAAATAATTCCCACCAAATATACGATTGAGAAACTTATTAGCTCAACGTTAATATTTGATGTAGACGACGCAATATGGATAAAAGGAAAAGGTGTTGATAAGATTGCAGCAAAATCGCATTTAGTAATTACCGGTAATAAATTTTTGCAAGATCACTATAAGTTTAAAAAGGAAACTGTAGTTATACCCACTGCCGTAGACCTAAATTATTGGAAACCCTTTCCTGAGAAACATACCTATTTCACCATTGGATGGAGTGGTAGTGGTGGAGAAAATACTCTTAGAGAATTATACGCTTTAGAACCAGCCTTTACGCATTTTTTAGAAAGACACCAGGATTCAATAGTTTCTATCATGACTAATGCTGATAAAATTAATTTTTCATTGCTTTCAAAATTCAGAGAAAGAATAATTATACACAAATGGGATTATAGTATAGAAAAGAAATTCTTTAATAGTATAGATATTGGCATTATGCCGCTCGAGAATACAAAATGGAATAAAGGAAAATGTGGGTATAAAATGTTATTATATATGGCAATGAAAAAGCCGGTTATAGCTTCTCCTGTAGGAATAAATTCAGAAATCATAGAAAAAAGTGAAGCTGGATTACTTGCCAATAATATAAACGAATGGGAAAAAGCATTAGAATTCCTATATAAAAGACCGGGAGAAAGGAATTTGATGGGATTAAATGGACGCAATTATGTTGCTAAATATTTTAATAAAAACTACTGGGGAAGTGTATTAGTAGAAACCATACTGAAGGTGCACAATGACAAAAAGCAAAATCATTAGATACACAAAATTTCTTTTATTAATCACTATAGGAATCACGGCTAATACGATTATGCACAAGAGTTTTATAAATTTTACACTCTTCTTAGTCTCCATCTTTATAGTTCTTGGAACAATACTTTTAATTAAGACAAAAGAAAAACAAGTTTTACTTATGATAGTCGTTCCAGGCATACTATTAAGATTATTTCTTTTGCAATTGGAAACAGCTGGAATTATATTACCAGGTGGTGGGTCAGATGCCATAATGTTTAAAAAAATAGCTGATTATTATGCAAATATCTGGACGCATAAATTAATCTTTATCTCATCAGCACCAAACTACTATTATTCAAAATTTATTGCTGTTATAGAGATGTTATTTGGCACCGAAACACTGATGCCTGTACTAATAAACATTATTTGTTCTACTTTAACTGCGTATATAATTTATAAGATAACAATGATGATTTTTCACAATAACGAAATTTCCTTCACTGCTTCTCTTATTTTCTACTATTTTCCCAGCATTATACTATACTCCGTACTTACATTAAGAGAAACAGTTACTATATTCCTACTTTCATTATTTTTCTTATTATCAATTGCATTTATAAAGTATAAAAATTTGGAGTATTTCTTACCTGCAATAGGTATTTTGTACCTGGCTAACCTTTTTGACAATGTAACAATTATTGTGGATTTTTCGTTCTTTATCTGGATAATTATCTTTATGCTATACAAACTAATTAAAATTTCTTTAAAAGAAAAAATTATCTCTGTACTTATAGTATCTATTAGCTTTGTTGCTTTCGTTGCAATGATTAGAAAATACCCAATAATTTTAGGTAAAATTCCTTACAAAAATATCAGTAGTCTATTCTCTATTCACTATATAACAATGAAGCTGAATGTGGCAGCACGAGGTAAAACTGCTTACCTCGTTAACTTTTTACCACATTCATATTTATCATTTATATTACAAACTCCAATTAGAATGTTATATTTTCTTTTTTCTCCATTTTTATGGCAACTCCACTCCCTGAAGGATATGGTGGGGCTATTTGACTCGATAATGTATCTTGTTTTAATTCTATCCTTCGTTTTAGAAATGAAAAATTTCAAAAAATTTAATAATAAATACAAAGAAATTTTAATTTTCTCAGCAATATTGTTATTTTTCATGATTTTTTTCTTCGCCTGGGGTGTTTCCAATACTGGAACTGCGTTAAGACACAGGACATTCCTGCTTTTCGTATTAATTCCTGTGGCAACACACAACCTCGTAAACGTTGCTAATAAAATCTTTAAATTTAAATTAAAACTTATAAGTAACAAGGGGTGTGATATAGCAAATGTGTAGGATTGTTGGCTTTAAATATTTCAATAGCAATAATTTTACCAACTCGGAGAATATTATTCACAACATGAGAGACACCATGACTAAAGGTGGCCCCGACGATAGCGGTTTATTTATCGATAAAAATGATAAAGTTGCACTTGGGCACAGACGCTTATCTATTATAGACCTGTCTTATGCAGGTCATCAACCAATGATTACCAAAGATAGCAAAATAGCAATCGTTTTTAATGGAGAAATATACAACTTCCTTGAACTCAAAAAGGATTTATCATTAAAAGGATACAAGTTTTTTTCTAATACTGATACGGAAGTTCTCCTTTATATGTACAGAGAATTTGGAGTGAACATGTTAAAAAAACTCCGTGGAATGTTTGCATTTACAATTTTTGATAAAGAAAAAGATTTATTACTCCTGGCCAGAGACAGGATAGGCATAAAACCGTTGTACTATTATTATGAAAATGGGGTCTTTATTTTCTCTTCACAACTGAAAGCCCTTTTAAAGCACCCATTATTTAGCAAAAGAATAAACAGAAAAGCACTTAACCTTTATCTACGCTTCGGTTATATACCAAGTCCATACTCTATATTTAAGAACACGTTTAAATTATTGCCCGGACACTATCTTACACTTAATCACAACGGGGACCTAAAAATCTATCCCTATTTTGAAATTCACAATCCAAAGGAGAAAAATATTGAAACAGCAGAAGCAATCGAGAGGCTCGAAAATCTATTAATAAATAGCCTAAAATATAGACTTATCGCTGATGTTCCAGTTGGTGTTTTCTTAAGTGGAGGAATTGATTCGACTTTAATCACTGTATTGCTTCAAAAAATCACTACAGATATCAAGACTTTTACTATAGGCTTTAACGAAAGTAAATTTGATGAGTCTGTCTATGCAAAAAACATAGCAAACTATCTTGGAACTGACCATAATGAGTTAATTGTAAATTCACACAACATTATTGAACTATTCAAAGAATTTCCCACAATATTTGATGAACCATTTGCAGATACATCGGGAATTCCTACATTTTTAGTTTCAAAAATGGCTTCTAAAAAGGTAAAAGTAGTTCTCTCTGCCGATGGAGGGGATGAATTATTTGCCGGTTATAACAATTATTACACAATGAAAAAAATTGAAAATTTTGCAGTATTTTTTAAATTACTTCCTAAAAACTTAAAAATACCATTCAAGGAGGATGCTACACAAAAGATTAAAAAAATTAGAGAAGTACTGAACTATAATAGCGATTGGGAAAGATTTCTTTCCCTTGAATCATTTTTTTCTATTGAAGAATTAACAAGATTAACTCAAGAGAAATCCCACTATGATTTACGTTTTATGTTTGAAAAAATCAACTTCCTAAAAAATTTTAAGTCAGAGAATAAAATAGAGATTTACGAATTGCTCGATCTTAAAAATTATCTTCCAGATGATATATTAGTCAAAGTTGATAGAGCTACAATGGAAAATAGCATAGAAGGAAGAGAACCACTTCTTGATTTGGATGTACTTAAATTTGCAACAAAGCTACCTTTTTCATTAAAATACAAAAACGGAATTACTAAGTACATACTGAAAAAACTCTTATCAAAACACCTTCCAAATGACCTATTTATGAGGCCCAAACACGGTTTTTCTATTCCACTTAATAAATGGTTTAGAGAAGAGGATTCTCTAAAAAAATTAGCTGAGTTCTACATGTCTAAAGATGCCACTAAAAAGTTCTCTTTGCTAAACCCAAACTCTGTTGGCCTTCTATACAAAAACTTCAAACTATATAAAAATGTATCTGCAAATAAAATTTGGATAATAATCTCATTACACTTATGGGCCGAGAGGTGGTTGAGTTGATTAAGCACAGAAAGATCGCTCTATTCATAAATTCAATGGGTCCTGGGGGAGCAGAAAGAGTTATTTCAATTCTCCTCAAGAATTCCTTCTCAGACAAAGAAAAGTTTTTAATCCTTTTGGAAGATAACATATTTTATAGCATTCCTTCAAATATTACCGTAATAAAACTGCATAAAAATCTAAAATCCACATTTAAAAAGATGCTTTCATTAGTGATTGATCCTTTTGTAGTAGGTATTATACTGAGAAAGTACGAAATTGACTGTGTAATCAGTTTTCTTGAAAGGCCAAATATAATAAATTTTTTTGCAAACTTAATCAAGAAGCACAAGACAATTGTAAGTGTTCGTAGTGTTTTAAGCCAACACTATAAAAAACTGCCATCTGGCAAACTCATGAGTTTCATGCATAGACTAGTCTTCAAACACGTAGATCTAATAGTAGTAAATTCAAGAAGCATCTACGATGATCTAATAAAAAATTTTGGAGTTAACAAGAACAAAATTAAAATAATCTTCAACCCTGTCGATACAGAAATCATAAATACTCTCAAAGTAAAAGATGTAAAAGATATTCAGTTCAATTTCCCAACTATTGTTTCTGTAGGACGTTTTTATCCCGTAAAGAATCATTTACTATTACTTAAATCCTTTGCTGAAGTATTAAAGCAATCTAAGGCACAACTTATCCTTATAGGAGATGGCCCATTGAGACATAGAATATCAAAAGAGTGTAAATTACTGGGAATTGAAAAATATGTTAAGTTTTTAGGATTTTTAAAAAATCCCTTTAAATATATGTCCAAAAGCGATATTTTTGTTCTCTCGTCTAATACAGAAGGGTTTCCAAACGTTTTAGTTGAAGCACTCGCATGTAATCTATCTGTTATATCAACTTTATCCTCAAATAGTGTATGCGAAATATTAAATGGAAATCTTAAATGTGAATTCGATTCGGGAAAGAAAATCATTTTCGGAAAATACGGAATAATAGTAGAAAAGAACTCAGTTTCAGCATTATCAACTGCTATTTTAAAGTTATTGAAGGACAAGAAGCTAATGAGATATTATAAATGCAACTCTACAAAAGCAATCGAAAGATTTTCTGTAGTGAAAATATCTGCAGAATGGAATTCACTGGTAAGATAAAAATCTATTTTTCGCAAATTTTAATACCAACAAACACATTGTATGGAAAAAAGACTGAAACTGTGTATACTAAATATATATAGAGAATATAGAATAAAATAAATTTTTAATGGTGTAATAAAAAAATTTTATTTCATAAAAGATATTGAAGATACAATGCGGAGGCGGATAAATGACAAAAGATAATAAAATTAAAAAAGCAGTGATACCTGTTGCAGGTTTTGGAACAAGATTGCTTCCTGCAACAAAAGCACAACCAAAGGAAATGCTTCCAATTGTAGATAAACCTGCTGTTCAATATGTGGTGGAAGAAGCAGTACATTCAGGAATAGAAGACATTTTACTTGTAACA
>Ga0256914_1003935_pt1 | contig 11471 bp, 10 predicted proteins | sample HulkmetaG_FD_191571 | JGI IMG/M metagenome (GOLD analysis project Ga0256914, IMG submission 191571) | Hydrothermal chimney microbial communities from Main Endeavour vent field at the Juan de Fuca Ridge, Pacific Ocean - Hulk | ecosystem: Environmental > Aquatic > Marine > Hydrothermal vents ...
CTCTTTTTGATCGCAGGAATTACATGGAACCCAACACCATCGAGAAGTCTCGCCGGAGTCAATGGCACCTACCTGATCGCCCGCGGCGGTGGCGGCGGTGCTGGTGGAGAAGGCGGCGGATTCGGCGGCGGCATGGGTGGTGACGGCGGCGGATTCGGAGCCGGTATGGGCGCGGAAGGCGGTAATGGCGGCGGACAAGGAGCCGGTGCAGGACAAGGCGGTATGGGAAGCGGTACCGGCACAGGAACGGGCACTGGCATGGGAGCCGACAGCGGCAGCGGTATGGGAACGGGTATGGGTGCTGACATGAGCGCCGACATGGGAACAAATGCCGAACATGCCTCGAGACATGGAAACGGACCAGGCCATGGAGAAGGTCACACGGGCCATGCCGAAGGAGCCGGGGACGGAACCGGTTACGGGAATGGGCCCGGGCTTGGTGTTGGCGGCACGGGATACGGTCCAGGCTATGGGACGGATATCGATTCAGGTCACGTCGGCTAAAAGTCACTCCTTCTTTCCCCCAAAGAGAGGGGATGGAGATTGCAATCTCCATCCCCTCTCTTCTTATCCGGAAATTCTTTTCTCTTTCCGCGAATCGAGGATGCGGAGCATCTGCAAAATAGCGTAAAATTACATTATATCGTAATTTCCTTTCTCGCCACCCCGGCACAGCTATCTCTCATCCATGCGGTTTCAGGGATATTTTCTCATATCTCTCCTCTGGATCGGTTCTTGCAACCCTCATGGCGAGGTGAATGAATGACTTTTATTTCACAAATCATTCAATATGCCATCTCAGGCATCACGAGCGGCAGTATCTATGCCATCGTCGGAATATGCTGGAGCACCGTTTTCCTCATCAGCGGGGTTTTGAACTTTGCTACGGGAGAATTCGTGATGCTGGGAGGGATGTTGACATGGTTTTTTGAAACCTCCGGGATGGATCTCGGTCTTGCGGCGGTGCTTTCCATCGTTCTCACGTGTATTGTTGCGATGCTGGTCGAGCGCCTGGTTATCCGTCCCATTAAGCACGCAACGGAAATGGTATACATGCTGGTTACCATCGCGGCAGCCTCGGTCATCAAGGGATTGGTTCTCATCACTTGCGGGACCGAGACCCACACAATTCCCCCCGTTTTCTCTTCAAAATCCATCAATATTTTCGGAGCCACGGTCACGCCTCAAGCCCTTTTTGTCGTGGGAGTGTTGGCCGTTCTCATGGTAGGCCTTCACCTGTTTCTCAACCACACCCTTTTCGGGAAGGCTCTCAGGGCCTCATCCGTAAACCGCACAGGGGCGGAATTGTTCGGGATCAATGTTGGTAGATTCAGGCTGTTCTGTTTTGCCCTGGCCGGCGGGATGGGGGCCCTGGCGGGAATTATTATCACACCCATTGCCTTCACGGGTTACAACGTCGGATTGCTCGCCTCGTTGAAGGGGTTGGTCGTCGCGATCGTCGGGGGATGGGAGATCAGGAATACGGTCGTTGCGGGGCTTGTGCTTGGGCTCTTGGAGGGATTCTTCGCCGGGTTCGTCTCGACGGGATGGGGAGATGCCCTCTCCCTCGGCTTTATGATCGTTTTTCTAATCGTTCAGACCCTAGATTTGGGGATGCGAAAAATAAGGATGCCAGGGCATGGCTGTTAGGGAACTGAAACAAAGGAAGGGATTCCTCCTGTTTTCATTGGCCGTCGCGTTGGGACCTTGGATTATACGGAGCAATTACATGACCAGTGTTATGATCTTGATCGCCATTTATGGAGTTCTTTCCCTCGGCATGGAACTCCTAATGGGACAGACGGGCCTTTTTTCCCTTGCTCATCCGACGTGGTTTGGATTAGGGGCCTATGTTTCCGGCATCGCCGCGACTCGGGGAATTTTACCGCCCATGGCGAGCATCGTTGCGGCGGGTGGATTCGCAGCGGTTGTGGCCTTCGTCATCGGTGCCCCCGTTCTCAGGCTGAAGGGTTTTTACCTTGCCTGCGCTACTTTTGCCATTATCATCGTCGCCCAGGTCGCGGCGGCACAATGGACCGGCCTGACCGGCGGCCCGGAAGGGTTGGTTGGTATCCCCGCTTTGCGCATCGCGGGATACACCTTGACCAGTGATCTTCAATTCTACTACCTGTCGTGGTTTTTCTGCCTCGTGTGTTATCTATTTTGCTCAAATTTGGCCGCATCACGGGTAGGTCGAGCGCTCCGGGCGCTCCGAGACAGTGAATTGGCGAGTAGTAGCGTTGGGATTCACGTCTCTTACTACAAGTTGCAGGTTTTCGTCCTGACGGCCACGATGGCGGCCGTCGCAGGCGGAATTTTCTGTTTCTACCTGCGTTTTGTCGTTCCGGATTCGTTCGGGTTTCCCCTACTGCTCGAATTGCTCATGATGACAATCATGGGAGGACTTGGGGATCTGCGAGGAGCCCTAGTCGGAACATTTTCCGTGATCTGGCTGAAAGAGGCCTTAAATGCCTACCTCAGGAAGGGATTTCCTTCGATCAGCAGCGAGGTTGACGTTGTCTTTTTCGGCTTGCTGATCATCGTCGTCCTGATTTTCATGCCGAAGGGCCTGGTGGGAGGGATGGATCAAGTTGCCACATTCTTGAGAAGGGAAATTGGCCGTGAACGGTAACAAAATCCTTCCAACGATCGAAAAGGAGCCTTTCTCTCTCTCGGTGGAAGGCCTATCGAAACGTTTCGGAGGGATTCAAGCCATAAGCGGCGTGTGTTTCACGATCACCCACGAGCGCGTTCTGTCCATTATCGGACCGAACGGTGCCGGAAAAACAACCCTGATCAATCTATTGAGTGGTGTTTTCCCGCCTGATTCGGGGAAAATTGTTTTGGACGGGAAGGATCTCGTTCCGCTTCCGGCCCACAAAAGGACTTCTCTCGGGATCTGCAGGACGTTTCAACTGGAGGAGCTGTTTGCCGACATGACTGTGCTGGAAAATGCCATGGTCGGATGCCATCTGAAGGGGAAAACGGGAATGATCGCCGCCGGGCTGCATTTGAAGGGGGAACGGAGGGAAGAGGTTTTGATTGCAGAAACGGCCTATCGCAACCTCGCACTGACCGGGTTGGAGAAAAAGGCTCACGAAAGGGCGACGAACCTCCCTTTGGGAGAGAGAAAGCTGCTCGGCATCGCACGGGCCCTCGGAGCGAATCCTCGGTTGTTGATGCTTGATGAGCCTGCCGGAGGCCTAGCCGCTCACGAGGTCGCGAAACTCAAGGAGCTTATTCAGATTCTGTTGTCGGAGAGCGATCTCAGAATCCTTCTGGTAGAACATAACGTTCCGTTCGTCATGTCTATTTCCGACCGGGTCATTGTCCTGAACTACGGAGAAAAGATCGCCGACGACACACCTGAAAAAATACGAAACGACGCCAAGGTCATCGAGGCCTACCTCGGCGAAAGCACATGGGAGTAGTAGAAGGATCGACGTCACAATGGAAAAGCGAACCCCTTTCATCCCCCCCTTGCTCGAGATTCAAGACATCAGTGTTTTTTACGGTGACGCCCTGGCCCTGAGAAACGTCACCATGACGGTGGCGGAAGGGGTGATCACCGTGCTGTTGGGAAGCAATGGGGCGGGAAAATCCACCCTTTTGAAAACGGTTACGGGTCGTCTGAAAGCCAGGCAAGGCCGGATTTATTTCAGGAAACGGGACCTGTCGTTCCTTCCTCCCTTTGGAGTGGTCAGGGAGGGAATTGCCAGTGTGCCGGAAGGAAGGGAACTGTTTACCTCCATGAGCGTCTCCGACAACCTCCTGTTGGGAACGTATCCCCTGCGTAGAGACAAGAGGAAAAAGATGCTAGTTCAGCGACTGCCCATGGTCTTCGAACTGTTTCCCGTCTTGCAGAAGAGGCTTAGACAGGCAGCGGAAACCCTTTCCGGAGGAGAACAGCAGATGCTGGCACTCGGACGTGCTCTGATGGCCGATCCCAAACTCCTGGTTCTCGACGAGCCCTCGCTGGGATTATCTCCTTTGCTAGTCCGGGAAATGATGAATTTGCTCAAGGCCATTACCCGCAAACTACGGATCTCCATCCTTCTTGCAGAACAGAATGCCGGGGCGGCCATGGAGATTGCCGACTACGTTTACATATTGGAGAACGGAACCATTAAGGCAGAAGGGACTCGAAAAACGATGACTTCAAAGGGAACCTTTTTGTCTGCTTATCTCGGCACGTGAAATAGCACACAAAAGAAAGGAGGTATGCCTAAGACGGGGAAATCCCCCGGAAAAAACCAACAAACACGACGCATTAACCAGAAAAAGGAGGAAAGACATGAAAAGGATAGCCACGATCATAGGTGTAATCGTCATTATACTTGTGGGGTTCGGTTTGAACTCACCGGTTTCCTACGCCGGGAAGGCTCCCTATACCGTCGGTATCGCCGTGGACCTGACCGGGCGGGCTGCGGGTTTGGGCGTCCCGGAGATGCGGGTCTACAAGATGCTCGCAGAAGATATCAACAAGGCCGGGGGAATAAACGGCCGTCCCATAAAACTGATCATTCTTGACAACGAGAGCAAGCCGGCAAAGGCTGTCCTGAACACCAAGAAATTGATCTCCGTGGACCACGTAATCGCGGTGCTTGGTTACAGCACCTCAGGATCCACGTTGGCATGTATCCAGGCGGCAACATCGGGACACACCGTCCTGTTTTCCAACGCGGCCTCCTCAAAAATCTGGCGGCCAACCAAGAAGTGGATCTTCAACGTGGTGCCTTGCCAACGGGATGCCTCGACGCCGCTTCTCGTCGAAGATCTGATCCAAAAAGGAGCGAAGAAGATTGCCTACATCTACATAGACACGGCCTATGGCCAGACGGGAAAGGCTACCTTTCTCTGGGCATGTAAGAAGAAGGGCCTTGTTCCTGCCGTGATCGAAAAGTATCGGCCCGGAGTAACCGACCTGAGTCCCCAGATTACCCATATCAAGAAAAGCGGGGCTGACGGTCTGATCGTTTGTGGCTACATGGGAGACACGGCGAAGGTCCTGAAGACGGCAAGGGAACAGGGATTTACGGCTCCCATCGACAGCGAGTATGCCGTCGTCGGTCCTGAATTCATCAAACTGGCGGGAAAATATGCCGAGGGTGTCGTGAGCACGTCCCTGAAGGCTTTGGTGGCCCACGAGTTACCGGACAGCGATGCCCAAAAAAGGATCGCCGTTGAACTCTACGATCGCTACACGAAGAAGTATGGCACTTTCAGCCTCTATAGTGGGCACGCCTGGGACACCCTGACGATGACAAAACTCGCGCTCGAAAAAATCGACGGGAAACTCGATCCGTCACGGGCCGGCGATCTGGCGAAGATACGCTCCCAGTTGAGGGACCGTATCGAGGCCCTGAAGAAGGTCGTAGGGCAAAACGGAATCTTCAGCTATTCGAAGGATAATCATAACGGTCTTTCCTACGGATGTTACGTACCGGTCGTTGTGAAAAACGGCGAATGGAGATTGGTAAGGACATCCCGTTGAACAAAAAAGGATGCAGCCTTCGCCAAGAAGGCCGCGCCGGTCAGACACGAAGGAGGTCAAGTGAATGAATGATGATTTGGTGATGACGCTTTCAGATCTGGAAGAAGAGGCAGCGTTGAAAATTACGAGAGAAAGGCTGGCGAGGAACGAGGATCCCCTGTCCATCTTGGATGACGCGAGAAGGGCCATGCAGATCGTGGGAGAGCGCTTTGAAAGTGGAGAGTATTTTATCCCGGATCTTGTCTATTCCGGGGAGATCTTGAAACAAATTACCGAAATGGTGAAACCGAGGCTCACGAAGTCTCTGGACGTGAAAAGGTTGGGAAAAGTCGTCCTGGGAACCGTTGCCGGGGACATTCACGATATTGGTAAAAACATCGTGGTGTTCATGCTCGATGTGGCGGGATTCGAGGTTTACGATCTCGGTGTCGATGTCCCTCCGGAAAGGTTTGTCGAAGAAATCAAGAAGACGGATGCTCCTATCGTGGGCCTCAGCGGCTTTTTGACCCTCGCCTTCGATTCCATGAAGGAAACGATAGAGGCCATCAAGGCCGCGGGGCTGAGGGACAAGGTCAAGATCATTATCGGCGGCGGACAAATCAATGAGGACATCAGCAGATACACGGGAGCCGATGCCTACGGCAAAGATGCCATGGCGGCGGTAACCATCGCAAAATCCTGGGTGGGAGGAAAAGAGGATGTATGAGTATGACGCAAGGCGGTCGGAGGAAAAGAGGAACGAGCTTTTTGAATCCTGGCTTACTCCCCGTGACGTGACGTTCGCCGATTCCAAGGCTGAAGAAACCTACAAGGCGAGAGTTCAGAGAATCATCGATGCCATCAACCTCAGGGAGCCGGATCGCGTCCCTGTCACGCCGACGTTCAGCCTTTTCCCGGTATTGGACAATGGAATGACCGCGGAAGAGGCCATGTATGACTACGACAAAACGAACGCCGCATGGCGCAAGACACTGAAGGAATTCGAACCGGATGCCCACACCGGATCCGGAGTAACCATGTCGGGACCGCTGTTGGACGTCCTGGATTATCGGCAGCTCAAATGGCCGGGGCATGGGGTTTCCCCGAATCACATTTACCAGTTCGTGGAACAGGAATATGTCAAGACGGAAGAGTTCTACGACCACTTCATCGAGGATCCCTCGGATTTCATGTTGAGGGTCTATCTCCCCAGGGTGTGCCCGGGTCTGAGTCCCTTCGCAAATCTACGTCCCGTCAGGGAGTCCATCTGCTACTACATGGATCTCTTCAAAAACATGGTGGTATGGGGATTGCCGGAGTTTCAGGAGGCCCTCGATTACATCAAAAGGGCGGGGACCGAGGCGCTGAAATGGGCAACGAAGGTAAAAGAATTCAGCATGTGGTCTCAATCAGAGGGGTTTCCGCTGATGCGAGCCAGCGCCCATGCCGCGGCCCCGTACGATGTCATTGGCGACTTCTTTCGCGGGACCCAGGGTGTCATGCTGGATATGTATCGGCACCCGGAAAAGCTTCTCAAGGCCCAGGAAAAACTGGTTCCGATCCTCGTCAAGATGGGAGTTGACGGGGCGAAGGCATCGGGACATCCGGTCGTCAGCCTGGAGCTTCACAAAGGGGCGGCGCACTTCATGTCCGACAAACAGTTCAAAGAATTTTACTGGCCCGGTCTGCGGGATGTCATGATCGGCCTGATCAATGAAGGTATCGTTCCCATGCCCCTCTTCGAGGGAGACTATACGCCCCGTTTGGACGTTATCCGGGACATTCCACCCCGCAGTGCCATTTACTGGTTCGAAACCGTGGACCGCAAAATGGCGAAAGATCTTCTCGGGGATGTCGCCTGTTTCAAAGGCAATGTCCCGATTACGCTTCTCAACACGGGAACGCCAAAGGACATCGAAAAGAACGTCAAGGAGCTCATTGATGTCGTGGGCGAAGGAGGGGGGCTTATCGTCGATTGCGGTATATGGTTCGACGAGGCCAAGCATGAGAACGTCAAGGCCATGGTGGACTTCACGAAATCTTACGGAGTTTACCGTCGTTGAAGGAAGGGTCCGTTTCCCCGCCGGATTCTTCTCCGAGGATGACTCTGCTCACCAACATCCCGCTGGTGCTCAATGAAAGAGATATTTTTCGGCGGGTCGGACTTGGTGAACGAAGGAACATCAAACCAGGAATCAAGACAATGATTCAGGAGTTGATCCGGGAGATCGAGACTTCCCGTCTCCTCCAACCGGCAGCCGTATTCCGGCTTTTCCGCGTGGAAACGATCGCCGGGGCCCAAACAGTCCTGGAGGGGAAACGCATCCTGCCGGGCTCTCTGCTACCCTCCCTCTTTCCCCGGGCGAAATACCTTGCCCTGGCGGTGGCCACCATCGGAGGTATGATCGAGGGTAGGGCCTCGGCGTACACCCGGCACGGTCAGACCTTCCGAGGCTTGCTCCTCGACGGCATGGGAAGCGCCGCTGTCGATCGCGTGGCCCGTTACGTCCATCTTCGTGTCACGGAGGAGGCCGTCGCCATGGGATACCGGGCAAGCGGTTCCGTAAACCCTGGAATGCCCGGCTTGCCCCTTTCGGAGCAAAGACCGATATTTCAGTGGGTTTCGGCCGAAAAGATCGGCGTTAAACTCACCTCTACGGGACTCATGGTCCCCCAGAAATCGATTTCGATGATTATCGGCATCGGCGTCAAAATGCCGTCGTGGACGCAGACGGAGATATGCAAAAAGTGCAATCTTCGGAGATCTTGTCCCTACCGGTTTTCCGCAGGACACGCAGAGGAAGGCGATGAAAAGACGTAAGACGGATTCAAGCCGTTGTACGATTCTCTTTGAACCTGCGGGGATGAAAGGGGAATGTTTCAAGGGGGAAAGCGTCCTGGATTGCGCGCGTCGTCTTGGCGTAGGTCTTGTCAATCCCTGCGGTGGAAAGGGGAAGTGTCACGGTTGCAAGATCCGGGTTTTGAACGGTACGGTGGCAAAACCCGTGGCCGCGGAGCGGGAAACTTTCTCGGCGCGGGCGCTGGAAGAGGGCTGGCGTCTTGCTTGCCGTGTCCGTATCGAAGGGGACTGCACAGTCCTGCTTCCTCCCGCCACCCGGCCCGTCAGCTACAAAATCCAAATCGAGGGGACGGAACAGGACATCCCGGCGGATTCACCGGTCAAAAACTTCCCTGTCCGGCTCTCTCCTCCCACATTGGAAATGCCTACGAGCGATGACAGGCGTTTGACGGCTTATCTTGAGAAAAATCACGGCGTCACCGTCGAACGAATCGATTTCGAGACCCTGAAGGGCCTTGCCGAAAGGCTTCGTGAATGGAATTGGGCGGGCCAGGCCGTCTTGGACAGAAAAGAACTCGTCTGTTTTCTACCCCAATCCCTCCGTCCCCTGGGGCTGGCCGTTGACCTGGGAACCACAAGCATCGCGGGGTATCTTGTCGACCTCGAAAGCGGGCGAACCATGGCAACCGGCGGCCGGATGAATCCACAGGCCCAGTATGGAGAGGATCTGATCAGCCGGGCCGAAGCCTCTCTGACCCTTTCCAAGCGGAATCACCTACGAACCTTGGCGGTGAGGGCGATTGACTCCCTTGCCTCGGAGTTATGTGCCAAAGTAGGGGCCAAACCGGGACAGATCGTGGCGTCCACCATCGTCGGGAATACCGTGGAGCAACACCTTCTCCTGGGTTTGACCGTGGAATACTTGATCCGTTCCCCCTTCGTCCCGTCTCTGGAACAAGCGATCGAGATAAAGAACCGGGATCTTTCGTGGTCCTTTGCTCCCGGTGCTTACACCTATTTCCCCCCTGGGATTGCAGGATTCGTGGGATCGGATCATGTGGCAATGCTGCTTGCATGCAATGCCCCACCGGGCAGGAGACCCGTGGTTGCGCTCGACATCGGGACGAACACGGAGATTTCCCTCCTGGACGGCTCCCGCATCACTACGGTGTCGTGTGCATCCGGCCCGGCCTTCGAGGGGGGCCATATCAGGAACGGAATGCGAGCTGCTTCCGGAGCTATCGAAAAGGTTTCGATTCACGATGGTACCGTCGAGATCCAGACCATCGACAACGCCCCCCCCATCGGGCTCTGCGGTTCGGGCATACTCGACGCCTTGGCCCAGCTTTATCTGTCCGGCGTCGTGGATGAAAGAGGAAGAATGCATAAGAACCATCCCTTGGTTCGTGAGCAAGACAGTCACCGGGAATTTGTCCTGACGGATTCTTCTCCTGACCGTTTTCCCCTTGCCGTCACGCAGCGGGACATCAGAGAGATCCAGCTCGCCAAGGCAGCAATCCGGGCCGGTATATTTCTACTCCTTGATTCCCAAGGATACAAGGAGGAAGACATCGCAGAGATCATCATTGCCGGAGCCTTTGGCAGCTACATCGACATCGGTTCTGCCATAACAATCGGTATGCTTCCTCCCCTGCCCACGAAACGTTTCCGGCAAATCGGAAACGCGGCGGGGATCGGCGCAAAGCACTTGTTAATTTCACGAAGAAAACGCGAGGAGGCGGAGGCGATTGCATCCCGTGCCGCGTATATGGAACTGGCGAGCCAACAGGATTTCAGCAGGATATTCGTCCAGGCAAGCTATCTCGGCACGTTTTTCCTCGTCGATGGTATGAGAAGGGAGACTCACAATGGAAACACGAATCTCGAGCCTTGAGAAGGAGGTCGTCATCGGTCCGGATCGTCCAGTGGTTCTCATTGGTGAACGTATCAATCCTGCGGGACGAGAAGCCTTCAAAGAAAGTCTGAAGAGAGGTGATCTCGAACCCGTCCGCCGCGAAGCGATCGCCCAGGCGGAGGCGGGCGCGGATGTCCTCGACCTGTGCGTCGGCACGTTCGGAGCAGACGAGGTTGCTCTCCTCCCAGAGGCAGTGCGTGCGGTCATGGACGCTGTCGATCTGCCACTTTGCCTCGACAGTACCAACGTGGCAGCCCTCGAGGCGGCCTTGAAGATCTATAAGGGAAAGGCCCTCATAAACTCTGTTACGGCCGAGGAAAAATCTTTGAGAGAGGTGTTGCCCTTGGTTAAGACATACCACGCGGCGGTGATCGGGCTGGTTCAGGACGATGAAGGCATCCCAAGCAACACCGCCAGGCGGGTGGAAATTGCCCGCGTCATCGTTGACCGTGCCCTTCAGGCCGGCATCTCTCCGGAGGACATCATTATTGACGGCCTTATCTCTTCCGTCGGGGCAGACACGAACTCGGGTAGGGCCGTGATTGAGGCCATTCGGAACATCAGGGCGACCCTCGGGGTCAACGTGACCTTGGGAGCCAGCAATGTCTCGTTCGGTTTGCCGAACCGTCCCCTGCTGAACAACGTCTTTGCCATCATGGCTGTCACGGCCGGTGCTACCTGTCTTATCACGGATGTCGCCAGGACACGTCCCGCGATCATTGCAGCCGATCTCATCCTGGGAAGAGACAAACACGCCAGACGATACATCCGAGCCTACCGGCGCGGTGAAATCCCAGAGGTTTCCCGATAGACTGTTCTTTCACTGGCGTTTACTTTTTCGGGAATCCGTTTAGAATAAGGGTGAACCTTCATTCGAACCCGACGAGGCTGTGGACGAGAAAGACATCGCTCATCTTCTAAAACGGCTGACCGATCCTCAGCGTGCCGTCCTGATCACGGCCGCAATCGTTCCGCCCCCGGTCTCCCTCGACACGTTTATTGCCCTCGGGGTGCTTCGGCCTGTTGAAGTTCTCCAATTCCTGGAATGGTTGGTGGGCCGAAAGATCCTTGCCCACCACGAGGAATCGGGCAACGGGTACTATTACTTCCCGAACCAGGCAAATCTTGCAGCTGTCCTTCGAAATTTCGACAGAGAAGAGATCGCGGAACTTTTGAGGAAACTCATTGACTTTTTCGAAGAGACCTATCCCGATGGTCCCAAGAAAAGCCTTACCATCACGCATCTGTATCAAATCTCGGGCTCAAAGGTTTCCAGGCTCTCT
>Ga0256914_1003936_pt1 | contig 11468 bp, 10 predicted proteins | sample HulkmetaG_FD_191571 | JGI IMG/M metagenome (GOLD analysis project Ga0256914, IMG submission 191571) | Hydrothermal chimney microbial communities from Main Endeavour vent field at the Juan de Fuca Ridge, Pacific Ocean - Hulk | ecosystem: Environmental > Aquatic > Marine > Hydrothermal vents ...
AGGTGGGGGGGATTTTGGGGCTATTTGCCCCTGGTGGGGCTGGGGGCGGGGGGATTTTCCTGGCGTATGCTCACCCCAATTTTGTGACATTTGTCACTAACGTGGTTGGCAAGGCGCGTGTAGAATGGCATTGGTTGTGCGAGCCGAAAAGGTTCAGTTTTCCTCCTTCCGAGTTGGTCGGGTATGCCCTGGGCGAGGTGTGCGCCCAGGGCGTGCTCGTTAAAAAAACCGTTCCTCGGTTATCAACCGAGGAACGGTGATGCACGGGAGGGGGGCTTAGGCGATGACGCCCAACGCGCGGCCCACGTTCGCGAAGGCAGCGAGCCCTTTGTCCAGGTCTTCTCGTTCGTGGGCTGCGGAAATCATGACCCGGATGCGGGCTTTGCCTTTGGGCACGGTGGGGTAGCCGATGGCCATTGCAAAGACCCCTTCGTCGAACAGGCGGCGGCTGAATTCTTGGGCCAAGGTGGCTTCGCCCAACATGATGGGGGTGATGGGGGTCACGCTTTGCCCGGTGTCGAAGCCCAAGCGCTTCATTTCGGCTTTGAAGTAGCGCGTGTTTTCCCAGAGTTTGTCTACCAAATCGGTTGATTCTTCCAGCAAGTCAACTGCGGCCAGGCAGGCTGCAGTGTCGGGCACGGTCATGGCCGAGGAAAAGAGGAATGGCCGCCCACGTTGGCGGAGCCATTCCACGATGCGGGCGTTTCCGGCCACCACGCCGCCGACCACACCAAAGGCCTTGGAGAGGGTGCCGACTTCGATGTCCACTTTGCCGTGCAAGCCAAAGTGGTCCACGATGCCGCGGCCGCCGCGGCCCAACACCCCTTCGCCGTGGGCGTCGTCCACCATCAGGATGGCGTCGTAGTTTTTGGTGATTTCGTAGATGGCATCCAGGGGGGCGATGTCGCCATCCATGCTAAACACGCCATCGGTGACGACCAACGCCCGACGATATTCGTGGCGATGCGCTTGCAGCTTGGCTTCCAGGTCTGCGGGGTCGCAGTGGTTGTAGCGGATGATTTGCGCCCGCGAGAGGCGGCTGCCGTCAATGATGCTGGCGTGGTTGAGCTCGTCCGAAAAAATGACATCCCCGCGTCCCACCAAGGCGGGGATGGTGCCCAAATTGGCGTTGAAGCCCGATTGAAACGTGATGGCGTCTTCCACGCCTTTGAAAGCGGCCAGGCGTTTTTCCAGCTGGACGTGGAGGCTCATGGTGCCGGCAATGGTGCGCACAGCCCCGGGGCCGACGCCGTATTTTTCGATGGCTTCCTGGGCGGCTTGCGCCAGGCGCGGATGATTGGCCAGCCCCAGGTAGTTGTTGGAGCAAAAATTGAGCACTTTTTTGCCGTCCACAACCAGCCAGGCCCCTTGGGGCGACTCCAGGGTGCGGATGTGGTTGTACAACCCGCTTTCGCGCAGGTTTTGCAGTTCGTCTTCAATCCATTGTAGTTTCGGAGGAAGCGCGGTTTCCATAAACATACCCTCGTCAAAGTGGGATGAAGTGCGGATATGGAAGCAGGCATCGGGGTGTGGCGTGGATGCCCGCGCGGGGGAAGCCCCGCGCCTCGTCTGCGTGACGAGACGCTTTCAGTATAGCACAAACCGAATTGCTGTTAAGATGGCTTTTTGTAGGCGTAAGCTTTCTTCGGCTGTTTGAAATCGCATCTGTGTCAGCCTTTTTGGGGTGGCCTCAAAGCCCTCGGGGCATCTGTGGTATATCCCCCTCTGCAAGTCAAGAATCCAGGTCGGCGATCAGGTCGGTGAGGTCGCGTTCGCGCAGCAGCCGCCGTTTCCAAAGGTTGATGGTGGGGACGACGTACGGCAGCAAGCGCAGGGAATACACCGGCGGCAAGATGGGCACGCCGAACATGTCGCCGAAAAGGATGAGCGCAAAAAGGTTTTCGAGGTCGGCGCGTTGGCGGCGAAAGTACCGCTCGGTTTCGTAGAACATCATGCCATAGAGGAACCCCCCGACCCATGTGCGGATGCTTTGCCACCGTTCTCGCCAAGTGTGTTTTGACATTTGCTGCCCTTTGCGTTAAACTGGTTTGCGAAGTGTGATTTCCGCTGAGGAGTTTGCCGCGATGGATTTTGGTCAAGTTTTTGTTATTGTGTTGAGCGTGCTGCTGGCGCTGTGGTATTTTTGGGGCATGCTCATCAACCGCAAGCGCGGCATTGCCACTTATTACTGGTTGCGGGAAGGTCTGCTGGCGAGCGTGGGTGAAGTAACCGAAGCGCGCTGGATTGGTTCGGCGGCTTCGGGCGCGCGGCTCGTCGTGGGGGAAGCCCGCGCACCCTTTCGGCGGATGGAAGTGGTGTTTTTGTTGGAATCGCGCGAAATTTTGCCGTGGTGGCTTTACCAGCGCCTGCGCGGCCGCCGCGACCAGATGGTGTTGAAGGCTTCGCTGCGCACCTTGCTGCCGGCTGTGGATATTGCCCCGGCGGGCAGCGCAACTTTGCGCCAGATGCAGGAAGAAGGCAAGCCCAAGGTGCTGGAAGGCCCGCAGGGGTTTGTGTTTTTGTTGCGGGGCAAAACGCGGCCTGAGGATGTGAAGCCGTGGGAAGATTTCTTAGCTCGCTATGGCGAGGCTGTGATTTCGCTTTCGGTTTCTCACCGCCAGCCGCATCTCGTGATGAGCCTTTCGTTGCCGCCTTTGCAGGCGCGCGGTGAACCGGCCAAGGCCTTTTTCGAGGCGCTGGCAGTGGCCTGTACACCTCAGGCCAAGAGTTAGTGACAGCGGGCTCGCGTGAGCGCGTCGCGAATTTGAGCGAAACCTTCTTCTGGGCACCAGCCGCTGAATTCCAGCGAAAGGTGCCTTTCGGTTTGGGGGCAATACCACGAAAGCGTCATGAAGTGGACGTCGTGGCGTTTCCAGGGCAGGCCGCGGCGGCGGGTGTGGCGGGTGAGGTAGGCGGGATGTCCTGCTATGGTTATTTCTTGGGCTTGCTTAGGTGGAGGTTTCTCCGTCGGGCTCACACGAATGTAGAGCTCCAGGGCCCATCCTAATTCTTGATGGTAGAGGACATACCACGCCTGGCCGGAAGCCATCCAGGGCACGCCTTGCCGGACGTGGCGGGCATGGAGGTCGGGCGGCGCAAGGCCACGGTCGAGAGCCCAAGATGGGGGCAAAACCAGGCGCAAAAGCTGTGCTTTGCCTAAGATGGGGTTGTTGACGCTGATGTCGTGGGATGTGAAGGTAGCCATGATTGTCAGGGATGCGAACGCCCTGCCGCACAAACCCGCGCCGCAGGGCGTTCTACAAGGTGTAAAACTCAGGCGAAGAGCAGGTCGGCAGTGCGTTTGAGCATCTCCACGCCGCGCACTTCGGTTTCAAAGAGCGGCAACACTGCCCGCACCATGGGCCCGAAGAGCCTCTCGATTTCTTCCATGTATTCGGCTTGCATCTTAACGCGATTGCGGACAAACTCGTCGGCTTGTTCGCTGACTTGGCTGGGGTCGATACGCATGTTGACGATTACGCCGCCAATAGGAATGCCAAACTCTTCGAACCAGTTGATGAATCGTCGGATAACAGCGATGGGTAGCGCTTCGGGGAGGGTGACGAAGAAGAAAGCGGTTTTTTCGGGATCGGTGAGCAGTGCTTTGGCGCGTTCCATACGATCACGGAAGTTGATGAGGTATTCCATCAAGGGGTCTTTTTCTTCCTTCTTGCGCGAAAAAGAGAGCTTGAGTTTGAGCTGTTGGGCTTCTTGGCGGCTCTGCATCATCTTGTTGACCCAGAGGGAATACACCGACGACATACCGAGCAGGCGGCGGGCATTGGCCGTGGGCGCGGTGTCGAAGACGTAGAGGTCGTATTCGTCTTTGAACATGATATCAATCATGTTTTCAAACATGGCCGATTCTTCGAAGGCTGGGTTCATCGTGGCCGATTCGACGAATTCATCGGCGCGCCCCTTGATTTCGGCATATTTGAGGAACCATTCGATTTTCTCTTTGATTTCCCGCTTTGAGCGTTCGATGGTGTCGCGGGTGTCGATTTCGTGGGCCCATAAATTGGGGACGCCTTCTACGGGGGTGGCCTTTCCGAATACGTCTTGCCCCAGCATGCCTGAAAGGCTGTGCACTGGGTTGGTGGAAGCCAGCAACACCCGTTTGCCTTGTTGGGCAAAGGCTACGGCGGCTGCGCCTGCAAGCACGGTTTTCCCTACGCCGCCTTTCCCGCCGAAGAAGACATATTTCAAGTTGGGTTTGCTGGCCGTGAATTCTCGCATGGTGGCAGGTTTCGTTGCGTTCATTCCAGCGTCTCCTCTCCGAACATGACTTCCGCCATGCGCGCGATCATGTCCAGGCCGGTAATGTCGCGTTCCATTTCCTGTACTTTAGCCAAAACATCCTTTCCAAAGAGCTCGTCAATTTTTTGTAGGTATTTCTGTTGCATTTCGTAGCGGTTGCGTAGGTAGGGAGGCGCGTGTTCGGACAACGCGACTTCTGGCGGAATCACACGGTTGACAATATAACCACTTAATGGCACTTGGTAGCGCTCGAAGAGTTTGCTCGCTTTTTGGGTGTCGATCAGCACCATTTCTTCGGGTACCAGCACGAAGAAGAACGCCGTTTTCTCGCGATCGGTCAGGATGCTGGATGAGGTGGAAATGCGGTAGCGGATGTCTTGCAACTCTTCCAGGATTTTGTCTTCCTGTAGCTCTTTTTTGCGGCTTACCCGCGCGGCCATCTGTTCGTATTCCCGCATTTCTTCTCGCAGTTTGGTGATTTTGTTAATCCATTGATCATACACGCTGGCCATGCTCAAGTAGTAGAGGGCATGACCTAAGGGCACCAGGTCGTAGATGTAGTAGTCGAATTCGCCTGCCACGACGATGTCCACCACCTGGTCGAAAATGGCCGATTCTTCCATTGCGGGCTCTGCCGAAGCAGCCTGAATGTAAGATTCGATCTCTTCGGGGATTTCCTCGAAGCCGTACATGTCGCGGATTTTCTGCCGAATTTCGTCTTGGTATTCCTTGATGTGCTGGTCGGCATCGATTTCTTGGGCGTAGAGGTTGGGTAGAATTTCGACAGGGCCTTTGCCGAAGATGTCGCGCTGGAAGATGTCGGAGAGCGAGGCTTGGGGGTCCACCGAGAAAACCAGCACGCGTTTGCCTTGTTGTGCCAGCCAATAGCCCGTTGCGGCCGAGAAGGTGGTCTTCCCCAGGCCGCCTTTACCGCCAAACATGATGTAGCGTCGTTCAGGGTGTTCACGGAAAACCTTTGCTAAAGACATGAGGCACCTCGTTTCACGCTAAGGCATCGGTCAGGTCGCGCTCGCGCAACATGCGGCGTTTCCAGGTGCTGATTTGAGGCACGACGTAGGGCAACAGGCGCAGCGAATAATACGGCGGCAGGATGGGAACGCCCAACAGATCGCCCATGGTGATGAGGATGAAGAGGTGTTCCATGCTGCCGCGGGTTTTCAAGGCCTGGCGCGCCATATCGTGCGAAGCCATACCGTAGATGACATCTTGGATGCTTTGCAACATTTTGGTGAGCAAGCCGCGTTTTTCTTCCTCGGTCATTTTTTTACTCCTCTCTGAGATTTTTGGGAGCATGGAAAAGCAAGGGGCAGGGGAAGCCGAGAGGCTTCCCCTGCGGTTTTAGCATGTGCGTTTTAGTCCCCCGCGTGGGCTGCGGCTTTGGCGCGGGCTTTGGCGAGCGATTTGAGCCCGTCCACTGCCAGCACGATGGCTGCCAACGCCAGGAAGAAGCCGATGAGCCCGGCAACCGCATTGCCGATGGCAAAGGCAACCGCGGTGTTTGGCGCCATCATGGCCTTGAAGGATTTCCACGCCACGACCAGCAACGCGGCGACGGTCGTAGCATACATGAACACCGCCGGCCAGAACGCCCAGTTGTGTTTCTTGCCTTCGTTTGCCAGCCAGATGGTGATGAGCAGCAAGGCCAGACCGGCGAACAACTGGTTAGCCCCGCCGAACAGCACCCAGATGCGCTGCCAGAAGGCCGTCCACAGGATGAGGAAGGTGAACAGGATGGCGACGATGGTGCCGACATGGGGGTTCTTGAAGGCGGGAATCTTGTCGCCCACCAACTCGGCGGAGGCCACCCGCATGAAGCGCAGCACCAGTTGCATCACCGTGAGCGCCATCACGGCCAGGAAGATTGCGCCAATGGCGCCCCCCATGGCGGGCGAAATGCCCGGAATCCACGAGAGGAAACGGGACATGCCGTACATCCACACGCCGCCAGCCCCCATTTTCAGCGCGTAGAGATTCTGGGCGTCGTAAATAACGGTGTCTCCTTTGGTAAGCGCCGTCGCGGCGAAGATCACGGCCAGCGTTGCCAAAATGGCTTCCGTGAACATGGCCCCTGCCCCTACGGGCAGCGCGTCGGTTTCCTTTTCCAGCTGGCGGGCGGTGCCGGCCGTGGAGACCAGCGAGTGCCACCCAGAGATGGCGCCGCACGAAATGGTGACGAACAGCATCGGCCACAGCCAGCCGAGTTTGGGCTGGTTCCAGGTTACGAAGGCGGGAATTTTGAAGGCGACGTCGGTGGTGTGGAAGATAGCCGCAATGAACACGCCCAACACCGAACCGACCAGCCCCAAGGCAACGAACCAGAACGAAACGTAGTTGACCGGTTGGGCAAACCGCCAGATGGCGAGCACCGAGCCCAGGTAGCAGAAGGCCAGCGCCACGATGCCCCAGAAGAATACCGGCCACGTCATCGGCCCGTAAGGCGTCTGGTAAAGCACGTGTTTGGGGCCCGTGCCGGCCAGCCCGTTGATCCACTGGACGATGTGCTGGGCGGGGGTCGTGGTGCCAATCCAGATGCCGACCAGGGCGATGAAGACCGTCACGATGGTGGTCATGACCAAATCCATCTTCCAGCGGTAGGTCATCTGCCCGGCGAGGACGCCCGCCAGCGTCAGAATGAGCAACCCGATGGGGACGACCGGATTGGCAAGCAACCCCGCGACGACCGCGCCGAAGGCCCCCATGATGAGGAGCAGGTAGAAGTAGAGGAAGGAAAGCAAAATGCCGCGCGCTCGCGGAGAGATGAACTTATAGGCCAGCCCGCCCATCGTCAGGCCTTCGTTGCGCATTGCCATCATGGCGGCCGCATAATCTTGCACCCACCCAATGAAGACAACGCCCAACATCAGCCACAGAAAGGCGGGCAACCAGCCCCATTGCACTGCTACGATAGGCCCTACAATTGGGCCCAGTGCAGCAATGGATTTGAACTGGTAGCCAAACAGCACACTGCCGCTTGCAGGCATGAAGTCCACACCGTCGTTGTACATCACTGCTGGCGTGGCCTTCTTGGGGTTCGCCTGCACCACATCGCGGTCAATTGTAGCTGCGTAAAACTTGTAGCCGAAAATCACGACGATGAGGGCTACAAGGAGCACAATTGCTGCCATGGCAAACCTCCTGAAGTTGCGTAAAGCCAGTGAATAAAACGGAAGAAAAGAAGAAGTGATGAAGCAACAACGGAGAAGTGATATGGGAATTCCTAAAAAGTTATCTGCTGAAAAGACACCTCCTTCAATGCAGAGTGGCCGTGTCACTTTTTTCCTGAAGAGGGCTGTGACCGGCGAAGGAATACACGTTGGCAGCCTTAAATGGGTTGGCGGCTTTTGTCTTTTTAGTGATTACCAACCCCACTAACAGCGAAAAAACAGCGACGTATATTTTAATTGTGGCCCCACTTTCAAAGATGTCAAGCGTTTTTTTGGTGAAAAAGATAAAAAAAGCGTAAAAAATATAGGGGAAGCAATCGCCGGTAGTTTTGTCGCCTTTTTTCTTGCACGCGGCTGGCTTAACGAAAGGCTGATAAAATAGCCCCATGGATTGGAAGCAAGCTTTTGTGGCCTTTCGGATGGTGGGCGTGGGGAATGCTTGGCGGGCGTGGCGGTATCGCCGGCGCAAGCAAGCCCTGGACGCGGCCTACCCAGCCGATACGACCCTGCAGGGTGTGGGCGCACTGCACACGGTGACCGAAACCGAAAGCGGGGCTCGGCTCACGTTTGCCTTTGCCGCGCTGGAAATCACTTTCCTCGCTGCCGACGTCGTCCGTTTGGTTTGGGAACCCGGCACGCCGCCCCCGCCTTACGCTGTGCCCGAGCCCCCCTCGTGGCCGCAGCCCGACGTGGTGTTGCGGCGCCGGCGGGAGGCATGGTGGCTGCGGACCGAAAGGCTCGAACTCGAGATCACCAACGACGGCTTGGCCTTTTACACCCCCAAAGGCGATGTGTTGCGCCGCGAGGCGTGGCCCTCTCGCCGGGGAGACGGCTGGCGGCAATCGGCCTGGCTGCACCCCCAAGCCGCGGTGTTTGGTTTGGGCGCGCGCGCTTCAGGCCCTAACTTGCGCCCTGGCTCTTATCGCCTGTGGAATCAGGACCCCGGCGGCCATTACGCGCCAGGCCACGACCCCCTTTCCATCACCATGCCGGTGGCGTGGGTGCTTCAGCCCGCAGGCGCGTACCTGATTTTCTACGACAACCCCGCGGCGGGCGAAGTGCGCCTCGACGACGCTTTCCATGTGCGCTTCGACCACGGCGCATTGATAGCCTATTTCATCACCGGCGAGCCCGCTCACATCGCCCGGCGTTGGGCTGAGCTGGTCGGCGCGCCCTTTTTGCCGCCGCGCTGGGCCTTGGGCTATCATCAAGCGCGTTGGGGCTATCGCACCCAACGCGAAGCCGAGGCCGTGCTCGACGGCTTCCACCAACATCGTCTGCCTTTGGACGCCCTGCATTTGGATATTGATTACATGGATCACGGCCGGGTGTTCACGGTTGATCGGAACCGTTTCCCCGATTTGCGGGGTATGGCGGCCCGCTCCCATACTCGCGGGGTCCATTTGGTCACCATTCTTGACCCAGGCGTGGCGCGTGCGCGGGGCTATGAAATCTATCAGGAAGGGCAAGCCCAGGGCGCCTTTTGCCGTTTGCCCGAGGGCGAGGTGGTGCACGCCCCGGTATGGCCGGGATGGTGCGCTTTCCCGGATTTCACCGACCCCGAGGTGCGGCCGTGGTGGGGCAAACATGTGGCCGCGTTTGTCGAGGCGTGGCGTGTGGATGGCCTGTGGTTGGACATGAATGAGCCGGCCGCGTTCGTGGACGCGGGCGACCCGACGTTGCCGCTGAGCACCCGTCACGCGCTGGAAGGCGCTGGCAGCGACCACCGCGCAGCCCATAACTTGTATGGCCTGCAGATGGCGCGGGCGACCTACGACGCCCTGCGCCGCGCTCGGCCTGGAAAGCGGCCGTGGGTGCTGAGCCGCTCTGGTTGGGTGGGCATTCAGCGCTATGCTTGGACCTGGACGGGTGACACCGAAAGCACGTGGCCCATGCTGCGCACCACGGTGGCCACAGTGTTGGGGCTCAACCTGAGCGGCGCGCCGTTCACCGGGCCCGACGTGGGTGGCTTTGCCGGCGCCCCCGACGGCGAACTTTACCTCCGTTGGTTGCAACTGGCCGCGTTTTTGCCCTTCTTCCGCGGCCATTCGGCCATAACCTCCCCGCCTCGCGAGCCGTGGACCTTTGGCGAGCCGTGGATTTCCCACGCCCGACAAACGCTGCGCCTGCGGCAGCGCCTTTTGCCTTATCTCTATACCCTGGCTTGGGAAGCCCACACCCAAGGGCTGCCTTTGGTGCGGCCGCTCTGGTGGTACGACCCCCTCGAGCCCGCCTTTTGGAATGTGGACGACGCTTTCCTGCTGGGGCAGGCTTTGTTGGTCGCTCCGGCTTTGCTCCCCGGGCAGGAAGAACGCTTTGTGCCGTTGCCGTGGGGAGGCTGGTATGACTTCTGGCGTCCCACCGAAATGCTCTATGGCCCGACCGAGATCTTGCTTCCTACCCCTTTGGCGCACATCCCGCTTTTGGTGCGGGCAGGAACGCTGCTGCCGTTGGAAGATGCCCCAACAGCCCTTACCCTGTGGTTGGGTACGCCCACCGAGGGCGAATATCGCACCCATCTCTATATGGACGAGGGCGACGGCGAGGGCCCCTCTCGCTTGGAAATTTGGACCGTGCGCGCCGATGGCGAGACCGTGCGGCTGCAACGCGAGGTCCAGGGCGAGTTCCCTTCCCCTTACAAGCGTTTGCGGCTGGAAGTGCACGGCCGGGCCTGGACGGCTTGCGAGGCCGATGGTTGGCTCGTGCCCCCTGAGGATGACGGCGCGTTTTTGCTTCCCCCGGATGTCAAGTCCGTGATTTTGCGTTGAAAGCATGGGTTGGACGATGGCTATTTTGCGTCGCTTTTTCACCGTGTTGACGGCTCCTTGGCGGGCGTGGCGCCGCGCCGCGCGACGCCTTTATCGTTGGCGGATGGCTATCAAGCAATTCTTGACCGAGGAGCCCGAAGAGCACCCCCTCGGCGAAGCGCTGGATGAGGCAATCCAAAACCCAAAGAGCCTGCTGCCTCATGTCGTCGCGCTGCGCCGCCATTTGCTGCGAGCGGTGGGGGTGTTCTTTGTGACCACGCTGGCCGCGTTTTTTGTCACACCACGCTTTTTGGACTTCCTCGCCCGTCCCATCGGTGGTTTGGGAGGCCTGCAGGCGATTGAAGTGACCGAATCCGTGGGGGTTTTTATGCGCGCGGCGTTGTTGCTGGGCTTTGCGCTTTCATTGCCTTATTGGTATTTGGAGCTTTTCTTGTTCATTGCCCCGGGGCTGCGCCCGCGCGCGCGGCGTTTGGGCTTGGTGGGCTTCCCGCTGGTCTTGCTCTTTTTCTTGGCCGGCATGGCGTTTGCTTATTTTCTGATGTTGCCGACGGCGCTTCCTTTTTTGCTCAATTTCATGGGCATTCATACCGTGCCTCGGCCTGATTCGTACATCCGATTTGTGACGTCGTTGCTCTTTTGGACGGGTTTGTCGTTTGAATTTCCGTTGGTGATTTATCTTTTGGCGTCGTTTGGGTTGGTGCGGGCGGAGGCGTTGCGGAAGCATTGGCGGGAGGCTGTGGTGGCGATTGCTGTTTTGGCTGCTGTGATTACCCCCACGGTTGATCCGGTGAACATGCTGTTGGTCATGGCGCCACTGACAGGGCTGTATTTTCTGGGGGTCATTTTGGCCCAACTGGCCGAGCGGCGAAGGAAGGCTTCTTCTGAGGTGTGAGTGAGGGGCGGGGCGAAGGTATTGGTTGCCTGGTTACTTGGTTACCTGGTTGCTTGGGGCCCCCTTGCCCCTACAAATCGTGCAAATCAGTGCAAATCGGTGAAGATCGGTGGATTTATTGCGCCCCTTTGGGCAGTAGGGGCAGCGCGTTGCTCCGCGCTGGGAGACACACGGAGCCACAGAGGGCGCGGGGTGGGAATAGGGCGAGGCACGCCTTGCCTCTACACAAAAAAATCGGCGGTAATCGGTGTCAATCGGTGGATCTATATCTGCGTACATCTGCGTTCCTCTCACCACCACCCCGAAGTCACCCCCGCCCCCAACCCGCAATTCGCAATTCCTCATTCGCAATTGCCGCGCGCCCGC
>Ga0256914_1003937_pt1 | contig 11467 bp, 8 predicted proteins | sample HulkmetaG_FD_191571 | JGI IMG/M metagenome (GOLD analysis project Ga0256914, IMG submission 191571) | Hydrothermal chimney microbial communities from Main Endeavour vent field at the Juan de Fuca Ridge, Pacific Ocean - Hulk | ecosystem: Environmental > Aquatic > Marine > Hydrothermal vents ...
TCACGAAACCTCCAAACAACTGGCCACCGGCATCACTTCCTTGAACCAAGATACACTTCAAACACTGAGATTTCTGGCAGCGGATGCCGGAATCCCCGTCAGGATCTCCGGAAACTGCATGTCACCGCTCATAGAAGACCGGTCAACTCTCCTGGTTCAGTCCAGGTCACGCTACTGGCCTGGCGACATTCTCACTTTCCTGAATCAGGATGGCCATTTGACGACCCACCGCCTACTGGGCATGTTTCCCCGTAACAGGGAACTGTACTGTCTTACCCAGCCGGACAACCATCCGTACCCCGATGCTCCCGTACCTGTCAGCCGGATACTGGGCAAGGTCACCGGCGGCGATTGTACAAATGAAGCCATCTACATTCCCTGGGGCACTCGCCTGGCTGCCTCCAGGAAATTCACCATGCATGTCCTGCGACACCTGTTCACCTGATGACCGCGGCCAGCTTCTTTCTATCTCCCGGACAGAACAGCATTGACCTGGACCAGGCCCCCAATTGGGGAAACGAGACGGTAATCCTGGATTTCTGCGGTGGCCCCTACAGGTTTGACGGCATGAGCAAATCCCAGGCAAATGCCATACGTCAACGCTACCGGAACCATGTTCTGCTGGAAGACAGTGAAAACTGCATCGTCACCCAACTGCTCCAGGTGGACGACAAGTGCTTTCGCGATATCGATACACGCGGCTGGACCTATAAACACATGGAATACCGCTACCTTCCGGAGCAAGTACATGTGACAGGGCTGAAGATGAAGGCCCGGCTGAGCCTTGCTCCCCAGCTCCGGGGGGTTCTGGGAACATCCCTGGATAATCACAGATGGTTTCCGGGGCTCGTATTCGAAAACTACTTCAGAATATTGACGGCATACCGGCTGCTTGCCTTGGGGGGTATCATGCTGCACAGTGCCGGCATCGTATCAGGAGGAAAAGCCAGGCTGTTTCTTGGCCACTCCGGCGCCGGTAAATCCACCTTGGCGGAACTGGCCCACAACCGGGGGCTGAGCATCCTGAGTGACGATCTCAACGCGCTGTTACCGGTGAACAACCGGGTGCTGGTAGAGAAAGTGCCTTTTACCGGCACCTTTACTCAACAGCCGGACTGCCGCCACGGCTTTGACCTGGAAGGCATCTACAAGCTGATCAAGGGAAATGAAAACACCCTTGGCGAACTTGGACCGGGAGCGGCCATGAGCCTGCTGCTGTCATGCTCTCCATTCGTGAACGAAGATCCTTTCCGCTTCGAACAGCTTGCGGACAATCTGGCACACATCCTTCGACATGCTGAAACTCGCAGCCTGGTTTTCAACCTGGACGGCAACTGTTTCAACCTTTTCTGAGGGGCGGGTTCACCGTCAGGCGCGCCACCACATGGACGTCCGCCGGATTTCCGCTGAGTGCATGCGCCTGCCCCGGACAGAATCTCAGGCTTTTCCCTTCCTTCTCCAGCACATCGACCTGTCGGGCCACCTCCCGCATGCTGTCGCGCACTTCCTCGAGCACCGGGTTCCCGTACCAGATTTCACGCACAGTCTTCTCATGCAGGTTACCCAGGGAGCGCCTGAGCGCCACACAGGGATAAACGTTCCCATAGGGGTCTATGGCCAGGCTGGAAGAGCCTGTCCCGCAGTGTTTACGCTCTCCCGCAGACAAGTCCATTCCATCACAGCCTGGGCCTGTTTGCGGGTTACGCTTGCGCAGCAACTCCTCCAGCCGTTGAAGCGCGGCATCGGATGCGCGTATGGTCTGGGGTGTTCTGTCGCCGTCATCCCTGGGCGTGACCTGGGGATCCACATGCAGGAGAAAGCCCAGGCTGTCCGCCAGTTCATACATGGCTTCAAGCTGATGTTCATTCCAGGCGGTCAACGTCGCATTCAGCTTGACCCTTACCCCTTCTTCCCGCAATGAAACAAGATTCCGCATGAGCTGCCTGAAGCTGCCAGGCACCCGGGTTTGCCGGTCATGCGCATCCTCGTTGGCCCCATGCAAACTGATATCGACGACGAAGGGATCGATTTCCTGCTTGAGCCTTCTTGCAACATCCGGCCTCAAGGCATGGCCATTGGATTTGATACGAATGACAAAGCCCAGTTCACGGGCCCAGGAGCCAATCTTCCAGAAGCCGGGATGGGCAAGTGGCTCTCCCCCGGAAAGAACCAGATTCAGAACCCCAAGATCCGCCAGCTCCCGCAACAGCTTGTGGTACCTGTTCAGCTCAAGCGGTTTACCTTCGAGAGACCTGTCGTTGTAACAGAAGAAACAGTCCAGATTGCACTGGTAGGTCAGTTCCAGCAGGACATTGAACAGAATGTTGTCCTGCCAGGTCCGGGATACAAGCTCATTGAGATTCACTTCACTGATCGGCGGGTAGAACGACACCCAGATCCCGAAGGGATGCCAGACACTGGTTCACATCCACCACGGCCTGAGCCTGGTCCACTTCAAATTCCTGGTGAATGCGTTCAGCGATTGCGGCTGGAGTTTCCCCCTCGGCCAGCAACTCCCACAAGCGGCAACCAGTAGAGTTGAGAACGATGAGTTCCGCATCAGCCTGATTGACGATAACCGCTTCCTCGGCAACCTTGCGCCAACGAACATGTCTGGAAATCGCCAGCTTCCGGTTCATCATGAATTCACCGGTCCCCCGATACCACCAAACCCGCAAGTACCCAGGTCAGCCTTGGCACATCCGCCCACGGCAACCGATTCCAGGGACTCACGCATCATGATCCGCGGTGCTGTATAGGGTTTTCTGGAGCGCTTCCCGGCGGGAACAGACTGCCCACGGGTTGCTTCGTCACGCTTTTTCTTCATGGCACTGTGTTTCTCATGATTCACAAATGTTTCCAATACGCTTAGCGCGCTGGCGGCACACCATCCGGTGGCGGCTCCTGATAGACGGGAGGCTCCTGGTACAAGGGCTCGGCCAGCAAGGAAGGATCCGTGGCCGGTACGGTCATTTCAATGGCCGGATCCCCAAGCAAGTTGTAGATCCCCAACATGTAAGGGCGTTGGCCGACCCCGGCGTATTCCGCCATGGCATGCAGGATAGCGTCTCCCAGCACGGTTTTTCCCGCACCGTAAACAGCCCGGATGAATGCCTTGTTGAGCAGTTTTCCGCCATCGTGCAAGCTAAGGCCCGAGGGCGCAAATACTGCCGACATACCGGAAGCCGGAGCCAATACAAGCTGTTCACCCAGGGAATCATAGCCCGGCAGGCCATAACGATTCACCACGCAGGTCAGGGCGGCCAAGACGGGATAGTGACCGGCGTTGCCCAATTCCGCCACGTCACCAACCGTCAGCCACTTTTCTGCCGCAAGGCTCAACACACTGCCATGCCCCATGTAGTCCACCAGGCCCACACCGGCCTGCAACTCACTGAACAATGCCGCCCTGGCATCGTCGATGGTTGTGGTCTGCAAGCTTCCCTGTCCCTGGGAAACGGCCGCGGGCAGCAAGGCCGACAGAGCATACATATCGTCTTCGAAATCGCCGCCAAAATCCGAATTGTCGGCCATCCAGTACACCCGGTCATCGGTACTGTTCTCCTGGGTTTCCAGCTTGTTGACGTAATCCTGCAATTCCGTGGCCGTTGCGACAGGAATACGTGACACCAGCACCTCCGGCACCCCATCGCCATCGATATCACCATAGCCCATGTCGGAAGCGAAGAGGCCATGAGGCGAAGAAACCATCCAGGGCGGCACCAGACTGTCCCCGTACCCCTGAAGGTTCCGGAAATCGAAGCTCCCCTCTCCCAGCAATACAACGAAATGCAGGTTCGCCTGGTTATGCTGGATCATGTCCTTTATGGCGTGAGGACTGGCAATCCCGTCGTTGAAGGCATCATAGATGTCTTCCAGGGAAACCACGGCCGTGCTGTATCCCTTCCGCTGGCGCAAGGCCGCCAAATTCAAGGCCGGGCCTTCCATGCCGGCTGGCGCCACAAGCACATAATCCGCATCGATGTTCATGGGATCCACGGTCGGTGTGTAATCCGCCTCCACCCACGCGGGAGAAGAAGCCGCCGTGAGGCTGCTGACCAGATAGCGGCTTGTTACCGTGCCACCCGGGCTGTCGAAAGAAATCTGATACCGGTCGATGGCCTCACCGGATGTCGCAACCACCGCCGGGCTTTCATCATTTTCGAACGACGAATCGAAAATCCCCGTGACAAGCCCCCCGATATCCTGTTCGACCAGAACATCACTTATTACCTGGGGCCGGGAGACATCCGTAATATCCAGCACCAACACATCCGGACTGGTGTAACCAAGCACGGTCATGGTTCCACTGCTGGAAGCGCTGAACTCCAGTACATCACCCCGGGCTTGCTTGTAGCGAGGATAACTGACCTCCACGCCATCCACCAACAACAGGCTGGCGGCATTTCCCGCCACATCCAGCGATTCAATCTCCAATACGTTGTTGCCTTCCAGCAAGTCCGAAGCGTCCAGAGTGAAGGTAATATTTCGGTCACCCCCGCCTACCCAGCTTTCCTCGGCGCGGGGCATGCCATTCAACTTGACGACTACATGGTATTGCAAACCAAAACCGTTGAGTTCCGCGCCCTTCAGTCTCAGCACAACCTGGGACAGGCCGGTTTCCGCAACATCGACAAGAGATACATCCAGGGAAACCGAACCAAAGGTGGAGTGCCCTCCAATCAGGTAGCTCCAGTACCAGTAATCCTGATCCTGATTATCCGCAATGACAGCAAAAGGCTCCGCATCTTCCTCGAATACCCGTGTTTCCGGGAAGATCTGCCTGCCACCCGCTTCCCGCGCGTTATTGCTTCTGCGACTCATGCGCAGACCAGCAGTCGGTTCCAGCCAATACACGTTGTCCAGGGTGAAGGGACTATCCAGTCCCCGCCCATAAAAATAGAGCCCAGGCCGGGCAGGCACGGTTGTCCAGGCAATTTCATTGCCTCTGTTGCTCAGCCGAAACCGCCCACTGTCCAAGCGAGCGGAAACCTCTTCAATACTCATGCCCAGCTTCGCAGCAATAGTTGAGACATCGACGTAATATAATCCGTCAGCCTGAATCCCAATCTTGAGAGTTCCAGCAGAAGCCGTGATCTGTTGCTGGGTCGGTATTCGCTGTGCGACGGAAGCTTCTCCGGAAGCTGTCTGCTGGTGGGACTGGCGATAATATCCCCTGATCATCAATTGGGCGGACAACTCCGGCGTTATCGCGGGTTCGACATGCTGCTGACCGGCGGAAGCATTCTGCTCCACCACAAGCTCCGCGTGAATGCGGCTGCGCCCCCCCATGGTCAGCTCCACCAGGCGGAACAATCCTTCCGCGCCAGTATTGTCCAGGTACAGATAACTGCCACCCTGGCCCGCCATTGTTGCGGGAACCGGCTCATCGTTAACGCGTACAAAACGGCCCTTTTCGACATCGAAACGTTCCAGTACGTAACCCAGGGTTCCGACTTCCGATTCGCTGCGCCAGGAAAACACACGCCCTATGTCGGTCTGGAAAATCCTGAACCCGGTAACAACGGCATCTGTAAATGTAGGGTCGTATTCATAAGCGCCAATATCACAATTTGCGCCGCCGGAAGAGTCCGGCCGCGCCGCCGTGCGCTGATCACTGTCCAGGGGCGCCGTTCCACACCCCAGGGTGCCCGACGGCACCTGATCGTATGCAAGGGTATCCGTGTTATCGATGGCATGATTCAGAGTGGAACCGCCATTGTAGGCCAGTGGATCCAGGCCGATGGTCACGTTCTGCAGGCTGGTAGCCGCCGTGAAGCCGCAACCCGTACCCCCGGCACGATTGTAGCCGCGATCCCTGAAGGCACCGCCACAACCGGCATTGAGAATACTGGCACCCACCCCTGTACCACCATCGAAATTACCATTGTAACTACCACCAACATTATTGTTGAACGTGGTAAACAGTACATCGACATCCCCCGCGCCATAGGTGTAACCATACAATCCGGGACCGTCGCCATTATTGGCGGAAAAGGTGCTGTTGCGAATCACGACATGGCCGCCATCCACATCCACGCCCGCGCCTACCGGGGCATAGGCGTTGGTATTGTCGGTTATCAGACAACCATTCATGAACAGCGTGGACCCCTGCCGGTTACCCATTCCTCCAGCCGCATAATCAGTACCCACATTCCCGGTGATGGTGCAGTACTCCAGCGTCAGGTCGCCTCGATTGTGAATCGCACCACCGACATAGGCGAGACTGCTCCTGCCATTCTGAAACTGGATATAGCGCAGGGTTGCGGACACTCCGGGCAAAATCTCGATGATGCGGGTAGCCCCGCCGCCGTCGATGCGCGTGCCATCGTCATTGCCTCCTTCTCCCACGATAAGCACATCCGCTTCCACATCCAGATCGAAGTTCGAGCGATCGTCGGTTCCGGAGGTACGGGTGATCGTGTAGAGACCACTGGGAATCTGGATGGTATCATTGCTGCCATATGCGCCTGTTGCCGTACAACCCCTTTGATCGGAACCGAGCCTGACCGAGTCCAGTGCTTCGCGAATGGAGCAACTGCCGCCGGTGTTCCACTCGTCCACAAGGGTATCAACAGTTATGGTTGCCGCGCCGGCTACACCCCCAACAAGCAGGCCGCTCAATCCCAACAGGTACCATAGTTGGCGAATCCAAGGAGATGGTGTTTTCTGTTCTTGCATGGGTCATACGTCGTTGGAGAAACGATAACTTCATATAGTATATAGACTTTTGCTGCGGTCTTCCCACTATCCACAAAGCGTAGAGGATTTTCTGCGCAAATACCACAGCCGTCGAGAAATACGGTCATTCCTGAAAGAATACACACTGTGCTCCCGACCGGCCACATCGGCCTACAGATCAGGAATCACGACGGCAACCATCAAGCCCAGGTACTCTTTCACGACCCGTGTTGTCTGGTTCAGGGATCCGACAACAGGAAGCCAGTCAAGTAGTGTGCGCGGCGCCTCCACCACCTGGTAGTCCGTCGCGGCCGGGAGCACCTCGAAGCCCTGCCGCTCAAACTCCAGCTTCGCCCGGCGCATGTGGTAAGCCGAGGTGACGAGCAGGATACTGCGCACCTGCCGGTCACGGAGAACAGCGGCCGAGTAGCGGGCGTTCTGGCGGGTGTTGCGGCTGCGATCCTCCAGCAGCAGGACTTCATCGGGGATACCCATAGCAAGCAGCATGTGCTTCATGGAAAGCGCTTCCGCTTCGTAGCCGGGGGCATTACCTCCAGTGAGCAGCAATACGGGCGCCTTGCCGGCACGATAAAGCGCAGCGGCATGGAACAGACGGTCAACGCTGCCGGAAAGATCCGGCAGGTCCGCGCCAGGCACTACACCACGGGTCATTCCCCCAAGCAACACAATCACATCGGCCCGAGGGGCAAGAGCCGCCGGCACCGGCGGCCATTCATCTTCCAGCGTGGATATGGCCCAGTCGGAAAAACGGGGCATGGAGCACAACCACAGCAGGGCCACGGAAAAGATCACCAGCAAGGACGCCGTCCGTCTTCGGCCCAGCCACGAAAGCAGCCGGGACAGGAGCAACAGCACGATGGAAAGCCCCAGTGGATAAGCAAATAGCGACAGTAGCTTGATCGTCAGGTAGCTCATGATTCAATACACCAGAAACCTCCGCCTGAACACTTGGTCGCGGGATGCCAAGATCACCTCCCCACCAGTATGCGCAATCCCTGCAACATGCGTTTCAGATAGAGCCAGGGCAACGACAGCCTGTTTGTCGAGGCGTAGCGCCAACGCATGTAGGCCGGCGGCGGAAAAAGATTCTGGGCAATGAACCGCACCCCTTCCTTCCATGACATGCCCCCCAGTTCCCGGCGAACGAACCCCCGAATGCCGGCCTGGCGTCCAGACCGCAGGTACCCGCGTATTTCCGATCCGCCTGTCAACGGACACATGGCTTCCAATGGTGGTGGCAGCGCGGTACCGAACCAGTGCCGGGTTACGGCAAAGGCATCCCCGCACAGGCCCTCAATATCCAGTTCACGCACCAAAACACAGAAACGCGCTGTTTCCTCTTCATTCAGTGCACCCGCCAGCAGGTGGATGTCATACAGCCATATCAACCTGTCGCCACTGTGAGAATAGTGCCCCGCACGATGCATGCAGGCCAACACCAGGGCATCGACAGGTTCCAGCGTGCGGGCATGCTCTCCCATGGCGTGAACCTCGACAGCCCGCGCGGACAGGTGCTCATGACTGAAAACCCGGGCAAACTGCCGGTCATTGTTGCTGATGCGCCAGTGCAGATCATAGTTGCATTCCACACCAGCCCCACCAAGTTTGAGCCAGCTCATCTGTGCGCTGATCTGGTCCACATCGGCCTCATACAGCGGCTGGAAGCCCAGTTCCCTCATCAACGCTGCCGCGACCTCCTTCTGCGATTCGGGAACCAGAAGATCCGTGTCACAGCGGGGCCGCAGCCCGGCTCGGGGATAATGCATATGGGAAAGCGCGGCGCCTTTCAGCAACAGGGGCCGGATGCCCTTCTCCTCGAACGCTCCAAGCAGGATCTCCAGATCCGCATCCCGGGCCATTTCCACAGCCGCCTCCCTGAGCGCCCGCCGGCGCAGCGCCTTCAGCACCGGCACGGGCCAGTCTGGCGGACGACCGGCCTGGTTCAGCTTGAACCAGAGCAAAGGCGCCATACCCTGGGCATCCAGATCTTCCAGAAAACGCTGATTCGACAGGAACGCACCGGGCCAATCCGGCGACTCTCCTCGCCACAGCCCCCGCAGAAGATCCGCTGTTGCCGCTGATATGCTGTCCAGCCTCATGGTAGCAGACCCAGTTCCCGGTACACCTGGTCGGTAAGTGAAAAAACGATCTTCTGGTCGAACTCACGCAACACCTTCTCCCGGCCCGCCTTGCCGAATTCCCGGCACTTGTCGGGATGATCAAGAAGATATTCGATGGCTCGGGCCAGGGCACCGGCATCCCCCACGGGCACCAGCAGGCCGTTGACGCCATCATCCACCACTTCCCGGCACCCCGGCGCATCCGTGGTGACAATGGGCAGTTCCATGGCCGCGGCTTCTATCAGCCCACGAGGCACTCCTTCGCGATAACTGGGCAGCACCATGAGATCCACTTCCCGCATGAGATACTGAAGATCATCGACATGGCCCAATACCTTCATCACTCCGGTGAGCTGCCATACACGTATATCGTCTTCCTCCACGGCGCTTGGATTGCCGGGATCGGTTGCACCAGCAAGCAGGAACTCTATCCGGTCTGCATGAATCGCCAGTTTCTCTGCTGCATCGGCATATTCACGAATTCCCTTTTCCCAGAGCAGCCGCGCCGCCAACAGCACCCGAAAGCGCGGGCCCCGTTTGTGGCGGGTGGGCACAAACACCTCCGTATCCACCCCTGAGCTTTTGATAAGATGAATGTGATTTGGGTTGATAAGCCCGAAATCCACGAACAACTGACGATCATCGGGATTCTGCACGACCAGCCGGCTGTGGCTGCCACGCAGGGCGGACTTCAGCAGATGCTTGACCAATGGCCTGAGCAGGCGCGCCCGGCGGGTCTTGCTCACGAACACATGACCCAACCCGGTCACCGCATGAATACGACAACGAATGCCGGTTGCGCGAGCCGCCAGGCCACCATAAATCACCGCCTTGATGGTGAAATTATGCACCGCGTCCGGATGTTCTCGGCGAAACACATCCCGAATGAATTTCAGGAGTTTCAGTTCACGAACCGGATTGAGACTGCGCCTTTCCATGGGCAGGGGAATCCATCGAAAGCCTTCCTGTTCCAGACGTGCGCCATAGTCACCAGGCGGCGACATCATTACCACTTCCACACCCCGCGCCGCCAGGTGATGGGCAAGATCCAGGCGGAAGTTGTACAGATACCAGTCGGTATTGGCGAAAAAGATGACTTTCATGACGATGATTGTCACCCAGGACGGAACATACCGCCAGCGGAAGGCACCTGCGTGTTGGCGAGCCTTCCCGTGCTATTCGAAGAGAATATTCCGGTAGGGCAGCCAGAATACAGCATGAGCGGCGTAATTGAGCCATACATGAAGTACCATTGCATAACCCAGGATCAATCCAAGAACCACCGTGGGCTGGCGCAGTTTCCTGCGCAGGAGAAAAGGAAGCCGGGCAAAGACCACCACCTGCAGGGGCGTGAGGTACAGGGCTATCCGGTCAACGGCGGTGGAGGCAAACCCCACCAGAAACACGCTGACGATGGCCCCCAGCGCCATCCAGAACCATAACAGGGCATTGGGATAGAATCTTTTCCACTGTTTCCAGTTGAAAAGCAGAAATACGGCGGGAACCAGGTTCATCATCACCCGTATGCGCGCTCCTTCGGACTGCATCTGCTGCTCTACATAGGTATCCCACAATTTTTCCTGTTCCGGTGCGACAAACGCGTCCCAGAGGCCATAGCCGATCAACGCCACAGCAACGATCCTCAACAACCAGCCCTTGCTGTACAGAAAAATACCCAGCGGAATCATGATAATCGCGGTCTTGTGAAACAGGGTTGCGGCCACAATGAACAGTACATAGGGAATGAACCTGCCACGCTCCAGAAAGGTCAGGGCCCAGAAGATGAACCCCAGAGCGACACTCTGCCGCGTGTAACCCATGGCTACCACGATTATCAGGTAGGGCACCGCCACGGCGAATGCCAACCAGGGCCGGGACTGGGCACGACAGAACACGATCAGTCCGCTGGTGAAGATCAGCCCGCTCATCAGGTTGACCCCGTAGATATCCCAGCCCATCCGGACCGCCAGCCGATTCAGGAACACATATCCAGGATCACCACTGGAGACGGGATCCAGCAGGGAGGAACCGATCTCCCGGGAATAGTGCAGCAGATAGGTATCCCAGTCACCACCCACCTGATGACGGAATCCGATGAGCACCGCGAACAATGCTCCCAAGGCGATCCATGGCATCCAGCCAAGACGCAAGGGCCGCCTTCCCGTCAACAGGGAGGGGATAGCGGGAACAAGATACATCAGCCAGTAGGGCCACATGAATCAGCCGGCCTCCTGCTGCCTGTCCAGCCAGGCCTGGAACATCAGCACAGGCCACAAGGCATGTTCATGATTCCGACGCCGTGCGAGATGCTCCTGCCAGCACTGCCTGACGGAATGAACGTGAAACCATCCTTCCCGTTCAAGGCGGTTGGCCTCCAGCAACGTCTCTGCCCAATCCCGCAAGGGACCCCGCAACCATTGTCCAAGGGGAACTCCAAAGCCCTGCTTGGGACGTTCGATCAGTTCCCTTGGGACATACCTGTACAGAATCTGGCGTAGAGCCCACTTGCCCTGCCCGTTACGGATCTTCATGTTCAGGGGAAGCCGCCATGCCTGTTCCACCACGCGATAATCCAGAAAAGGCATGCGGGTTTCCAGACTCACGGCCATGGCCGCCCGGTCCACCTTGGTGAGAATATCATCGGG
>Ga0256914_1003938_pt1 | contig 11463 bp, 12 predicted proteins | sample HulkmetaG_FD_191571 | JGI IMG/M metagenome (GOLD analysis project Ga0256914, IMG submission 191571) | Hydrothermal chimney microbial communities from Main Endeavour vent field at the Juan de Fuca Ridge, Pacific Ocean - Hulk | ecosystem: Environmental > Aquatic > Marine > Hydrothermal vents ...
CAATCCGGAGCTTTTTCAGAAGCGGTGGCCGCTACCGCCGGGGGGCAATCGCATGGTTCACCGCTCGGTCTTTGAACGCCTTGGCTCATTTGACGAAACCATGCTCACCGGCGGCTGCGATCGCGATTTTCTGCTGCGGGCCGTGGCTGCCGGAGTGGTCATGGCCCATGCGCCCGGGGCAGTGGTCAGGCACCGTATCGGTGCCGAGCGCTTCACCAGCGATCATGTGCGCTGGTACAGTCTGCAGTGGGGCTCTTCTTTCGCCCATATCGACGCCAAGCGTTACGGACTTGCGAAAACGGCATTTCTGGCGGTCGCCCGGGTGGGGCAGGCCCTGGTGATCAACCTTCCCCTGCTGCTGCTTGCACGGCTCCGGGGGGACGGCGCCGCCCGGCTCGACCGTTGGGCCCTGCTGTGGCGGGCCGTGGGATATACGCGAAAGACCCTGCAGATGCTGATGCCGCGTCTTCTGCCCCAGGAGGAATTTTTCAGTCGCATCGAGTTTCGGCGGGGTAGACGGCGATGCAGTGAGGAAAACCAACGGGAGGGGGATATATGAGAGGGACGACGGGTTTGGCCATTGCGCTTGCGACGTTGATTTTTTGGCTGGTAACAGTGCAGAGGGGACGGACGACCATCTATTATCTGGACTCCGGCGGTGGTTCGGACGCTGCGGCGGGCACCTCGGAGGCAACAGCCTGGAAAAGCCTGGGGATGCTTGCCCGCAGGAGTTTTGCCCCCGGCGATATCATCCGCCTGAAAAGGGGTGAAGTATGGTATGAGGAAATGGTCCTGGCCTCCTCGGGAAGCCCCGAAAGCCCCATTGTCGTCGAGGATTACGGCGATTCTGAAAAACCGCGGCCACGGCTGGTCGGTACCGCGGTTGCGGCGCTGAACTGGGAGCCGGTGCCGGGCATGACCGCAATCTATCGTACCGTGGGCAACGGGATCGACGCCGAGCCCGGGCTGCTTCTCCACCGGGATCTACCCAGACCGCCCATTGCCACCCTCTTTCTTGCCTCGGCAAAGGGGGTGATTTCCCGGGGTGCCGTTGCCCTGCAGCTGGAAAACTCTTACTGCAACATGCAGGTGACCGCCGTTGACGGTGCCTCCAACCGGATTTCCGGCATCACCTTTTTCCGTGATCCCCAGCGGCACTGGCAGGCGGATGACGGCGTCGAGATCCGGCAGGCGGATGTTCACGGCCGCGAGACCTCCTTTACAGCAGCTCTGGCGACAAGCGGCCTGCAAACCGACCCCCGGGGCCTGACCCGTCCGGGTGACTGGTACTGGGATTCGGCGCAAAAGGCCGTGTATCTCTTTGCAGAGAGCGATCCCGCCTCCGGGACCCGGTTGGCTGTGCTGAAAACCGGGATCCGCCTGGTAAACGGCCATGACCTCATCATCCGCAACCTCGATATCCATGGTTTCGGCGAGACCGGGGTACATCTCAATGGCGCGGACTCGGTCATTCTTGACGACATCGGGGTGGGCGCCATCGGTTTTCGGGGGCACAAAACCGCCATCCTTCTGGAGAATTCAAGCAACTGCATTGTCCGCAACTGCCGGGTGGAGTCTCCCCTGGTCTGCGGCATCGGCATCTACAGCTATGACCGGCCTTCCCGTAACAACCGGATCATCGACAATCACATCCTGGCAAGCGGGGCCGCCGCCGTTATCCTCAACACCGATTCCCGGGAGACCGCCTCGCTGGTAACGGACAACACCATTGCCGCCAATGTGGTTGAGGGGGCCAACAGCCTGGCCTATGACAGCGGTGGAATCTACGCCCTCAACATCGGCCCCGGCAACATCCTCAGCGAGAACACCATTGTCAACGGCGGCAGTCGCAGCCTGCGCAGCGCCGGCATCATGATCGACGGCGGTGTTTCACCCATGGTTATCCGCTCAAATATTGCTGAGAATAACTCCCTGGGGGGAATCGTGGTCAGCGGTGCCGGTCATCTCATCGAGAACAATCGTCTCCGGCGCAACGGGGTTTCCGCCTGGGACAGCGCCCAGCTGGTATTTTTTCCGGTGATCGACAACCCCTCGGGCTGCACCGTGCGCGACAACGTCATGGAGGATGGCGGCGGCGGCAACATGGTGCTGGTGCTGAAGCGCTCCTCCCTGCCGCAGACCCCGATTGTTTTCGACAACAACACCTACGGGGCGACGGCGCCCTTGCCCTTTTGTCTGAGTGAGCATGAGTATTGCGACCGGTGGGTCGATTTTTCCACCTGGAAGCTTCTCACCGGTCAGGACAGTCATTCGGTTTTTGAGGACCTCAGGTGGCGTCCCGGGGAGAAAGGGGCCATCACCGGCCCGCTTTCCCTGCTGCTCTGATGCCGGGCTTGCGCTTGTAACCGGTTGCAGATTCCTTGTTCAGCAAAGCCGGTTGTTTGTTCCGTGAGCATTCATTCGCGCCCAGGGTCATGCTCCGCCGGCTGGTTTCGGGGAATCAGCCAGCAGGAGATTTTCACCCGGCTGATCTCCGGTGGCCGGAACCGGGGGCAACCGGTGAAGTGGAGACGGCAGTATTTTGCCGCATAGCCGTGGGGATCGTACTGTTCCCAGCGTGTTTCCACCAGCCAGATGCGGCGGTGTTTCCCGGCCGTTTTCATCAGTTTTCCGCCGACCGTTTCATAATCCTGCCGCACGGCTCCCTGTTCCACCACCTCCATCGCCGTCGGCCGGAAGTAATGGAGAAAGGGCTTGATGTGGCCGGTGACGTAGACGGCGTCGCCGGCGCTGCCGTTTTCAGCGATATAGGCGGCGGCGCTGCGGAAATCGGTTTTGGCGTAGGCGGGATCGGTGAAGTGGTTGGCTATGGCCGTTGCCTGGTAGGAGAGAACCGCGGCCAGCAGGAGGATGCCGCGACCATGGCCGGCCGTGATGCCGGCGGCGCAGAGGATCAGCAGGGGAAAGAGCAGGGAACTGATATATCGGAGATTGTAGGAGTGGTGGGTGTTGACGGCAAGGAGCGTCAACAGGGTTGTGGGAATGACCAGCCAGAGCAGCAGAACGATCCTGGTTTGCCGCCGGCTGAGGCTCCGCAACGCCATTGCCAGGCAGGGGATGAAGATCAGGCCGAAGAAAAGAAAAACGAACGGAAAAGGGGTGATCGCCCGTGCCGGGGAGAAGTGATGAAGGCTGTAAGTGGAGGGGCCCAGCGAGAAACCCGAGAAAAAGGCGAAGAGGGAATAGGGCAGGGCCAGGAGAGAAAAGGGGCGTTCAATGCCGTAGGAAACGCCCAACCCCTTCAGCAAGACGGGAACAAAGGGAAAAAAGGTGAGTGAGGCCGCCAGCTGGCAGCCAATGATCCGGCTTGCGTACCATACAGCGCCGTATCCGGTTTTTCCGGTCACAAAGGGTACCAGGGCCAGGTGAAAGATGAGAATCAGGGCCGTCATCAGGTGGGTATGGATTCCCAGGGTGATGCTGAGCCAGTAAAGGAACCACTGTTTTTTGTCCGGTGCCTTGAGGAGGTGGAGCAGCGACAGGGTGGAGGCAAGCGCCAGGAGCATGAAGAGGGTATAGGGTCTGGCATCCTGGGAATACCAGAGGTGGAAGGGAGAAAATGTCAGCAGCAGGGCGGCGACGACGCCGGTTTGCCGGTCGGTGAGAAGCGAGGCCAGCCGGAAGAGCAGCGGCACGGTGAGGGCGCCGAAAATTGCCGACGGCAGACGCAGGCTCCATTCCGTCGGTGACAGCAGGAAGAAGAGCCGCTCGATGGCGTAGTACAGAGGCGGGGTGCTGGAAATGGAGGCTCCCCGCCAGATGAGGCCGTTCCAGCCGGGGGCGATGATCTCGCGGGTGAGAACTTCATCCTGCCAGAAACTTGCCCCGCCCAGGTCCCAGAGCCGCAGGGCCAGGGCGACAACGGTGAGGAAAGAAATGAGGAAGCCGGTCGTAAGCGGCAATGGGCGGTGTTTTTTTTCGCTGCGGAACAGGGGGGTGTCGCTCATGGAACCGGAAAGAGACGGGAGGTGATGAGACGGTGGCGGGCCAGGCGAAAGCAGCAGGCCGTGACCATACAGCCCAGGCCGTATCTGATGCTGCGGACAAGGTTGATGGAGGAGGCTTCCGGGAAGTAGCTGGTGGGACAGCTGATTTCCGCCACCGTGTACTTTTTCCACAGGATCTGGGCGATGATCTGGTTGTCGAAGACAAAGTCGTCGGAGAAGAGCTCCAGGTCCAGGTCTTTGAGGAGGGTGCGGGAAAATGCCCGGTAACCGGTGTGGTATTCCGAGAGTTTGGCGCCCAGGAGGAGATTCTCCGCCAGGGTGAGAAGACGGTTGGCGGCATATTTCCAGGGGGGCATACCGCCCTTGAGGGCATGGCCTCCGAGAATGCGGGAGCCGAGGACGCAGTGATAGAGGCCGTTGCCGATCATGGCCGCCATTGCCGGAATGAGTTTCGGGGTGTACTGATAATCCGGGTGCACCATGATGATGATATCGCCCCGGTGCTGCAGGGCAAGGGAGTAGCAGGTTTTCTGGTTGGCGCCGTAGCCGCGGTTGTCGGCATGGACGTGGACGCATGAACCGGCCAGGGAGTTGGCGATGGCCACGGTTTCGTCCCTGCTGCCGTCATCGACGATGATCACCTGATCGACGATGCCCTGGGCCATGACCTCGTCGTAGGTACGGCGGATTGTTCTGGCCGCGTTGAAGGCGGGCATGATGACGATGATCTTCTGGTTTCGATACATGCGGGATGACCGGAAAATATGGGACGGGACAGGCGGCTCGGAGAAAAACAGCGTACCTTATAGTTTTACCCGAAACCGCTATGAAAGTGAATTTCAAAAAATCGGCGGGAAAGGGGGAAGGGGAGAAAATCGGCCCCGACAGGAAAAAGGAGGGGGAAACCTGTGGGGGCCGGAGGAGGGGTGTCGTGGTGATTGTTTACATGGGGCCGCCCCGGCCGTGGTGACCGGCCGGTCCGAAACCGGGGCCCATCATGCCGTGTCGTCCCGGACCCAAGAAGGCGGGCAGGCCTTTTTCCGCCGCCTTCTTGCGCATGCTCTCCCGCAGGTCGAACAACTCCGCGGACAGGGCCGCGGCCTGGGCGGTATCGGGGTTGTCGCTCCGCATCAGGGCGCGCATTTCCGCACGTTTGATTGCCATGTTTTTCCTGATGTCGGCTGTTTCATCCAGAAAGGCGCTTCGTTGTTTTTGCTGTTCTTCGCTCAGTTCCTGGCCGAAACAGGGACCATCGGGCCCCCGGCCTTCGACCCCGGGACCGTGCGCCCCGGCAAACCGGACACCGGCAATGCCGAGTCCGAGGACGGCGATTGAAATAATGGTAAGGTGTCGGAGAGGGTGTCTGTCTTTCATGGTTTTCTCCCGTGGTTGAAATTCTGAGGTGTTTGCCTGTGTACCCCTGGATTAAGCAAGTGGTATGCCCGAAGAGGAATTTTATTGATAACAGTAGGAGATTGTTTGAAAAGATGAACAGTGCCCCGGGGCCGTACGGCTTTTTTGTTGGAAAAGGGAGACGTGTGCCGCCAAGGGGCGGGGAATTTTTACCCGGTCGCCCCGGCCGGGTGGGTAATTTTTACCCGATACCGCTCCGGTAAAGGAGGGTGCGGCCGGTTGGTCGCGACCAATCACTGTTAGGATGCAAGATATAGCGCATGGTTGCCCATCCTGTGATTACCTTAAGGCCGGCCTGAATTTTGCTTCAGACAGAAAGAAAAAGCATGCCATGAACCGGAAAACCCGCACCCGTCTCTTCTATGTCTCTCCCTGGCTGTTGGCCATGGCCACCGGTCTGCTGGTATTGATCATCGTGGTCTTTTCGGTGACCAATATACAGCGGGAAAAACGGCTCATGACCCGGGCGCTCATCCAGAAGGCCGCAACCCTGATGCGGATCGTCAACTCCGGCTCCCGCTCCTCCTTTGTCGCCGATTTCCGCCGCGGCATGCACCTTATCAATCCCTGGAACGATCATGTCCAGCGGGTCATCTCCCACGTGGCCGAGGCCGCCGATATCCGTTATCTGGCCGTGGTGGACGAGGATGGCGAGGTGGTCGCCCACAGCGATCCCGGCTTGATCGGCACCACCTTGCATATCGCCTTTTCCGAGCTGCAGTCCTTTGTGGAGGTGCACGAACTGCGCAGGGTGCATTATCATATTGTCTCGACCGGGGAAAAGGAACGGATTTTCGAGGCGGTGCGTCCCTTTGTCCCCCTGCGCCCATTGCCGCCGGATGCGCCGTTTCGCAAGTGGCTGCGTCTCAACGGCATGGGCGGCTTCGGCACTTACCGGGGACCCGGCGGTTTCAATCCCCACCACCACTTCCGTCTCTTTGATCCCGATCAGCAGTATGTGATCGTAGCCGGCCTGAGTCTCAGCAGCTATGATGCGGCCATCAAAAAGCTCTATCTGCAGGCGGCGGTGCTGTCCGTTGTCATGTTGCTGGTCGGCTGCGGCGGCTGGCTTTCTCTGGCTGCGGTGCAGGGATACCGGGTTTCCCAGCATACCCTTGGTGAAATGAGGGCCTTTACCGGACTGCTGATTTCCCGCCTGCCGGTGGGGATCATAGCCACGGATCGGGACGGATTGATCAAAACCTGTAACCGGGCCGCCGCCGCAATGATCCGGGTGGAGGCGGACAAACTGCCCGGCGCCCCTCCGGAGAAGGTATTGCCGGAAGATTTTACGGTTTTTTTTCAACAGGAGATGGATGACAACGGCACCGGCCGGACAGGTGGCGAGGGACGCGACATCCATTTTTCCGCAGACGGCATCACCCGTATTCTCCACTGTCAGGTCATCAGGATTTCCGAGAGCCGGGAAGGCGACGGCGGCAGGGTGCTGCTGCTGACCGATCTCACCGACCTGAAAAATCTCGAGCGGGAAATGCGGCGCCATGAACGGCTGGCAGCCATTGGTGAAATGGCCGCCGGCGTCGCCCATGAGGTGCGTAACCCTCTTAGCTCCATCAAGGGACTTGCCCTGTTGCTCCAGGGTAAGTTTGCCTCGGGAAGCAAGGAGCGGCAGAGCGCCCAGCTGCTGATTCAGGAGGTGGAGAGGCTGAACCGTGCCATTACCGAACTGCTCAACTTTACCGGTTCAGCGGCAATGGATCTGCAGCCGGTGGACATCGGGGCTTTGTTGAAAAAGGAGGTGCAGCTGCTGGGTACGGATATCGACAAGGGCGGCGTCACTCTCAAGCTGGAGATTGCCGATGATCTGGCACCGGTGCGCGCCGATGCCGACCGGCTCAATCAGGTTTTCCTCAACCTGCTGCTCAACGCCCTGCAGGCCATGCCCGGAGGCGGTACCCTTGCCGTCAGCGCCGGCAACAGTCCGGATGGACGGGAGGTAATCATTGCCATCAAGGATAGCGGCAGGGGGATACCGGCGGCCATGCTCGGCCAGGTCTTCTATCCCTATTTCACCACCAGGCCCGGCGGTACCGGGCTGGGACTGGCGATGTCGCAAAAGATCGTCACCGATCACGACGGCACCATCCGGCTGGAGAGCGAGGAGGGTGCCGGAACCACGGTCACCGTCGTCCTGCCCGTGATGATGGCGGATTCAGTCTGAAGGCGAGATGATCTCCAGAAAGTTCTCCTGAAGAAAGGTACATTCCCTGGGAGTGAGATCAAAGCGCAGCACTGCATCGTTGATGACGCTCTGTCGGGATTTGTCGGGGTGCTGCTGCACGGTCTCGCCTATCCAGCGGATGGCGTTTTTCAAAGCCGTTGACGGCGGTTGGATTGAATCGGCACCACTCATCTGTTCTCCTTGCTTTGGGATACGGGGTCGGGGATGCTGCGTGAGCGCTTACAGCCAAGAGGTATATATTATTCCCAGGGTTGCGAACCCTGGGAATAATTATGCGTAATCTATACCGTACCTTTGTCCCACCCGCCAACTTTTTTTCTTATGCGCTTCACCGTCCGCCGGGCGGAAGGTCTTGACGGCCGTCGAACTCCGGTGGTATCATTGTTTATGATGGTTCGCGTCCGCCCATCCGGGATGTGGTGCCGAAGACCGGGGACTGGGAAGCCCAACCGCTCAGTCGTCTCCGTGATATGGAAGACATGATTTTTTTGAGCCTGAAGGTCACAGAGGAAATATGGAAAGTCTTGCCGGACAGTTTTTAATCTCGACCCTGCGAATGCCTGATCCCCGCTTCCGGGAGCAGGTCATTTACATGTGCGCCCACAATGAAGAGGGGGCCATGGGCCTGGTTATCAACAACCCGAACCCGGAAATGACCCTGGTGGATATCCTGCGCGGCACTGAAATGCCCATTCCCGAGGAACCGCTGCCCCCTGTCTATATCGGGGGCCCGGTGGAACTTGATGCCGGATTCATCCTTTTTAGCTCCGATTACACCGCCCGCAACGAGCTGGAAATCAGTCCCCGTATTTCTCTGTCCCGCGATAACGGCCTGCTCTACGATATCGCCCGCAACCGGGGGCCGGAACACTTTCTCTTCATGCTGGGCTATGCCGGGTGGGGACCGGGACAGTTGGAGGCCGAGCTTGCCGATAACGGCTGGCTGATCGTGCCCTCCGACTTTGATGTGCTCTTCAACACTCCGGATGAGCTTAAATGGAAGATGGCGGCCCGCAAACACGGTATCGATATTTCCATTTACGGCGATATCATCGGCAACGCCTGATTCAGGGTATCTTCTTTTCTCTTTTTCCCTTACCGGTTCCATGAGTGACGGCAAACCACAGCAGGCGGCCCGCATCGACGATATCTTCCGGTGCACCCAATGCGGTTTCTGCTGCCATGGGGAGACCACGGTCTCCCTGGACGAGGATGACCGTCGCCGCATGGTGGCCTGCCTGGGAGAGCCCGAAGCAGTGGTGCGGGACAAGTACTGGAGGGTGACCGGCGATATCGTTCAGATGAAGACCGTTGACGGCCACTGCATCTTTTACGACGATGAACGCGGTTGCACGGTGCATGCCGGTCGTCCCTGGCGTTGTGCCCAGTGGCCCCTGCACCCCAGCATACTTGCAGACCGCGCCAATTTTGAAACCATTAAAAACTCCTGCCCCGGAATAAATCCGGACCTCGATTACGAGTCCTTCTGCGCCGTTCTCAGGCAACTTATGGTTGAAAAAGAAGTACTCGCCTGCTAAAGATTTATTCTCAGCCCCACGCCGACCCGAGGCGTTATACCGCCCCAGAGACGAAAAGCAATGTAATTGATCGCAACCACCGCATCTTCGCACGCTCTCTCCCGGCCCCATAACGGGGCTATAGCAGCCGGGAGAGAGCGTGCGAATCTGCAGCACCTGTGAACAATTACAGTTTGGAAGATGATATACTGCCGGGGTTACCTGCCCCTGTGATCGGTTACAAAGCAATCTGGATGAAATTCGTCTTTCTATTTCTCGGTAAGACCAGGGAAAAGTATATCGATACCGGTATCAGGGATCACGCCAAACGATTGGGAAGGTATCTTTCCGTTGAAATCGTTGTCTTGAAAGAAAAGATCATTCCTTCGCTTACTCATGATCAGCAGAAAGAGCGTGACGGCCGTCTGCTTCTGAGCAGATGTAAAAGCGGTGTCATCAAGGTGGCGCTTGATGCGCGCGGCCGGCAGCCCGATTCCATGGAACTCGCCGACATGGTGGGCGGCTGGGAAAGGAGCGGTCTCGGAAGCGTGGTGTTCCTCATCGGCGGTCATCTGGGACTGGCGCCCGGGGTGCTCCAAGAGGCCGATGTCGTCCTCTCCCTTTCCAGGTTGACCTTTACCCATGAGATGAGCCGACTGATCTTGTTGGAACAGCTCTACCGGGCCTGTTCCATAAGGGCGGGACATACATACCACAGGTAATACGAGGGACTCGAACAGACGACGGTATTCACGGATGGCAAGCCAGAGAGAAACGGACCCGATAGCGATTTTTGAGGATTTTTTCAACGAACTGCAGCGACAGGATATCGTCAGGCTGCACTCCATCCACCTGGTGGGCACCGCCCTGACACCGGACTTTGACGAACGGGTTTCCGATATCAATTCCATTGTGGTGCTGCCGTCCATGAATCTGAAATTTATCGAATATCTCGCTCCGTTGGGCAGAAAGTACAAGCCCCGAAAGATCGCAGCCCCCCTGATCATGACACCGGACTATATCACCTCCTCTCTGGATACCTTTCCGGTGGAATTTCTCAGCTACAAGCTGATTCACCGTACGGTCCACGGTCCGGATATTCTGGCGGGGCTTTCCTTCAAGAGGAAGTATATGCAGCTGCAATGCGCCCGGGAGATTAAGTCCAAGCTCATCTGGCTGCGCCAGGCCTATCTCAACTCATACGGCGACCGCAACCTGCTGATCCGGAGACTCTCCGAATCCATCGTCGGTTTTTTTCCTCTGTTCAGGGCGATTTTAGCCGTCAACTCCAGGCCCACTCCCCGCACCTGCCACTCCATTGTCGGCGAGCTTCAGCGCTTGACCGGGGTGGATACCGGCATCTTTCGGAAGATGTTTCTCCTGCGGCACCGGCAGCTCGATTTCAACGATCAGGAGCTGCTGCACGGGTTTGAGGAATTCTATCACGCCACCGAGAAGCTACGGGACAAGATCGATGCTCCTCCCCTGTAGAAATGTTGTTGCGCTGCTGATTCCGGCGCTGTTCTTTTTTTTGTGCGTTTCGCTCTGCCATGGCGTGACCCCGCCGGTACCCGACGTTCCCACCGGCCGGATAATGGACCTGGCCGGCATTATCGACGGGCCCACCGAGGAAAAGCTCGACCGGGTCCTGACGGAGCTGGAAGAGAAGACCGGGGCCCAGATGGTGATCCTCACCGTGGCCTCGCTGGATGGTGAGGAGATCAACACCTTTTCCCTGCGGTTTGCCGAAAAGTGGGAGCTGGGCGCCGGCGGGAAGGATAACGGTCTGCTGTTGACCGTGGCCGTCAAGGAGAGAAAGTACCGTTTCGAGGTCGGCTACGGATTGGAATCGGTTCTGCCCGACAGCCTGGTGGGGAGCATCGGCCGGGATAATCTGGTTCCCTATTTCAAGGCCGGTGAATATTCCCGGGGAGTTGCCGCGGCCACTGCAGCCGTTCTCGATATCCTCGCCGAGCATTACCAGATACGGTTTACATCCACCGGCCTGCCCCGACCCCAGACCGGGAGCAATGATGATGACACCATTGCCGCCTTTCTCTTTTTCCTTGGTTTTGTAATCTTTCTTATCCTGCAGATACGCCGGTCGAGGCGACGGGAAGCCCGCGGCGGGAAACGGAGAAAAACAATACCGGGCGTCATTCCCGGCGGCTGGATGGGGTCCGGCGGGTTTGGCGGCGGCAGCGGCGGTTTTGGAGGATTCAGCGGCGGCGGCGGTGGTTTCGGCGGCGGCGGAGCTTCCGGAGGGTGGTGAAGGCAGAGGATGGAAGCGATCACAGGCGTGCCGACCGCACGCAGCAAAAAGCCGTTACCGGGTGTTCCGGTAACGGCTTTTTTGCTTTTC
>Ga0256914_1003939_pt1 | contig 11460 bp, 4 predicted proteins | sample HulkmetaG_FD_191571 | JGI IMG/M metagenome (GOLD analysis project Ga0256914, IMG submission 191571) | Hydrothermal chimney microbial communities from Main Endeavour vent field at the Juan de Fuca Ridge, Pacific Ocean - Hulk | ecosystem: Environmental > Aquatic > Marine > Hydrothermal vents ...
CCCTGGGGTATTGATCCTTCCGGGGGGCCGGGAGCCGGGCCGGCCGGGTCCCGGCCCCCCGGCCCCAGGGAGCCCGGGGGTCATCTACCGTAGCGGATACGGTAGAGGTCCTTGCCGATCTCCCTGGCCGCCCGGACCATCTCGGGGTATGGGGTGTCGCAGATGTCTGTGAACCCGATCTGGAAGTTCTCCCCGTCGAACCTCCCCGTGGTCGGCTCGTCGTGGTACTGGAACCAGTGCGCTCCGACGACGAGGGGGTTCTTCAGGGCTCCCACGAGGTAGGACTTGAATGCGGAAGCCCGAAAGTTCTGGTCCGGGACGGACTTCAAGCCCGGGTGGAAGAGGCCCCGGTCCAGGGCGCCGAAGTGGAATTCGCCGATGAGGATGGGCTTGTCCAGTCCGGGAGGGAGGGTCTTCTCCTCCACGCCGTAGGTGTACCAGTTGAAACTCAGGACGTCGCAGTACTTCGCCGCAGCCTTCACGGCGGCGGGGTTGGCCGAGGAGAACCTGCACCCCAGGTAGAGTCGGCCCGGCGCGGCCCGCCGGATCTCGTCCCGGACGGTTCGGAAGTAGGTCTCGTAAAGGACCTTCCCGAAGGCGAGGAGGTCGGGTTCGGCCTTCCGGGTCTTCAGGTCGCCCCTCCAGGCGGCCAGGCCCTTCCACGATCCGAACCTGGTCCCCCAGGCCCGGTCCAGGTCGGCGGCCCTCTTGTATCTCTTTTCCAGGAAGTCCAGGAGGGCCATCTTGGCGGGTTGTTCCGGCGGGCTCCGGAGAACGGCCCGGGCAAGCTCCCCCTCTCCGCCCCAGGTGAGCTCGTTGTCCACGAAGTAGCCGATGCACCAGGGATCGCGGGCGGAGCGGTTTCTCTCGGCGGCGAGCCTCCTCCTCAGGGCCTCGGCGAAGGAAGGGTGGAAGACGTCGGGGAATTTTCCCCAGTAACCCCGGGATCCCTCGATCCTGGGCGAGCTGTAGTGGACGGCCACCACGTAGGGCATCCTCCTCAAGCGGAGGATGGCTGCGTCCGACCAGTTTCCGATGGTGTTGAATCCCCAGCTCGCCAGCCTTCTCACGGCCAGGAAGGGATAGGTCTCCCGCCACGAGGGTCCGAATTTCCTCTCCAGGTTCCAGGCCAGGAAGTTGAAGGTCCGGAAAGGCTTCTTGCCGGCGTAGTAGCCCCGGGGCGCGGCGCTGGAGATGCCGAAGCAGCGGTATCCCGGGCTTCCCTGCCTGGGCAGGAGGGCGAAGAAACGCTCCCGCCCCGAGACGGGAGTGACCTCGGCGAAGCCCACGCAGTCCATCCCCAGGGACCAGAAGAGCCTTCCCTCGGGATCGACGAACCACCACTTCCCCCGGTACTTCTCCACCCGGAACGCGCCTTCGGCCCGCAGGGTGGGGCCCCTTCTCCAGCCGCCGTAGGGGTCCCGGTCGGCCGGGCGGGGGTGGGCGTCCAGGTCTTCCTTCTCCTCGGAGGCCCTTCCCCGCAATTCTTCCACAGAATAAGTCTTTCCCGGCCAGTCGCGGTGCATGTACTGGCCGAAACGGTCGATCATGGGGAAGAACTTCCAGGGAGGGGGAAGGCGGTCCCGGATGCCGTCGGCGGGCAGGATGGACAGGGAGAGGATGGAGAAGGTCACCCGCCGTCTCCCCGGCGAGGCGAAGATCACCAGGCGGGTGATCCAGGAAGGGTCGAAGTCCGTGGAGAAGGGGGGGCCGGCCCGCATGCCCGGAAAGGAGAGTTTCCTCCCTTGCGGATAGTAGGGAAGGAGGGGGATGAAGATCACCGCCTCCTTGCCGGGACGGACCATTCTTCCCCTTTGGATGTAGACCTCCTTGGAGCCTCTCCTGGCCGAGTCCGCCCTGATGGAGATCCGGAAGGGGAAGGGCGAGTCGTTCCGGACCAGGGCGACCAGGGCCGTCCACCGGGTGAGGTCCCAGGCCCGCCCGGGAGGGTGGAAGGTCACTCCCGGCCAGGAGGCCCCCGGATCGGTCCGGACCTGGATGAAGCGGCGGCCCGGCCTTCCCCTCAGGAAGAAGGTGGCTCCGTTTCCCTCGAGGAACCGGGCCTCGAAGCTCTTGTCTCCCGGGTAGAGGGGCTCCGGACCGGCGGCCCGGACCGGAAGGGGAAGGAAGGCCCAGGCGAGGGCGGAGAGGAAGACGGCCGGGGCGGACCGGCCCGGGAGGCGAGGTTCTTTCCTATCGAGGATTTTCATGCTTCCCTTCCGCCTTCCCCCCGGCCCCTAGACGTCGCTCATGGAGAGGACCGGCCTTCCCAGGTCGGCCTTCGAGGCCAGGATCTTCCCCGTGGGGATGTCCAGGACACGGAGCTTGCCCCCCGACCAGAGGCTCGCCTTTTCGCAGAAGAGGAATACCGGCATGGTCGGGTTGGTCACGGCGTAGAGGGCCTGCTGGTAGAGCCTGGGAAGGGTGAGGACGGACCGGATCCTGCGGGCGGAGGGATCCACAAGGACCAGGGTCCCGTTCCTCAAAAATCCTGAATGGGGATAGCCCGGGTTGCCCGACCAGAGGACGGCTCCCGCGGGGAGGACCGGGGAGACCGCCAGGCCCGTGGCCCCCCGGGCCCACTTTCCGGGGAAGGTCCCCAGGTCCTTCAGGGGGGAGAGGCCCAGGACGTGGAGGCTCGGAGAGACTCCCTTCCCCTCCCAGGTGCAGGCCGCCAGGAGGAACCAATTCGTCCCGACCCTGTAGGGCGCGAGAAGGGAGGGGTAGGGCGGCAGGGCCAGGGGGGAACCCGCCTTTCCCAGGGGATCCACGGCCGTGGCCGAGCCAAGGGCGGGAGGCCTGGTCCCCCCCGAGTCTCCTGTGGTCACTACAAAGAAGGAGCCTGCCCGGGCGCCGGCGAAGGCCTGGGTCTCCCCCTTCCTTCCCACCTGGACGGACTTGAGGATCTTCGCCGAAGGGCCGTCGATGAGGTGGACCATCCGGTCCTTCCTGGTCACGGCCCAGGCCCTCCCGGGGTAGGGCGCTGCCGCCAGGTCGAGGGCCTGGGAGGAGAGTGCGATGGGGCCCTTGAGGAGGAGCTTCTCCGTGTCCAGGGCGACCACTTCCCCAGGCGAGGGCTTGGGGAGGAAGGGTGTTCCCGGAGCCAGGGCGAAACACCACTTGCCCGCCGGACCTCCCTCGAGGACGGTGAAGTCCGTCTTTACGGCTGTGCGGATGGTGAAGGTGATCTTCCGGGAGGGGATGTCCAGGACGTAGAGGTTCCGGCCCGCCGCGGCGAAGCCCCTGATTCCGAAGCGGTCCACCCAGACCCTGGTGGGATTCCTGGGAAGGACGATCTCTCCCAGGATCTTCGTGGAGAGGAGATCCACGAAGACCAGGGCGGGGCCGGCCATGGGCGGGGAGGATCCGCAGGAGGCCACCACGAGGGGGCCCGAGAGGGTGATCCTCCTGCCGCCGGAGAGGCGCACCCTGGGGGGGGAAGCCGACGTGTCGGCGAAGAGGGCGGCCAGGAAGATCCGGCCCCCCGCCAGTGCCCGGTCGGCGGGGACGGCCACCTCCAGGACGGCCTTGCCCGAAGCGTCCGTCCGCCCCCAGGCCAGGGGGAAGAAGGGAAGTCCCACCTGGAGGTTTCCGAAGGGGGTGGGCGTGGGCCCGGGCCGGGCCGAAGCGAGGAGGACGAAGAAGGAGCGGGAAAGGGATGTGGAGAGTTCCACTCTCATGGGGCGTCCCGTGTAGGCCGCCCGCACCAGTGGGGCCGGGTCCTGGGCCCGGAGGCTCTTCGGGGTCCCGGCCGCGACGAGGGTTCCGAGCAGAAGCAGGGAAGATGCCATTCCGCCGCGTTTCATCTTTCTCACTCCTCGTTCCTGGTTTCTTCGGGACAAGTCCGGACTTCCCCGGACACTCTACGGCCTTCCCCGGGAAACGGGAAGGCCCGCCGGCCCCCGTGGTTCCGGGGAATGGTGGGCCCCGCGGGGCTTTGCCCCCACATCTTGTGGCTTGACGGGGGAAAGACGGTCCGGGAAAATCGCCCGAGCGGTTGGGGACCCCGAGAGGCCGGAACGGGGCAATTCCGTCATTCAGAAAATCCCTGGAGCGCGGGTCCGGGCGGTCCCGCAGGGCGGAATCTTCACTTCTTTCCCCAGCGCCCCGGGGGGGCTTTCCACGCCGGCCCCCGCCGGGGATGGCAGGGCGTCGGGACAAGGGAGGGGCGGAATGCGCCGGGGTCTCTCATTCTGGATCAACCTTTCACTTTTCTTTCTCCTGGTCCTCCTGGTGGGGCTGAACGGATGGGATTTCCTGGAGAGGAGGGCCTACGCCCTGGGGATCTCGGGAGAAATCCCTTCCGGGGGAATCCGGGTGGAGGCCGCCTCGGAGGACGGACTCCTCCTGCGGTTCCCGGAATCCATGGTTCCGGGGAACCGGGTGGGATGTCCCCTGGAGAAGAGTCCCATCGTCCTGGATCCCCCCGTGGAGATCGCCTCCTTCTGGGAGAAACCGGACACCTTGAGGATCGTCCCCTCCCGTCCCCTTCCCAGGGCTTCCCGGTTCCACCTGCGTCCGGCGGGCCCCCTCCGTTCCCTCCGGGGCGGGGAGGTGGGACCGGGCCTGGACCTGGTGGTGGAGACGCCCCCGGTGGAACTGGAGAAGGTCCTTCCGATCTTCGAAGGGGATTTCCCCCAGTGGGAGGCCCGGGCGGCCCTTTGCTTCGACTTGCCCCTCTCCCGGGAGGACCTGGCCGAAAGGCTCTCGGCCCTGGACGAGAGGGGACGTCCCCTGGAGACCTCCCTCCATGAGGTCCCGGAGGAGAAGGGAAAGGTCTTCCTCTTGATTCTGGGCAGGCGGAAGGGGGAGAGGGAACTCCCCCTGGAGAAGGCCCGGATCCGGATCGGGCCGGGCCTCCTCCCGCCGGGAAAGGTGGTTCCCACGAGGCGGCCCGTCACCAGGATGGTCACCTTCCGGAAGATCCTGGTTCTGGAGGGCGTGAAAGGGAAGAAGGGGAAGATCTCCCTCTCCTTCAACGGCCGTGTCCCCCTTCCCGGAAAGGACTGGATCCGGGTCACTCCCTCCGTCCCTTTTCAGGTCCACCGGGATTGGGGCGACGTGGAACTCCTGGGGAAATTCCTTCCCGGTAAGGTCTATCGCGTGACCTTGAAGAAGGGGTTTCCGGGAAAGGGACAGGCCAGGACCAGGACCCGCCTCTCCCAGGCCCTCCTGATCCCCGACCTGGAGCCGTCGGTCCGGTTCGCCTCCCGGGGCCGTGTTCTTTCCGCCCTGGCCAGGCCGGAGGTGGACATCCAGGCGGTGAATCTCTCCGCCTGCCGGGTGGAGATCCGCACTATGTATCCCAACAACGCCGTCGCCTTCGCCCGGAACGAGAGCGATTGGTCTTTCTTCGACGAGGCCTTCGGTCCCTGGAAAGGGGAGGTCCGCCCCCTGGGAGGGCCGAGGAACGAGTGGGTGACCCACAGGGTTCCACTGGAGGAGCTCCTGGGCGGCAAGAATGTCCTGGGCCTGCACCAGATCCGGATCCGGGCCCTGGACCGGCAAGGGAGATTCCTGGGGCCCTGGAGGGAGAAGATCCTCCAGGTCACCGACCTGGGGATCACCATCCGGACCGCCCCTGGAAAGGCGGCCCTCCGGGTGACCAGCCTGGCCTCGGGCAGGGCCGTGCCCGGGGCCGGAGTATCCCTCCTCTCTCCCACCAACCAGCTCCTGGCCCGGGGGACCACCGGGCCGGACGGGGCCCTGCTCCTCTCCTGGCCGGTCTCCCTTCCCGACAGGGTGCCTTTCCTGGTGGAGGCCCGCTCGGGGAGGGACCGGTGCTTTACGGACCTGGAACACTACCGGGTGGATTTCCTCGAGGCCGGCGGTTCGGGAAGGCCCTACCTCCCAGAGGGAGTGGAGGCCTTCGTCTTCCTGGACCGGGGCATGGTGAGACCCGGCGGGGAGGCCCATGGAGCTGTGATGGTGCGGGACCCGGCCTGCCTCGCCGCGGCGGGGAAGGAAGTGGAGATCCGTTGGGTCGATCCGGCGGGGAGGACGAGGCGTTCGGAGAAACTCCCCGTTCCGGGGAGCGGACTCCTCCTTCCCGTGGAGAAGATCGGCCCTGCCGCTCCCACGGGTGCCTGGCGTCTCGAGGTCCTGGATGGGGAGAAGGTGGTGGGGGCCGCCTCCTTCCGGGTGGAGGCCTTCGTGCCCGACCGGATCGAGGTTGAGGCCCGTGCCGACGGCTCCCTCTCCCCGGGAAGACGGGCCAGGATCGTGGTGAAGGCCAGGTGGCTCGAAGGAAGCCCCGCCGGCGGTCTTCCGGGAAGGCTCTTCGTGCGTTTCGACCGCAAGGAGATCCGCTTCGATGGATACGAAGGATGGTCCTTCGGCCCGGCGGGCCGGGCCGTTCCGCCCGGGGCGGGAAAGCCCCTCTCCTTCGCCCTGGACGCCCTGGGGGAGGCCCAGGTAGCCGTGGAGATTCCGCCGGCTCCCGGAGGACTCCAGGCCCTGGGGGTGAGGGCCGTCGCAGAGGTGGAGGACCCTTCGGGCAGGCCCGTCCTGGGGAAGTGGGAAGGGACGGCGTTTCCGGGTGGAGGGATTCTCGGGATCCGTACCGAACCTTGGGGGGCTTCCCTGGTCCTCCTGGACCGGAATGGCCGGTTGCTGGACCGGAAGGTACGGGTCGAGGTGGTCCACCAAGCGAGGCGGTGGGACTGGCGGTGCAAGGTCCTCCCCTCGGGACGGTTCACCTACGAGACCTTCCAGTCCGTTCGGGACCTGGAACGGAAGACCGTGACCCTCGCAGGGGGAAGGGGAGAGGTCCGCTTCGAAGGGCTCGCCGGGGAGGGTCCGGGCTGGCACGTCCTTTCGGCCCGCTGGAAGGGCCGGCTGGTCGAACAGGCCGCCGGGGAGACTCCTTCCCGGCCCGACAGGCTCAGGGTGACCTGCCTGAACTCCCCCGTGGAGCCCGGCGGGACGGCCCGTATCGCCCTGGACGCCCCTTTCGGGGGGAGCGCCTTCCTCACCCTGGAAGGTTCGGGAATCCACGGATACCGGGTCAGCCGGGTGAAGCCCGGCCGGACGGTTCTCTCCATTCCCGTTCCTGGAGGACTCCCCCTTCCCAACCTGCACGCCCTGGTCACCCTGACCAGGCCCCAGAAGGCTCCCGGGGCGTCCCCTCCTTTCCTGGCCGTGGGCGGGACCTCTTTCGCCCTGGACCTAAAGGAGCGGAGGATCCAGGTGGAAGCGGCCGGTCCGGCGAAGGTGAGGCCCCGCTCCGAGGTGACCTTCCTGATCACGGCCCCCGGCGCGGCCCTGGCCGCGGCGGCCCTGGTGGACGAGGGGGTGCTCAGGATCACGGGCCATCCCTCCCCCGATCCTTTCGGCTGGTTCATGGCGGCCCGCAGGAACGATGGTGAAGGGGCGGACACGAGGATGTCCCTCTACGAAAATCCCCGGTTCCAGACTCCTCCCGTCCGGGGCGGGGGCGAGGGGCCTCCGCCGGGATCCTCCAGGCTCCTGGGAACGATTTCGCCTTTCCTGAAACCTCTGGCCCTCTGGAGCGGACCTGTGGAGCTGGACGGGAAGGGAAGGGGGAGGGTCACCTTCCGGCTTCCTCCCTACGAGGGGCGGCTCCGCCTCATGGTCCTGGCCTCCGGGCCCGGTGGGGTGGGAGCGGAGTCGAAGCCCCTGGTCGTCACCTCACCCTTGGGGTTCCTGGCGGCGGGGCCCAGGATGCTCTCCCCCGGCGACGAGAGCCGGGTCGTCCTCACCTTGGCCAACCGGACCGGAAGGGCGGGAAAGGTCGGCCTGGAGCTCCGGCCCCTGGGGGGGACCCGTTTGGCCGGGGGCGCCAAGTCCTCCAAGGAACTCTTCCTGGAGAAGGGAGAGAGTAGGAGCCTCTCCATCCCCGTCCTTGCGGGAGGGAAGGAGGGGAAACAGGGTCTCCTGGCGAAGGCCCGGATGGGCGGCGTGGAGAGGGAGGTGGAATGTCCCTTCCTCGTCAGGCGCCCCGCGCACTTCTGTTCCCTCAGGGTGGGATTCGCCTTCCGGGGAAAGGGAGAGATCCGGGTTCCCGGGACCTGGGCCGAGGAGAAGGCCCGGTGCAGGATCCGCCTGGGAGGAAGCCTGGAGGAGGCCCTGGTCCCCGTGCTGGCGAAGATGGTGAAGTACCCCTACGGGTGCGTGGAGCAGACCGCCTCGAGAGGGTTCGTGCTCCTTGCCGCGGGGAGGCTCCTCTCCCTCTTGCGGCCCGAGGGCGGAGGGCCCGACGTCTCGGCCATGGTGAGTTCCGCCGCGGACAGGATCCTCTCCACCCAGATGGAACTCGGCGGCCTCGCCTGGTGGCCCGGCGGGGGGGCGGAGTATCCTTTCGGAACGATCTACGGCCTGGATTTCCTCCTTTCCGCATCGGAGAAGGGCTACGACGTGCCCTCCCAGGTCCTGGCGGCCCTGGAGGCCCGGGCCGCGGGATACCTGGGAAAGGAGGAGGACCTGGCGCTCCGGTGCTACGCCGCCTGCGTCCTGGCCGGAACGGGGCGCCCTGTGGGGCCCTGGCTCACCCTCTTCGCCGAGAGGACCCGGGACGCGAAGGACCTGGAAGGGGCGGTCTGGACGGCCCTGGGCCTGGCCTCCATCGGCAGGCGGAAGGAGGCCCGGAAGCTCCTCGCCTGGTGCAGGAAGATTCCTGCCGGGGGGAAGCGCCTCTCCGGCGGGACCCTTTCCTCCCCCCTCCGTACCCTGGCCCTGGAGGCCCTGGCCGGCCTGGAGCTCGATCCCGCTTCTCCGGAAACGATGAGACTCGTGGGGAGACTCGAGAAGGCCGCCCTCCATCCCTCCGGCCTCACCACCCAGGAAGCGGCCTGGGCCCTCCGGGCCCTGGCGGCCTTCGCCCGGGTGTCGGGGCGGAGGAAGGCGCCGCTGGAATGGAAGATCACCGGACCGGCCGGCTCCCGGGAAGGCCGGGGGCCGGGGGAGATCCGGTTCAGAGTAAAGGGAGGCGAGGCGATCCGGCTGGAAGGGAATGGGGATTTCTTCGGGTTCCTGGAGGTGGAGGGTTTCCGCATGGACGGGGAGGCCTCCGGGGAGAAAGGTGCGGTGCTGGTCCGGAGGATGCTGGACCCCCTGTCGGGGAAGCAGGTCCGTTCCTTCCGGAAGGGCCGGGTCTACGTGGTGCGCCTCGAGGGGGAGATCCCGGCGGGAGTGGAGAACTTCTGCCTGGCCGACGTCCTTCCCGGGGGATTCGAGATGGAGGGGGGCCGGGAGGGTGTGAATCTCCGGGAAGGGGAGGGCGAAAAGAGCGAGGTCCTCGCCCTGGACACGGTGGAGATCCGGGACGACCGGGTCCTGGTCTTCCGGACGGGAGAGATGAAGGGCCATTTCGTGTTGGGGTATAGAGTGCGGGCCGTCTTTCCCGGGAAGTACGCCACGTCGCCGGCCCAGCTCGAAGCCCTCTACGACCCGGGCAGGGTGTTGCGGGGCGGGGGGGGCGGAAAGGTGGAGATCCTCCCGTGAGGGGAAGAACTGCCTGGGGCGGCCGGGTCTTCCGCCTGGCCGTGGGGGTGTGCTGCCTCTTCGTGGGGGGGCACTTCCTGGCCGACCTGGCCTCCCCGGCCTTTCCCTTTCCCGTGGAGGCCCTGGACCGGTTCGGCGCCTCCAGGGTGGTCCTGGACAGGAACGGGGAGATCCTGAGGGTGACCGTGACGAAGCGGGGGGAGAAACTCCTTCCCGTGACCCTGGAAGAGGTTTCGCCCCACCTGGTCCACGCCGTCCTGGCCGGGGAGGACAAGGGCTTCTACGGCCACCTGGGGGTGGATTGGGTCGCCTTGGCCCGGGCGGGCCTGACGGACCTTCTCAGGGGAAGGATCGTCTCCGGGGCGTCGACCCTCTCCATGCAGGTGGCGAGAATCGTCGAGCCCGGCGGGCCCAGGCTTTGGCGCAAGACCAGGGAGATCTTCCGGGCCAGGGAGCTGGAGCGCCTTTATACCAAGAAGGAGATCCTCGGGTTCTACCTGAACCTGGCTCCCCTGGGTGGGATCCTTCGGGGATTCGAGGCGGGTTCCCTCTTCTGGTTCGGAAAACACGCCTCGGCCCTGGGGCCGGCCGAAGCGGCGAGTCTGGCGGCCATGTTGCCGGCTCCTTCGGCGAGGAGGCCCGACAGGCATCCGGAACTCCTCCGCTGGTTCCGGAACCTGGTCCTGGACAGGATGCTGAGATGCGGATACCTGGGCCGTGACGAATGGGCCCGGGAGAGATCCTCTCCTCTGGGGGCCCGCCCCCATCCCTGGCCCTTCCTGGCGCCCCACGCCTGCGACTACGCCCTGGCGAGGACCAATTCGAGGGTGGTCCGGACGGACCTGGACCTGGGGATCCAGCGGCGGATGGAGAAGGTGGTCCGGGGGTTCGGCGGGCCCGGGGCGGACGGGGTCGCCCTGGTGGTCCTGGACGGAAGGACCGGCGGGATCCGGGCCATGGTCGGATCGAGGGACTACAGGAGGATTCCCCTGAACGCATGTCTCTGCCGGAGGCCGGCAGGCAGCACGTGGAAGCCCTTTCTCTACGCCCTGGCCTTCCGGAAGGGGGCGGCCGGGCCGGAGGGGATCCTGAGCGACCGGCCTCTTCGGATCGGGGATTATAGACCGGCGAATTTTACCAGGGATTTTGCCGGGAGAATCCGGGCTGGGGAAGCCCTGGCCGTTTCCAGGAACCTCCCGGCGATCCGCCTGCTGAGAGCGGTGGGGGTGGATTCCTTCCGGGGGTTTCTTTCCGAGTTGGGCCTTTCCCTGAGAGAGAGGCCCCTCTACCTGGACCTGGCCCTGGGGACGGAGTCGGCCTCCCCCCTTGGGCTCGCCCGGGCGTGGAGAATCTTTTCCGATCCGGCGGAGGGGCTTTCCGTGGAATGGAAGTTCCGGTCCCGGGTGCTGGAGATCCTGGGAAGAAGATCGCCCGATCCTTCGGTCCTGGGGCCGGGGAGGGCGGCCTGGAAGACCGGGACCTCTGCCGACAGGCGTGACGCCTGGACCGTGGGAAATGCCGGGGGATACGTGATCTGCGTCTGGCTCGGGAACCTGGACGACCGGTCGGATCCGGGGCTCGTGGGGGGAAGGTCGGCGGCGATCCTCTTCGCAAGAGCGGCCGCCGCCCTGGAGTGAGGTTGAGTTGTATTTTTCCCTGGGCCCGACTTTTTGTTTTCGTTCTGATTTTTGGGTGGTTCCGGTGTCTTTGTTTTCGCAAGCCCTGTTTGTTTTCGTAAGCCCCCGATTTTTTCGTTGGCCCCTGCAATTTATATTTTCCCCTGCTTATATTTTTTTATTTTCGTTAGCCCCTGCTTTTATTTGTTAGCCCCTGCCGGCGGGGATGTGCGGCTCGAAAGAGCCGCAACATTCCCGACGTCAGGGGGGTGGGTTTAAGTTTTTTTGGGGAAGGTATCGGGGTTGTTGCCACTCCCCGGGCGTCTTCGGTCTGGGTCTGGCGACCCAGACCTCAGCCGGCCGGGGCTGACGTACAAAAAAA
>Ga0256914_1003940_pt1 | contig 11459 bp, 9 predicted proteins | sample HulkmetaG_FD_191571 | JGI IMG/M metagenome (GOLD analysis project Ga0256914, IMG submission 191571) | Hydrothermal chimney microbial communities from Main Endeavour vent field at the Juan de Fuca Ridge, Pacific Ocean - Hulk | ecosystem: Environmental > Aquatic > Marine > Hydrothermal vents ...
CGTCGTAGGTTTCGCTATAGACGATCGTTTCGAGACGATTCGGATCGATCACAGGTATCGCCGTCGCTTCGGACGTGACATAGACCCCAATTCCAAAATTCTTGATCTGGGCTCCGAACGCCCCACCCGGTGTGAGAACCAGGCCGCTCGTCTCCTTCGACATACCCTCAAGGACATTCAGCGCATCGAGCAACCTCTCGTTGTCACCATTGGCGGTATTGCTTCCATTTATCGGAGCGTTGGCGGCGATCCGCTCGATGGTTCCGGTAAGATCGTCGTTGCTCAGGCGGTCGATATTTTCGGCGAGGTTGTACTCCGCAACACCGACGCCACCGGAGAGACCGACCTCGGTCGTATGACCCTTGACCGCCAGCAGAGCCGGATTGTAGTAGGGGGCCATCGACCCGGTCGCACTCGCCACACCGGCTCCTCCCATCCCCATACTCTCGAAACCAAGAGGCTGAAAACTCATCGCCTGTGCAGCTACTGCCGCGACACAGAGACCGAAACCGCTTCGCATCCATTTATGCATAAAGACTCCTTGAAAATGTTTGGTATCCACGAATTCATATCGGCACTTTCGACCCGAACGTTAACGTTCACAAATTCGCACACAGCCACCGATACAAATGAAATGTTACCAAAAAAATCTGATTCCAACATATATTGAAGAATTGGCTCATGCCCGCAGCACCGAACGCTTTTGTCGCGCTTCGTCGTCACCTTTTCCGGTCGGCGTGACTGCAGTGCCGCGGAGACTCTTTGGTCGATGAGACGCTTCCACGTACCTCCTCTCGATCCTGAAAGTCGAAGACCCCCTTCCGAAGCGTACGGAAACTTGCTTCGCCTGCTCCCGCTTCGATCGAGTGAAGTGCCTCGTTCATTTTGAGTATTTCGCAACGACTTTCCCAATACGAACCCAAAAATCCGCCATATCCATAATGACATCAATTGTTTTTCATGTAATTTTGTATATAATATTTTCCAAAACTTTCACTTTTCGGAGTGGCATGAATCACAAGAACGTGCGGTACCATCTTCTTTTTTTGTTGATCATAGGGTTTCTGATTACGGGCTGTGGAAAGCGCGACGACGAGAAGACCGTCGTAATCTACACGGCCGTAGATCAGATATACTCCTCAAAAATCTTTCAACTTTTTGAAAACCGCACCGGTATTAAAGTCAAGCCGTTATACGATACGGAAGCGTCCAAAGCCATCGGTTTGAGAAAACGGTTGCTCATCGAAAAAGATCACCCCAGGGCAGACATTTTCTGGAATTCAGAACCGTTGCAAACGATGGTTTTGAAGTCTCACGGGATTTTCGAATCCCTCAACCCTCTCCCGGACGGTATTTCGTCGTATCGTTCGACGCAATTTTTCGACTCACGTGGAAGGTGGTTCGGATTTGGGGGACGCAAAAGAGTTGTTGTCGTCAACACGAACGGACTCTCCCCCGAAAAATTCCCCCGGTCCCTCCAGGATCTTTGGGAAGTTCACCTGTTTGGGAAAACAGCGATCTCATATCCTTTCTCCGGTACGACAGCCGCCCACTTCAGTGCACTCTATAAAAAAATGGGAGCGGAGGCATTTCACGCCCTCATTGAACAAATCAGGAAGAGCGGTTCAGCCATTTTGGCAGGTAATTCCGTCGTCATGGAAGCTGTCGGTTCCGGAAAGTTTCTGGCTGGTATGGTTGACAGTGACGACGTACAGGCCGGTCTTCGTCAAGGTTTTGGTATAAAATCTCTCTGCTATGACCAAAATGGTTCGGGAAATTTCATGCTCTTTGGTACCGTATCTCTCGTCAAGGGGGCTCCCCATCCCGATCGTGCAAAACAATTCATCGAGTTTCTGCTGGATCCGGAAGTTGAAAAAGAGTTGATACGTATGGGAGCGTTTGATACGGCACTGCTCTCGACATTTACCACAAACGAATGTCTCTCCTGGTCGATGCCTCCGGAAAAGATCCTGGAAGGCTATCGGGAGAGCCGATCGATTCTCACACAGGTGCTGCAGTGAAACACTATGTTTCGTTGTTTTCCATCACTCTATTGCTCTTTCCGCTGTGGGGTCTTTCTCTTTTTCTGCTCCAGCGAAAACCTGAATTGGACTTTTTGAATGGTCAATTTTCATTTATCTCCCACTCTTTTCTTCTTGCTGTCGGATCGTCGGTTCCGGCGGTGTTCGTCGGCTTGCTCGCCTCCTATACGGTCTCAAAATCATCTTCGCGATTCTCCAGAACGACCTTTCTGTCTGCGGCCATCACGCTTCTGTTCATCCATCCAGTCGTATTGTTGGAAGTGCTTCGTTCTCTGCCTTTTAGCCATCACCTCTCATCATTTGCTGCAAGTGCACTGGTTTACGGCATCGGCAACTGTGCAGCGGCGATGCTGCTCTCCTATCCCCTCTTCATGGACTCCTCCAGACACGAAGCCGAAACTCTGGCAAGGAGAATCTCACAGTCACGATTTTCAGTGTTGTTCCATATCAAAGCACCCGCTATTTTTGAATACTTTCCCATCCTGATTTTTCCGCTCCTCCTTCACTCCTTTTTCGCCCACGATGTACCTTCGGTTTTGGGATATAGGACCTTTGGAGAAACCATTGCGAACCTCTTGTCTGTCTCGGACAATCCGGATGAACTGGCCGGAGTGGCACTCTTTGCGGCATGCATCACCCTTCCTTCCTCGATCGTACTCTATATTCTGTTTCGAAAGCTCTTTTCCGTTTCGGATACAAATGGAGCCGGCTCTTTTCCCACCTCTTACTTTTCCCATTCCCAGAATGTGTTCCCTGCGGTCTGGATCGTTTTCATGGTGATTCTTGTATTGATATGCTTCACAACGCTCACCGCAAAGTCGTTCTCTTCGGAAGAGCCCTTCAGCGAACTGTTTCATCAGAATCTCTCACCGATCGCCTATACTGCAGCAATGACACTCTCCGCTTCCGTAACTGCCATGCTGTTGGCCAGAATCCTTTTCGCTTCCCGGCACTCCTGCCGGTGCATTCCTCTGCTGCTACTGACACTTTTCATATTTCCTGCGACGATTCTCTCCTTTTCGCTCAATATCATTTTTCAGACACCTCCTTTCCACCTCCTCTCCGCCGGAAACATCCCCTTGTTCATCGGGTACACGACGATCCTTCTTCCCCCGGCCTATTTCTTCAGATGGTTGGAGGAGCGATACGGTATCAAAGACTATTTTTTGGAAAGAGTTGCCATACCCTACTGGAAAAAAACAGTTCATGTAGTCATCCCTCAAAAACTTCCTGTATGGACTGGAGAGTTTTTCCTCCTGCTCATGTGGGCCCAGTACCAACTCGACCTGCCAATGTTTCTGCTGGAGCCGGGCAGAGAGGTACTGATCGTCAAAATGTACAATCTTCTACATTATGGAGATACGGCATCCGTCGCATTTTTGTCCCTGATCCAGGTAGCGGGTGCCACACTTTTTGGCTTGTTGGGAACGGCATCCTTCAGAAAGGTCGCCGAATGATTCGAATCAAAGAGTGCTCCGTCGCGCACGGCGCTTTCAGGCTCGACATTCCCTCCATCACTTTTACGAAAGGCCATACCGTCATCATCGGCCCTTCCGGAAGCGGGAAAAGCACACTTCTGGCTGTGGCGGCCGGTCTGCGGAGCATGCCGGGTGACACGGTGCAAAGATTCGTGAACGGTCGCTGGGTCCGCATCGAAAACTCCTACGCCCAAAAAGGTGTACTTTTAATGGGACAGGAAAATGCTCTCTGGAACCACCTGAATGTACGCCAGCATCTTCTTTTCGCACTTTCAAAAGGCAACCCTTATGCAATGGATCCGAGAGTGGAACGTTTCTTGAAATCCTTCTCCCTTTCACACAGAGCCGATGTAAGGCCCCCGTTCCTTTCCTGGGGAGAACGGAGGAGACTCGCTCTGGCAAGAGCCCTGGCGGCATCGCCGGAGTATCTCTTCTTGGATGAACCCTTCGCCAACGTGGACATGGTCCAGGCTGTAACTCTCAACGAGACACTTATATCCATGGCCGATGAAAATGGCATTGCATTGATCCAGGTCACCCACTACCCTTTTGTTCCGAAAAACTATGCCAAAATCGTCCTTGTGGAAAATGGCAGAGTCATATCTTCCGAAAACATCGAAACGATCACGAAAATTTCCCCCTGGGCGAAACAATGGATGGAGATGATATGATGAAAAAGACCCTTTTGACCGTTATGTTGACGACAGGACTTTTGGTCCAAGCCGAAGTCCATTACGCTCCTTTTCCCTACGAAACCGATACCGTGTTGACAGCCTGGCTCATCAAACACTACAAGGATCCTGAAGCCCTTTTCGCCGGAATTCCAAAGTCAAAACAGTCGAAGATCCCATCCGAAAGGCAGATCAACACCGGGGTATCCCCCTATCGTCGCAGTGCAAGATTCACCGCATTCGAAACAGCACGGCGCATTCTCGGGGCCACAGGTACATGTATCGAAAAACTGACACCTCTCTCCAGAGTATTGGAGAAGGCCGCATGGCGAAAACAGCAGTACCCGGAATTCGTCTCGTTCGAGCTTCGCCTCCACAATTCACTTCCAGACTCGCCGGAGCCGAACGATCTGCGCAAAGCTTTTGAGATTATCGAGAATTACTGCGGGAAAAAGGATGGTTCATGAGATTCTCCCTCCTGTTTTTGTTTCTAGTCCATTCGCTCTGCGCATACGAGCACGGAGAGGTGATGATGTTCCTGACCCTGGAAGAGAAACGGGGATGGCAGATTGTCCGATGCGAAAGAGAGAGATGCCGGATCATTTCCACCAGCTTGGAGGTGCAGACGTTCGACTGTATGTCGGAGTCGAAGACGTGTGTCTACGTGGCAAGCGATGGAAGCCTGAGGATTGTCGACAGCAAAACGGAGAAAACTCTGCTTGAAAAAGGGAAAGATGGCTACACGCAACCAAGATTCTCCAAAGACGGCACCAGGATCTGGCTGGTCCGATTACGAAACGGAAACAGTAAGAAAACGGAAATCGGGTGGATCGACCCCAGGCGACCATCGCGATTTCATACGGTTTTGCAGCGTCACTCCACGGATCTTGATCCCTGGCTGGGGCACGAGGGGGGCTTTTATTACGCACACGTCTCATGCGCCGAAGGCTGCGGAAGAATCATCCAGGAGATCTGGTTTCATGGTCCCGCAGGTCACTCCCGCCAACTTACCCTGGAAAATCGTCTGGCCCATCAACCATCCTTCGATCCGGTCCATCAAACCCTCTACTACAGTGTCTATACCCTGGAAGGGTATCGAATCCGAAAACTCCATCTTGCAGACTCTTCCTGCCGGGGCCATACGATAGACGAACGACCCGACGTAAGCGATGCCTGGCCGGCTCCAGACGGCAAAGGTGGTCTCTACTTCGTCCGTACCGGGAGAACGAGAGACTCCATCGTCCACTGTGATGATACCGGATCGTGCCATCCACTGATGCTGCGTCCGGACTTTTCGACCATACGAAATTTAAAGGTGAATCCATGAAAACCCTGCCTGTTCTGATCTTGCCCCTGTTGTTTGCCGCGTTATCGCTGCTCCATGCGGCATCGATCACTCCAATCCGTTCTCCAAAGGTGGAATTCGCGCCGATACGGGGTGAAAAATTCCCTATTGCATTCAAGACCGATACGGACGGCAACGTGACCATCGAGATATGCTCCCCCGATCGCGTTCCTGTCCGTACGTTGAATCTCGGTTACCAGAAAGCCGGAAAGCACAAGGCCTTTTGGGACGGAAAGGACAACGAAGGAGACATCGTTCCCGACGAAGCCTACGCTCCGGTCTTCAAACTGCGGACAAACGACGGAAATATCACCAGGGAGTTCTGGCAAACGGGTGGAGAGATCTTGCAAAACCTCCACCGAAAAGCGGATCGGGCGGGAAATATCTACTATACCCTTCCAAAACCGGCCCGCGTTCTGGTCAGAGTCGGGATCGAAGGAGGACCGATGTTGAGAATTCTCTCCAACTGGACTCCTCGCGCAGCCGGTCGGATCAGGCAACGTTGGAATTTCAAAGATGACACCGGAAAGGTGAACTTCGAATCCTTTCCCTATCTGGCAGCCGTCAGCGCATTTTCGCTGCCGGAGTTCAGCATTATCACTACCGGCAACACCGATGAAAGCTATCTGGACTACATCAAACGCAAAAGATTGCCTTGTCTTACTCCAAAACCGACGGAAGAGATGCTCGTACGCAATGGCAAACGGATCTCTCTGCACTACTTCAAATGCCGAAGGGAGGAGCGGACTCCCTCTCTGTTCCTCTCGCTGGATTCCAGGCTTTCCAAAAACGGTCATCCCGTCCTCGAACAAAACGTCGCCACCACAGTGACCCTTCGAATGCCTCCTGCAGATCTGAATCTAATAAAGATGAAACAGTACGAAGTCAGTTTCTATATCGACGGGACATTCGTCTCGGAAGCGGAGCAGGGATATATTCCCATCCGCTGGCGCTACACTCCAACGGCTCTGAAGAAAGGAAAACACATCCTGAGTGTGAATGTAACGACTTTCGATGGCAATGTCGCCGCAAAAAGCACGATTTTCTATGTCAAATAATACTTTATCATACAATCAACCGCGGAGTGTCTGTTCTTATTTTTTTATAATTTTTCAATGGTTATAATTTGGTATCAAAAGAGTTGAAGGATCCTTCATGATCAAGGGTATCTCCGTTTTTCTGAAACCTCTATTGATCGTGGGAGCGCTGGTGCTTCTTACCAGTTGCCGTTCCGCGAACGATACCACTGCCCCCACCATCACCGCCATAACCCCGACACAGACACCGATCTCCGATCCGCATGAAACACTCGTGTTCGGATGGGAGGAGGAGGGAACGGGTATCGACGACGACTCCCTGCAATGTATGGTCAAAACGGAGGACTGGACACCTCTTTGTGCGATCGATGGCGAGAGGATAGTATTGGAGCCAGACGACGGTCATACCCTGCCCGAGGGCAGCTTCGAGGTGACGATACGCCTTGCCGACAAAGCTGGGAACGAGGCGAAAGCGATCTTCGTCTATGAAGGACACTACGATATGACTCCTCCTTCCATATCCCTTCAGGAGCCTCCCCCCGGTGAAGTGATTTCCAATCCGCTTCAACCCCTGCTGTTTCTCATCGAAGACGACGAAAACGGAAGTGGAATCGATGCAGGATCTGTCATGCTCACCTTCGATGACGAAAACCGGACGGTCGGACTGAAAGAGCAGAATGGATCGCAAGGTACTTTCCTCTATCTGCCCGACGACAAGACCCCTTTGCCCTACGGGGCCATTGCCATCAGCGTATCCGCCAAAGACGTAGCGGGTAACGAAGCGACTCGACGATTCACTCTCTTCGTTCGTGAAAAACAGACTCTTTCCGCACTTCCCGTACCCAGCGTGGAGACGGCCTATGCGCCTGTGACGGTCCGATTCACCCCCAAGGTCACGACCGACACCGCAGTCGTCTATTATGAATGGGACCTCGATGGAGATGGTACATTCGAAATATCGAATCTTTTTCCCGACGAGGTCAAAAAGAGTTTCACACAGCCAGGCGACTACACAATCGGCCTGAGAGTTGAGGATACATACGGCCGGAGCGTCGAACAGAACACCACGGTCCATATTCTGAACAGACCTCCCAGTATCGATGCGGATCTTTTCCCCTCCAATGGTCCGGTTCCGTTGACAGTATCTTTCCTCGTAACGGCTTCCGACAACGAAGGTATCGCCAAATATGAATGGGATTTCGATGGTGACGGAACGTGGGACTATATGAGTACGACAACGGGAGACACGAATCATACCTACGAAAAAACCGGGATTTTCAATGCAAAACTCCGAGTAACGGATTCCCTGGGCGCCTCTGCACTCTACACGACACCCGTAACCGAGGTACAAGCTTCACAAGAGGGCGCCCCTGTGGTTACTCTTTCCGCTTCCGCTACACGGGGAGAAGCTCCCATGAGCGTCGATTTCGACGCCAATGCAACCGATCCTCTCTCGCAGGGCTTTGCGACCTATCGCTGGGATTTCGACGGAGATGGAACCTGGGATTTGAATACGACATCACCACAGGCAAGCCATACCTACTCTCTGGCAGGCACTTTCTATCCGCGCGTCGAAGCTGTCACCACCGATGGCCGCAGAACGGTCGACGCGATCGCCATCCACGCAGGGCAGAAGGTGACACTCTCCGTCTCAAACGACACCATCGACCCGGCGGAGGGTGAAACTTCGATCATCCGCACGACGTTGGCCGCGGATGCGAAAATCCGCCTGGTCATCGAAGATCCTTTCGGTGATGAAGTCCGGGAGATCGTACCATGGACACAAAGAAAAGCGGGAGCCTACGAAGACGCATGGGACGGACGGGGAGAGCAGAACGCTTCGGTACGGGAGGGACCGTATTATGCCATACTCTACCATGAAGAGGGAAAAAGTATCGAAAAACTCGACCTGCGGGAATCGACCGGCGGTGTGCGCCACAGCATGAATCGGACCAGGGCGAACTACAACCTCGAACCCCTCAACGGCAAACCGGTTCGCATCACATTCACCATCCCCCAGGCTGCGGAAGTGATATCTTTCATGGGATACTCCTACTCCAATACACGGATCATCACTTTCAGAAACCGAGAACCTCTGGGGAGAGGCAGCTATACGGACGTATGGTACTCCACCAACGATGACGGAGCACTGGTGCGTCCCCCTTCCGGTTCCTATTTCCTTTATGGCTCATGGTGGTACTCGATGCCCGACAATACCATTTACGTCAAAGGAGGTTCCAAAATATCGGAGATCTCGATCGATCCGCCGATCTTCACTCCTACAAGCCATGAGGAGGAGGGCGAGCCCGCCACGTTGAAGATCACCTTTGACCTGACGGCACCGGCGACCGCCGAATTGGTAATATTCGACGCAACCACCGGAACGGTAGCGGCTACACGGGAATACACCGGGCTTTCCGCTGGAAGCAATACCATCGAATACGACGGCAGAGACAACAGAAACGTACGACTGAAGTCCGGCACCTACACTGTAGGCATCAGGGCCGTCGACGAGCGGGGGTACCGCTCCATCATGCGCTACAACATGATGCGCATCGCATATTGAGGAGCCCGCCATGAAAAATGTTATCGGATCGGTTTTGGTCGCCACTTCGCTTCTGACGGGTTTTACGAGTACGAAAGCCTACGCAATGGAGCCATCCGAATATTTCAGGCTTCGGATCGAAGCGATCTCCCTGACACTGGAGGGTCTACGCTCCCAAATCGCATGCCTGAAACGGAACGATTGCAGGACGGACGAGTTGATCAGCATGGCTGAACGTACGCAGGTAAAGATCTACGAGCTTTATCAGAATGCAGGCACCACACCTGCTCGGGCCGCACTTTACTACACCCGGCACAGGAGCGAGCTCGACCCTCTCTTTGAAGACGGAGAGCTTGCAAACGAGCTCAAGAAGCTTCAACGGGAGATCGAGGCGGCGGATGCCGAACTCTCCTCGCTGAAAAAGGATCCTTCATGAAAAAATTTTTAAAGCGGCTGGCTTCTGTCGTATGGTTTCTTGCACTCGTTTTTGGCACTCCGGCTTCTGCATACAACTACGCATGGAGCAGTTACGAAGACATTGTCAATCCTTTTCTTCCTGACCGGTGCGAAAACGACCGATGTTGCGGCAACGGGGAGATGGAGGGATGCAGTTGTGACCCCGCCGCCCGATGCGATACCTGTTTTGGAGCGGATGGAAACGCAAATGGCGGGATAGGCGGGGATCACGGTTCACCGGTCTATTTGAAGCGAGGGCTGCTCGACTGGAGTGAAACAGACGTGGTGCTATCCGGCAGGCCATCTCTTGCAATCAAACGCCACTACCATGCCAAGCACCCCTATGTCGGGCTCTTTGGCAACAGTACTATTAGTGATTATGAAAAGATCTTCGTCCATGTGGTACGCTACGAAAGAGACGACAACAACTCCCGCATCGCCAAAGAGTACTTTCTCCTGAGGCTCCCCAACGCCAAGAGCTACGATTTCGCTTTCGATCCGTCCGACAAGAGTTTCGAAGACCTTGGAAATACGAATCTTCGCCCCGAATATGTCGATGAAAAGACTGTGCTTCTGCACTATCCCGACGGATCGTTCGAACGATACGAAGATGGCTTCCTGACACGTATCGTAAACGCCAAAGGGTTGAAGGTCGAGCTCGAGTACGACGAAAATGCACTTTTGCAAAAAGTCGTTTCCCAATCCGGCGAATGGCTCCGCTTTTACTACGACTCCACCGGTAAGATATCGACGGTCGAAGATATTCATGGGCGTACCTGGAATTACAGCTACGACGAAAACGGGAATCTGATCGAGCGCACCGATCCTGAAGGAGGCATACGTCGTTACGAATGGCGTCCATACTCTCCGGCCTACGACGCACAGGTTTACTATCTGCTTACCTCCGTCATCGATGAAAGCGGAAAAAAAGTCATCGAAGTGACCTATGACGATAAGGGACGGGTGGCAAGCTATACGCAAGGGGCGAGAAGATGGCATTATACCTACGAAAGCGCCACATCGGTAAAAAAACGTGACGATGCGGGACGCGAGATAGCCTATACGCTGAACGAAAACGGCATTATCGTCGGTATGGTCGATCCTTTGGGGCACAGCGTTACGCGCACTGCCGTACGCGATGAAAACGGTACGACCGTTACCGATACGGATGCAAAAGGAAACGCGTGGGTGAAACGTTACGATACCTTGCACCGCATCGTAGAGCGAATCGATCCTCTTGGCAATAAAACGACTTTCGCCTACGAAGGTGACAATACCAGACCGAGTACCATTACGACACCGTTGGGACATACGACGACCATTACTTATGATGATAGCAACAACCCTCTAACGGTTACGGACGCCAACGGCAATACCCAAAGCTTCAAATACGATAGCAACGGAAATGTCATAGAAGTTACCGATGCCAAAGGCAACAAGACAACCATAGCCTATAATGCAAACAACCAACCCACATCCATCACCAATGCCCTGGGCTACACCACAACCATCACTTATGATGGTTTTGGCAGACAACAAAGTATCACCGATGCGGAAGGCAGAACCACCACATACGAATATGACGAGATGGGTCGTATCGTCAAGACCACCGATGCCATAGGAAACATAGTAGAATACGGCTACGATAAAGCGGGAAGGCTGACAAGCCTTAAAGACCCGGTGGGTAACGAGACCATATATGAATATGACGAATACGGCAGAGTCGCAAAAGAGATAAGAGCAGACGGCGGGATAACCACTTATGCCTATAATAGTGACAATACCATTAAGACTATCACAAGAAGAGACGGTAAAACGGTTTCTTACACCTATGATGCCGCGATGCGTCCGATATCTCAAAGCGTAGACGGAGATACGATCAGCT
>Ga0256914_1003941_pt1 | contig 11459 bp, 8 predicted proteins | sample HulkmetaG_FD_191571 | JGI IMG/M metagenome (GOLD analysis project Ga0256914, IMG submission 191571) | Hydrothermal chimney microbial communities from Main Endeavour vent field at the Juan de Fuca Ridge, Pacific Ocean - Hulk | ecosystem: Environmental > Aquatic > Marine > Hydrothermal vents ...
TCTCTGGCATTAGCAAAATTGCATTTTTACCATCTTTTAAGATATTGCTTATTAAATGTATATAAATTTCTGTTTTACCAGAACCAGTTACCCCAAAAAGCAAAGATAGATCTTTTTTTAAAATCTCATTATATGCTTTTGTTTGAATTTTAGTAAGTTTTGGAAGATTACTAATCTCTAAATTGCAAAGCTCTAGCATCTCATTTTTATATGGAACAAATAATCCAATCGCTTCACCAAAAGAGCTAAAATAGTACTCTTTAATAAAATTAGCAATCTCTAACTGCTCTTTATTAAAAAAATACTCAACTACTTTTTTAATATCTTCACACTTAAAAGTAGGCTCTTTAACCTCTTTTAAAACTACACCTCTTTTTATTTTGCTTTTTAAAGGAACCTCTACAATACTCCCTTTTTTAACCTCTTTAAAATATGAGTATGTTAATATTGGAGCGCTAGAGTTAAGTAGTGCAACCTCATAATATTTCATTACTGCTCTAAATAATTACAAGCATGACCTGTAGCATCTGTATTACTACATACAAGCCTATTGTTATTAACTGTTATAATTGCATCTCCCTCGCCACTTATTGGCATAATATACTTATACTTTCCATACCCATTAACATCATTTTCTCTCATCCAACAACCCTTTGCATTTTGATCTTTGCAAGATTTTAGTGGATACTCTAACACTCTTGCATTAGCATTATCACCATCAAAATAGTCAAATATAACTGTATCATATGCTCCTATTGTACCACCAAGATTCTTAATTAAAGTATAATTGCCTTCCATCTGTCTTCTTTGTGCCTCTTGAGATACAGCACTTCTTAAAGATGCAAGCGTATTTTTAGCTTTTGTTAAAAATGCATCATCTCTAGTAGCACCAAGTCTTGGAATTGCAATACTTGCTAATATTCCAATAACAACAATAACAAAAACTAACTCCATCATAGTAAATGCTCTTCTCATCTTTATATTTCCTTACAATTTACTAAATTTATTACTATATTATAATAAGTTGCTTTATAAGAGGTTAATCCCTCTTATAATTTAATTTAAATGTAGAAAATAGTACAAATAGTAGTAGCGCTAATGCTCCATTAAATGAAACTGAAGCAGAAACTTTTTTGTAATTTTGAGGATTTACTTTATAATCATCACACTCACAATAAACTCCAGCATCTACTGTTAAATCTTTCTCTCCGCTACTTAACTCTACTACACCTGACCATCCACTCTCATCTACATCACTATCTGTTGTATCATCTCCTTTATCTTTATAGGTAAATAGATATGTATTTGGTTGTTCAAATTTAACTTTATATTTACCAGCTTTTAGATTACAAAATAGATACTTCCCATCACTATCTGTCTGTGTTGTAGCTATAAGCTCATTAGTAACAGCATCATAAAGTTCTACTTTAATATTTACAACACCCAATTCATTATTATCTTGAATACCATTTAGGTTTTCATCTAACCACATATAGTTTCCAAGACAAGCATTCTTTTTATCTTCTCCACCTATATTTGCACTTGGTGTTACTCCACCATCCCAACTCATATCTTCTTCACCTTCATCCAGAGTAATAACATCACTCTTGCCTGTTGTCTTATCTATATCGCTATCTTTTGTATCATCATTTCCTTCATCTTTTGGCGATATCTCATATCCGCTTGGTGGTGTAACTTTTATAATATATTTCCCTTCATCTAGGTTGCAAAACTTATACTCTCCACTGCTTGTTGTTACTATTGGCTCTACACTATTTCCATCTAAATCCTCTACACTATTTCCATTCTCATCCAATAGCTCTACTTTTGCCCCCTCTATTCCACTCTCATTATTATCTTGGATACCATTCTTATTCTCATCTAGCCATATTAAATCACCTATACATGATGGCTTTTTAACTCTATTTAAACCACCATCTATATCCATATTATTTTCACCTTCATCCAGAGTAATAACATCACTCTTACCTGTTGCTTTATCTATATCGCTATCTTTTGTATCATCATTTCCTTCATCTTTTGGCGATATCTCATATCCGCTTGGTGGCGTAACTTTTATAATATATTTCCCCTCATCTAGGTTGCAAAATTTATACTCTCCACTGCTTGTTGTTACTATTGGCTCTACACTATTTCCATCTAAATCCTCTACACTATTTCCATTCTCATCCAATAGCTCTACTTTTGCTCCCTCTATTCCACTCTCATTATTATCTTGGATACCATTCTTATTCTCATCTAGCCATATTAAATCACCTATACACGATGGCTTTTTACCATAATAGTGAGATGGGTCTTCATCTGCTACATCTTGATTATTTTCAGCTCTTCCTGTAACTGTAGCCATATTTGAATAATTACCCTCTTGAACAATACCCGTTTTAGTACAAGTCATAGTATCATTTGAGTCCAAATAATTTTGGGTACAATTAATATCACCCTCTATATCATCAACAACTTTAATATTATTAACTCTAACTCTACTACTATTAGTAATTACATATTTCCAAGTAACCTCTTGACCAACAATTAAAGTTGGTCCGCTATCTCTATCTGCATCTACTAAATTGCCATCTCTATCTACTGTATATTTTTCTATATCAATCCACGCAACACATCTACAAACCATACCACAATCTAAATCTCTATAGTTATCACCTGCTCTTAAAAATACACTATCAGTATAGCCATATCCATCTGTATCGCTATCTAAACTCTCATCCCCTCCTTTATTTTGAAGAGTAAAGTCTTTATAATTAGTTGGTAAATCTACTTTAATAGAGTAGTTATGGTCTGCTTCTAAATTTTCAAACAGATACATACCATTAGAGTCTGTATAATTTACCTCTCCTGTATCTTGCCCATCTTTATATAGATGTACTCTAATTCCAGCAATTCCTTGCTCGCTATAATCTTGAATACCATCTACATCTTCATCATACCAAACTAAATCTCCTAAACTTGCTGTAGTAGTTCTAGCATCATTATTTTGCTCTATTGTATAAGTTAAGTTAGAACTTTTACTAATATTGCTTTGAGATACTACATCAAAAGAATCAATCTCAACATCATCAATTGTAACCTCACTATTTAATGCAGTATATATATTAATATCTAATTTTGCAGAATTTTGTGGGGCTTTTGGTATATATAAAGTCATCTCATCTAATGAATTTGTAGCCTCTATCTCTTTTTTATAAACTTTAGATAGCGCTTCATTATTACTATTTTTATATTGCAATGTCACTACAGCTTTTTTAGGAACATCTTCGCCTGAACGCTTAGCTTTAAGCACAATTGCATAAACTTTATCTTCTACTATATCAACACTTCTAGAACAAACTCCACTACCTATATTTTCATTATAAGAAGTAGTAGCTACACCATTTGAAATAGTACAATAACTTCCCCAATCACTTGTTGTATTAAAATCATCACTAAAAACTACACTCTTATTATTTAAATCATAGCTTATAGCGCTAAGATTATAATTTTCATCTCTATTGCCAGCACTTTTTGCAAACTTTACATCTTTTATTGTAAGAGATTCATTACTTAATAAAGAGCTACTACTTATATTATATGGCTCTTGATTTTCCATATTAAAAACAATATCTGTTAAAACAGAGCTTGTATTATTTACAATTGTATGCTCTCTTGTATAGATATCACCAACTTTAACATTATCATCAACACTGCTTGTTAGCTCTACATCATTAGCATATAATGTGCTAATTGATAGCAAAGCTAAAAGCATTATAGACTTACTACTTTTCATCTTAAACCCCTTTAACTAAAATTACTTCAGTTAAATTATAGGCTAAGATAAAAATTTCTTACATAAATATGACAAAATGAAATTAAATAAGCGATTTTTTGGGGCTACTTTCAAAATTATCTTAATTTAGCTAACAACCAATGCATAAACATAATTTGCGCAAAGATAGGAGCAAAAAGGTTTATTACAGGAATAAAGTTAAATAAAGAAGCAACTAATGCTACAATCCAGATAGATTTATAACCAATATACTCTTTCTCATCTTTTATAAATAAAGATGAAACATCATAAAAAGTAGGCTCTTTTAATAAAATTGCCCAAAGTATAAGCATAATAATCTGCCCTAAAATTGGTACAAAAATTAAAGGTAGAAATAAAATTAAAAGCACTATAAAAATAGCAACTGCTTTAATATTATAAAAAATAGATTTACTAATCTTACTATAATCATTTGCTTCAATTTGAGGATAACTCTTTTTTGCTAATTTAATTAATAGTTTTGGGCTATAAATTGATGTTAAAATTGAAATTAATGCCACTATTAATCCATAACCAACAATCAATGCTCCAAGATATGAGCTTGCACTTTGAACAAAGTCAAATCCGCCAATAAAAGGAATTAAAGATACTAATTTCTCAACTAATGCACTAAAACTATCCCAAAATATCCAAAGAATTAAAACCATTAAAAACATACTACTTAGTGCAATCTTAAAGATAAACCCAATTACGCTTGGGCTTAATATATCTTTTAGACTCTTAAAAAAAATCTCAAGCATCTTTATAGCCTTGCATAAATTTTACATACCGTTTTGCAGAATTATAAAGCTCTTTAACTTCCTCTTCTGTTAATTCTCTTACTACTTTTGCAGGACTTCCCAAAATCAAGCTTCTTGGTGGAAACTTCTTACCCTTAGTAACAAGTGCTCCAGCACCTACAATAGACTCTTTGCCAATAACAGCATCATCTAAAATAGTTGCACTCATTCCAATTAAACATCCATCCTCAATAGTACATCCATGAAGCATAACTTTATGCCCAATTGTAACATCATCGCCTATAATTGTAGGGCTTCCATCGCTTTTATCTGGCTTTTTATAGTGAGTTACATGAATCATAGATAAATCTTGCACACTAACTCTTTTACCAATTCTAATCTTATGCACATCTCCTCTAATTACTACCCCAAACCAAATAGAGCACTCATCCCCAATCTCAACATCTCCTACAACAGTTGCCCCTGGAGCAACCCATGCACTACTGCTAATTTTTGGAGTATCTCCTTTATATGGTAAAATTATCGGTTTCACTAACTATCCTTTGTTTGAGATTTTAACATCTTTTTTGCCAATTTTCTAATATGTTTAGCTTTTCTACTTGCACTAAGCTTTCCAGCTTTTATAACATACTTTTCTAAAAGCTCTTGAGAATTAATAATATCTTCGCCATCTCTTGGAGTTACTCTTTTATACTCATAACCATTTGTCAAAATATATCTATGAGTATTATCTGCAAGTTGCACTTTTAAAATCTGCTCAATTTTTGAGCTAAGCTTATTACTCTCAATTGGCACCATTAACTCAATTCTTCTATCTAAATTTCTTGGCATTAAATCAGCACTTGAGATATACGCTTTTACCTTATTATGTTTAAACCAATATATTCTTGGATGCTCAAGATACTTGCCAACAATAGAGTGAACTCTTATATTGTCGCTTACCCCTTCTATATCGCATCGTAAACAACAAATTCCTCTAATAATTAAATCTATCTTACACCCTTTTATAGAGGCTTTATAAAGAGCTTTTATAATATCTTGATCTACAAGTGCATTGGCTTTTAAAATAATATGACCACTGCTTTTGTACTCAGACTCTTTTTCAATTAATCTTAACAATTTTGGTTTAATTTGGGTTGGTGACATATAAAGATAATCAAGTTTTTTATTAGTAGCAAATGCAGTCAATAGATGAAAAAATTTTGTCGCATCGCTATTAAATTTAGAATTTGTAGTAAAAAAGCTAATATCAGTATATATCTTTGCTGTAATTGGATTATAATTTCCTGTTGCTAAATGTAAATATCCCTTCAACTTTCCATTTTTATGCTTTATAACATGGGCAATTTTTGCATGTACCTTAAGTCCAGGAATTCCATAAACTACATGCGCTCCAGCATTCTCAAGCTTTCTTGCCCACTTTAGGTTATTCTCTTCATCAAATCTAGCCTTAAGCTCAACCATAACAGTTACCTGTTTGCCAGACTCCACAGCATCAATTAAAGCTTTAACTATTGGCGAATTTGAACCTACTCTATATAAAACCATTCTAATTGCAAGTGTATCTTTATCGTGTGCGGCCTCTTGAATAAACTTTACAACAGGCTCAAAGCTCTCATATGGATGATAAAGCATCAGCTCATCTTGCTCCATAGCATCATAAATATCTTCTCTATCAAGAGGAGGTAGAGTTCTTGGTTTAAAGCTAGGAGTTAGCAGATGGGTTAAATCTTTATCTCCAACAATCTGCCAAAAAGAGCCTAAATTTAAAGGAGTATGTTTATAGTAGTATATATCTTTATCTTTTAAATCTAAATGTTTAGATAAAAATTTAACAATAGACTCATCAGCATCACCATTTAACTCAAGTCTAACAATTGCTCCTTTATTTCTACTTCTAAGACCCTCTTCTAAAATCTCTAAAAAGTCATCTGCCTCTTCCTCTTCTATAGCTAAATCGGCATTTCTAGTTACCCTAAAAGGAGCCGAGGCAGTTACTTCAAATCCGGGAAATAGTTCATCTATATAATACTCAACTACCGATTCAATAGGTACATATATATTATCTTGCTTAATAAATCTTGGCAAAACTCTAGGTATTCTAACAAGCCCATGTTTAATATCTCCAAAAGAGCTTTTAAGCTCTAAAGCAATTGCAAAACTTAAATTATTTAAATGTGGAAAAGGGTGTGTTGCATCTACAGCAATTGGAATAATTATAGGGTATATATGCTCATAAAAATAGTCTTTAATCTTCTCTTGATGGTTTGAATCTAAATTTTTATAATCTTTTATATAGATATTGTGCTCTTTAAGCTCATCTAAAATCTCTAAAAATTTACTCTCTACAACCGCAAGTTCATCTTTTAAATAGCCTCTTATTAACTCAAGCTGTTTTGATGGGGTTAATTTATCATAACTTGTTTCATAAACTCCTGCTTTATATAAAGATTTTAACCCAGCAACCCTAATCATATAAAATTCATCTAAATTAGTCCCATATATAGCAATAAATTTTAATTTATCAAGAGGCAATAGCTCTTTATAATTTGTCTGGTCTAAAACTCTGCTATTAAATCTTAACCAAGATAGTTCTCTATTTAAATAAAACTCTGGATTATTTAAGTAACTCTCCACTCCTTTTCCTTAACACTTTTTTATCATAATACTTCTAATAGTATCTTCATCTAAAATCTCTTTATCATATTTAACAACCATTATACCTTCTGTTTCATTAATATATATATCTGCAATTCCCTTTTTTAACTTTAGCTCTTTTAATCTATTAAAATCATAATAGCTCCTATCTAAATAAACCGTTGCTCTAAGCCCCGGATTTCTCATTCCAGCAATCCAAATAGCCCAAAATATAGATACAACCAAAACAGATATTGCAACACCTGCAATATTGCTTAGCTCAAAAATCTTTCCTGCAAAAGTTGCCCCAAGCCCCATTCCAATATATGCAAAAGTATTTGCCACACCAAGCGCCGCACCTTTTTGGTGAGCTTTTGCAAATTTACTTACAAAACTTTGAAGCAGAGGCTCAAACATATTAAACCCAATAAAAAATAAAGATACCCCTATTCCAAAAACAATTAATGAATTAGAAAAGCCCATCAACATAAAAGAGAGTGCAATTATTACAATTGATATTAAAAATACCTCTTTACCTCTATTATACTTTTCTCCAAATACAGCTGATGGACCCATAGCAACAATTCCTAAAATCACAGCAGGCAAATATACCTTCCAAAACTCATTAAGCTCTAAATGAAAACTGTTTTTTAGCACCATAGGAATTAAAAAAAACGCAATTGCCATTGTTGAGCTATGAAATAAAAAGGTTATATACATTCTTTTTAAATCGCTATCTTTAAATACCGATGCTACCTTTGCCTCATCTTCTGAAAAGCTATGAGTTATCTTTGGCGGATTTGGCACGATTGTATATAGTAAAATTATAGAAAAAAATGCCATTCCTGCTGTTAATTCAAATAAAAATGGTACACCTCCCATACTGCCAAAAAGAGGTCCAAAAATCATAGCACCAGTAAATGCCAAAGCTATAACCATACCCATAATTGCCATTGCATGAGCTCTCTCTTCCTCTTTTACATGATCGCTTATCATCGCTATAATTACAGCTCCAATTGCTCCAGCACCTTGCAAAAACCGCCCAATTAATAGGGTATAAATATCAGTTGCATATGCCGCAATTAATGAACCTGCTCCAAAAATTACAAGCCCTATAGCAATAGTTACTTTTCTTCCTATTTTATCGCTAAGTACTCCAAAAGGCACTTGTAATGCCGCCTGTGTTAGAGCATAACCTCCTACTGCTAATCCTACTAATGTTGGTGTTGCATTAGGCAGTTTTATAGCATAAGCTGATAAAACAGACATAACTATAAATAATCCTAAAAATCTTAAACCTATTATTAAACTTAAATGCCATACTTTGGCAATAATTTGCTTCATTATTAACCTTTTATGATATAATTATTTTGCGATTATATTACCATTATATAAAAAAAAGGTTTTAAAAGTGTTAAAAGTTGTAATAGCAAGCGGAAATAGAGGTAAAATTAAAGAGTTCGAAGAGATTTTAGAAGAAAAAATCACCCCATATTTTGAATTAATTGATGAAATCGATATTGTAGAAGATGAAGACACCTTTGCAAAAAATGCTCTAATTAAAGCAAAAGAGATTTACAAAAGATTAGGTAAAGATTATATAGTAATATCTGATGATAGCGGTATAAATATAGATGCTTTAAATGGTAAGCCAGGTATCCATTCTGCTAGATTTGCTGGAGATAACGCAACTGATAAAGATAACCTTTTAAAAGCTATTAACAAACTAAAAGCTCTAAATTTAGAAAGCTCAAAAGCAAACTATTGCGCCGCTATTGCTATAGTTAGTAAATGGGGTGAGTATATAGTTCATGGCTGGATGTATGGCGATGTAATTACAACTCCAAAAGGTAATAACGGCTTTGGATATGACCCAATATTTATTCCAGAAGGATTTAATAAAACAGTAGCCGAGCTAGATAATAGCATAAAACAAAAAATCTCTCATAGATTTAAAGCCCTAAATTTAGCAAAGCCAATTATAGATATGTTAAGGAGATATAGTGACTAAAGAGAGCTTTTTTAAAGATATTCAAAAGATATATCAAAAGATAGAAGAAGAAAACAAAAAACAATATAGCTATTTTGATTTAGCAAAAGGAAAAGAGCACAAAGAGGCAAAAGAGCTAGTAGATAACTTTATAGAAACAATTGAGATAAAAAGCTCAAAAGAGGCAATTACAGCATCTTTATCATATCTAATTACCCTTAGAGAGGACTCTTTAGAACAGCTCTTAAAACAGCAAGGTTTTACAAAAGAGCAAATTGATGCCAAATTAGAGTTAGCTTATAACTTTAATGCAAAAAGATATTTAGAAAAGTTTGAACAGCTAATTGTCTATATTGAAGAGAATAATCTCTTTACACCATTTTATAGAGCATTAATAAGCGGTGTCCATAGTATTGGAGAGAGCTTTACAAAATGGCAAAATAGATGGCGAAGCCATATTATAAATGGAATAAATAAAGAGCTCTTTGAGCTATTTAAAGGAGATGAAGAGAAAATTTTTCAAATGCTCCAAGAGAAGAATCTTTTAGATTGTAAAAATGGAAAGATTGCTGATAGATGCTACTCTGTATTAATTAACCAAAATGGTAAATATAAAAGAGTCTCTTATGCGGATGCTTTTACTAATGAGGTTAATGAAATAGCCAATAAAATTGACCTTTTAGTAGATATAATAGATAATTTAGAAGATAATATATTTAACCAAAAGAGTGAGTGGATAAGCTACTTTTTAGCAATAAAAGAGGCATTTTTACACACAAATCCAGATAATTTAGTATCTTTATGGGCAGATGTTGATAGAGCTTGGATGAAGATAACAACACCTTTACAAGTGGGACATCCGCTAGAGTATTACGAAGACAAATATAGAAAAGCTGTAGCTCTTGAGTGGGATTTAAGAGTAATTAATCCAAATATGCAAAAAGAGTCATCTACAAAAAATAGTATTAAAAAAATGGCTTTAGATATGGCTAAAGAGTTAGGAGATGATGCATTAAAAGTAATATCTAAAAATTTATTGCAAATTGATAGAACCCAACTCTATATCGGACAACCTATGCTATATTATGGAGCAGAATTAAATGGACTATTTTCTGCACAAGTTGTACCAAATGATGAAGAGGTAAGTAGCGAACTTGGAAAAAAAATTTTTGCATATATCGATTTTGTAAGAGAGGGTAAAAAAGCAAAACCAATAATGCAACTAAATGTTAATACTTTTGGAATTGATTTTATAAAAAAACAGCAAGATATTATTATAAAAAATCCAGAGCTTTGGAATAGAGTATATGATATTAGTACAATCGGGCATGAATTTGGGCACATCCTATGGATAGATAGCGATACAGAAGTTGTTATGAATAAAAAAGGACAATTTAAAAATATTGAAGAGTTCAAAGCAACAACTGGCGGAATTATGGCATTTTTTCAAGAGGAGCAAGAGAATTTAAAAGAGCTATTTATCGATGATATTGTAAGTAGAGCCGTATCACTTATGGCTTGGCGTGAAGTTGGAGAAGTTTTACCATACTATTGCGAAGGTTTAATACATTTAGAGCTTCTTTATGAAAGTAAATTAATCTCATTTAATAATGACATTGTTACAATAAATTATAAAAACTATAACAGTTTTAAAAATATCTATACTCTAGCATATAAAGAGTTAGCAAAAATGTATCTTAAAAAAGAGGACGCTAGCAACTTCTTAAACCTATTTACAACAAAAAAAGATAATATCTACTTACCTAAAACAAAAGAGCTTATAGATTTTGTTCAAGACTACTATGACCAATATAAAACTATAGGAAATAAAGTAGCAAAAGAGTTTATTTAGCTCTTTATCTCTAAAAATAGAAAAATAATTCTTCAATGTTATACATAATATAAAAATAAATTATCTATATTCAACTTTATAAGCTAAATTATATTTAAATAGGAGTAATATACTCCTATATTAATAGTCAAGGAGTATTTTTTAATGAAAGAGATTATTAAAAAAGTTTTACCTCTTAGTCTTATTGTAGCACTAAGATTTTTTGGACTTTTTATTGTTTTATCTGTTTTATCACAATATGCAAAAGATTTACCAGGAGGTAACGCCTTTTTAGCAGGTGTTGCATTGGGTGGATATGCATTAACTCAAGCAATTTTACAAGTGCCTTTTGGAGTACTTAGCGATAAAATTGGACGCAAAAAAACTATATTGATAGGATTGCTACTTTTTGCTTTGGGCTCT
>Ga0256914_1003942_pt1 | contig 11455 bp, 5 predicted proteins | sample HulkmetaG_FD_191571 | JGI IMG/M metagenome (GOLD analysis project Ga0256914, IMG submission 191571) | Hydrothermal chimney microbial communities from Main Endeavour vent field at the Juan de Fuca Ridge, Pacific Ocean - Hulk | ecosystem: Environmental > Aquatic > Marine > Hydrothermal vents ...
TGCCAGGAGCCGGGCTGGTTGACCGCCACCCAGCCGTAGGGCTCGAGCAAGCCGGCCAGCTCCGCGGGGAGCTCGAAAGCGTAGTCGCCCGGCAGCCCCAGCCCGGCCAGCATCGCCAGCCACTCGGCGAAAGCCGCCGGGTCGGCGTTGCGGGGAAGCACGAAGCGCACCCCGCCGCGGGCGCGGCCAAGCCTTTTGTGGCGGCGCAGGAAGCGGCGCAGCGCCCGCCTCTCATCGCCGTCGGGCCGGTAGCTCAGGTAACGCGGCGCAACCCAGGAGTAAACGAAACCGGCCGGCGCGTAGGCCCGCCAGCGGCTCACCACGTCCCAGTCGGGGACGCGGCGCCGGGTCTGGATAAGCTCGACCGAGTTGAAGAGCTCGAAGTAGCGACGGCGGCGCTGCCGGGGAGAGAGGCCGTCCCAGCCCTCCCCGCGCGGCCAGCCCGAGGTTCCCAGGTAGATCATCGCCGGCTCCAGAACTCCAGCCAGGCGGCGGCCTGCTCGAGCATCGCCTCCGGCAGCTCGTGACCCACGCCTTCGAAGACCGCCGCCGCCAGACGCCCGTCCCGCTCGCGGTAGGCTCCGCGAAGCGCCGCGATGGTCTCCTGCATGCGCTCTAGCGGCACCACCGGGTCGCGCGCCCCGTGCAGGTGCAAAAGGGGCGTCGGCGGGTAGGCGGCGGCGCGGGTGACGGGCGGGTTGCGGTAGGCCTCCAGCAGCCCGGCGTGCCCCTCGAGAAAGTCGTGGGGCGCGTCCAGCGGGTAGCCGCTGGAGATGAGAATGGCCGCCGCCCGGGGGCGCAGCAGCTTGCGCGAGATCAGCTCGTGCCAGACGTATCCGCCCATGCTGGCGCCGGCCGCCAGCATGGGCAGGCCGGCCAGCTCTCCGCGCTCCTGCAAGGCCCGCGCCAGCGTGGGCAGCTCCTCGACCTGGGCGGCGATGGCGCGGACGACGCCCTCGAGGTAGTTCGCCCGGTCTTTCGGGTCAAAGCGCCACTCCCCCGCCTCCCGCTCGCCGTGCAGCGGGGCGTCGGGGTGGACGGTGGCCAGGCGGCGCTCGTGAAAGGGAGCCGCCAGCCGCGCGCTGCGCTCCTTGGAGCCGCCGGCTCCGTGCAGGAAGAGCACCCAGCCCACCGGCTCCGCGGGCCGCGCCAGAATCAGCGGCACCCCCTGGACGTGTAAGCGTTCCTGGCGAATCACGGTCAGGTGAAGAGGGCCGAGATCGACTCGCCCCGGTGAATGCGATAGATAGCCTCGGCGAAGAGGGGGGCGACCGTCAGCGCCCGCAGCTTCTCCGGCAGCGGGTCGGGCGGGGCGCAGGTGTCGGTGGCGGCGACGGTGCGGATGGGGCTGGCGGCTATGCGCTCGAGCGCCGGCCCCACGTAGACCCCGTGGGTCACCGCCGCGTAGACCTCGCGGGCGCCCGCGTTCAGCACGCTCTCGGCCGCCTTGACCAGCGAGCCGGCGGTGGAAACCTCGTCGTCGATTATCAGGGCAATCTTGTTTTTCACGTCGCCAACCAGGCCGCGCGCCTCCACCTCGGTGTCGGAGAGGCGCTGCTTGTCTATGAAGGCCAGCGGCGTCCCCAGCCGGCGGGCCAGCGAGCTGGCCCGCTTGATGTCGCCGGCGTCGGGGGCAACCACGACGGCGTGGGTCAGGTCTTCTATCTGGGTGACGAAGTGGTTGGCGATGACCATCTCGGCCGAAAGATGGTCCATGGGAATCTTGAAGAAGCCGTGCACCTGCGGCGAGTGCAGAGTCATCGTCAGCACCCGGTCGGCGCCGGCGGTCTGCAAGAGATCGGCCACCAGCCGGGCCGCCACCGAGATGCGCGGCTCGTCTTTCTTGTCGCTGCGGGCGTAGGAAAAGTAAGGGATGACCGCGGTCACCCGGTGGGCGCTGGCCCCCTTGGCGGCGTCGATGAGCATCAGGAGCTCGAAGAGGTTGTCCTGAACCGGCGGGGTCAGCGACTGGACGATGAAGACGTCGGCCTCGCGCAATGACTCCTCGAAGCGGACGAAGAGGTTGTCGTTGGCGAACTTCTCGGTGTGGCTGCGGCCCAGGGGCAGCTCCAGGTGGCGGGCGATCTCGCGGGCCAGGGCGGGGTTGGACTGGCCGGTAAAAACCTTCAGGGGACGCTCCATGCCGGCAGGTAGCATACCACAACGGCGGCCGCCTCCGGCCTGGCGCTCCGCAGCCGCCTGTCTGGAACGGCCCCAAATGCCGTTCCGGTGCTTGGGTTATTCTGAAGATACGTGGGAAAGAAAGGAGGCTTAGGGGCGAGGAGGCGTTGTTTTTCGTGGGTTGGAATATTATATGCTCGATATAGCCATTGTCCTCATCGTGATTATCTTCCTTGCGCTGCTGGCGAGGGGTGCCGCCGCGGCGCGGCCGGGGCTCATGAGCAGCCTCTACGGCGCCCTGCGCCGCCGCCCCGCCTTCACCCCGCGCGCCCGGCAGTTGCTGGCCCGGCAGCTACCGGTAATCGTCTACCAGGCCCTGGCCGACCAGCAGGGTTCGACGATCCACGTCATGGGCGCCATCGAAGAGATTCTCGGCTACAGCGCCGGGGAGTGGCTCGAGCGCCCCGACGCCTGGTACCGGGCCCTCCACCCGGACGACCGCCAGCGGGTGATGGAAGAGCTCGAGCAGATGAACCCGGGGGAGCGCCGCGAGCTCGTCTACCGCATTCGCCGTCGCGACGGCGAATGGCGCTGGATTCGCGACACCGTCTCGCTGTTCGAGGACTCCGGCGGGACCAGCTACTACCTGGGGGTGATGACCGACATCACCAGGGAGCGGGCCCTCGAGCGTTCCCGGGCCCGCACCCTGCGCTTTTTCGAAACCCTGCTGCACTCGGGGCCCTGGATGCTTTACCATCTCGAGGGCGAGAATCTGGCAATCCGCTACGTTACCCCTAACCTCGCCGAGATTGCCGGTCTTGGCGAGGATGAGGTGCTGGGCCGCAGCCTGGCCGATCTGGCCGAGTACGTCCACCCGGAAGACCGCCGCCTCTTCTCCCGCCACCTCGACCTGGTGCGTCAGATAGGCCGCGACCGCTGCCGGATACGCCTGCGCTTCTCCCCTGGCGAGTACCGCTGGGTCGACCTGCACACCCAAAGGATGCAGGAGGAGCCGGAGGTCTACCTGGGTTACGCTCTCGACGTTCACGAGCAAATCCGCAACGAAGCCTTTCTGCGGCGCTACCTGGAACAGCAACGTCACCTGAACGAGCTGGGCAGATACGCCTGGGAAACGAACGACCCCCAGGCCTTCGCCGAGCGGGCCCTGGAGACGCTCGACCGCGCCCTGCGCCCCGAAATGGCGGCCATTCTTGAGTACTCGGGCGGATCCTTGCGGCTTCGCGCCGGCAGGAACGTTCCCGCTGGCGCCGGCCTGACGGCGGAGAACGAGCTCGCCCGCTACGTTCTCCGCCACGGCGAGCCGGTGAGCGCCTGCGAGCTGGACGGCGAGCAACGCTTTCCGGTTCCCGAAGAGCTGCTAAAGCTGGGCGTCAGAAGCGTCCTGGGTGCTCCCATACCCGGCCAGAACGAGCCTTACGGCGTGCTCCTGATCGGCTACGCGGGCCGCATGCGAATCGACGAGACGACGGTCGGCTTCGCCCGCTCGGTGGCCCGGCTAATCGGCCAGGTCGAACGGCAAAGGCTGATGCTCGACGACCTGGAACACAAGGCCTACTACGACGAGCTGACCGGCCTCCCCAACCGCCGCGCCCTCTACCGGAGGCTCAGCAAGGTGCTTTCGGACCCGGAGCAGCGCGGCATGGTAGCCTTCGTGGACCTGGTAGATTTTGGAGAAGTCAACGATACCTGGGGGCACGAGGTAGGCGATCAGCTGCTCAAGCAGGCGGCCGGGCGCCTGAGCAGCGGCGAGGGCTGGGCGGCCCGCTGGGGCGGCGACGAGTTCGTCCTGCTATTCAGCGACGAAGAGCCCCGGGAGCAGCTGCGCCGAACCCTGGCGCGGCTGGCGCAGCCCGTCTCGCTGCGCGGCCGGGCGACCCGCCTGCGCGGCCGGGCCGGCGTGGTCTACTTCCGCCGCCACGGGGCCGACGCCGAGACCCTGCTCCGCCGCGCCGACGCCGCTTTGGCGGCGGCCAAGGAGAATAACCTCGAGGTACTCGAGTACTATCCGGACCTCGAGCGCGAGGCACTGGAGCGCCGCTCGCTCATCGAGGCGCTGCGGGAGGCGCTGGAACGCCGCGAAGGATTGGGACTGCACTTCCAGCCGATAGTCCGCGCCAGCGACGGCGCGCTGGTGGCCGCCGAGGCTCTGCTGCGCTGGCGGCACCCGCAAAGCGGCGAGCCGGTTTCTCCAGCCGTCTTCGTACCGCTAGCGGAGCGTTACGGCCTGAGCGCCGCCCTGGACCGCCGGGTCCTGGAAATGGCCCTGCAAACGGGGGTTTCCTGGCTAGAGGGGCTGGGCGAAGAGGCGCCGGCCCTCTCGGTCAACATCTCGCCGGAGAGCTTCGCCAGGGCCGGCTTCACCAGCGAGCTGCGGGCGTTGCTGGCGCACACCGGCTATCCGGCCGGGAGGCTGACCCTGGAAATCACCGAACGGGTGCTGGCCGATAGCGAGCGGACCCGGCCGGTCCTGGCCGCTCTGCGCCGGCTGGGGGTGGCGGTGACGGTCGACGACTTCGGCACCGGCTATTCCTCGCTGGCCTACCTGGCCCACCTGGGTATAGACGGCCTGAAAGTAGACAGGGCCTTCATCCGCGACATCGGCCGCAACCGGCGCACCGAAGCGGTATTGCGGGCGATTCTGGCCCTGGGTGAGAACCTGGGCGTAGAGGTAACCGCCGAAGGCGTGGAGGAAGAAGCGCAGCTCGAGTGGTTGCGACGCGAAAAGTGCAGCCTGGTCCAGGGTTACCACATAGGCCGGCCGATGGACGCCGCCAGCTTCGCTGGCTGGCTGAAAAAACGCTCTTCCCGTTAACAATCCGTTTACCCCGCGTTTACCCGCCGGGTGTGAAGTGGGGTCATGAGGTAGTCCGCCGTACGCAGCGGTGGAAACAGGGGGAGGAAAGGTGGCTGCGCGGAGCATTCAACAAGGTAAGAGCCAGAAAACCAGGGAGCTTACCCCCAGGGGAATCTTCTCACTCCCGCCGCTGCGTCGCCTGCTGGAAGCGCGCGCCTTGCGCGATCTGGACAGCGAGGCCTGGCGGACCAGCGACGCCCGCGAGTTCGTCGAGCGCGCCCTGTCGGTGCTCACCCGGATGATGGGGGCCGACGGGGTCTGCCTGTTGAAACAGGAGGGAGCCGACCTGCGGACCGTCGCCGTGCGCTCGCTGCCCTGGCGGCCGGGGAAGGTCGTGGCGGCGGCTCCCGACGGCCTTTTGAACGGCGAGTCCGGGGCGCTCCGCGAGCTGCGGGAAAAGGGGTTCGCCAGCTTCCTGAGCGTGCCGGTATACGGGCCGGAGAGGTCGTGGGGGGTGCTGCTGGTCGCCTTCCGACGGCGAAGGAGTGGCAACCGGCGCTTCCTCGCCGCCGTCGCCCGCCGGATAGGCTACGTTCTCAACCTCTGGGAAACCGCCTCGGCCCTGGAGCGGCAGGTTCACTTCGACCAGACGACCGGCCTCCCCAACCGCCGCCTCCTCTTCCGCCACCTGCAAAGGCGGCTGGCGCATTCCGGCGGCGGCTGGCTGGCCCTGATAGACACCGAAGACCTCGGCGAGGTTAACGACGTTTGGGGCTTCGAGGCGGGCGACGCCGTCATGCGGGAGCTGGCCGGACGCCTGGCCGTCGAGCGAACCCGGGACGTCTGGGTGGCCCGCTGCGACACGGCCCGCTTCGCCCTGGTAGCCGGCGGCAACCCTAACCCCGAGCTGCTGCGGCGCATCGTCGAACACCTGGAACAGCCCGTGCAGGTGGCCGGCGCGACCGTCAGCCTGCGCTTCAGGGCCGGCGTCGTTCGTTTCCCCCGCCACGGCCGCGACGCGCGAACACTTCTCCGCCGCGGCGGCGTGGCCCTCCTGGAGGCGCGCCAGCGCGGCGAGCGGCTGGTGATTTACGACCCCTCCCTCGAGGAACGCCGCGACGAACGCCTGCTGCTGAGCCGTCTGCGCCGCTCGCTTTCCAGCGGCGAGGGTATCGAGCTCCTCTTCCAGCCCATCTTCGACATCGGCCGCAACCGGGTCGCCTTCGTCGAGTCGCTGGTTCGCTGGTGCGACCCCGAAAGCGGTCACTGTCTTTCTCCGGATAAGTTCGTGCCCCTGGTCGAACGCGGCGGGCTGGCCGAAAAGCTGGACCGCCTGGTGCTCACCCTGGCCACGCAAACCGCCGAGCGCTGGCGCCGCGAGCTGGGCCGGCGGGCGCCGCGGATTACCGTTAACGTCTCCCCGGAAAGCCTGGCCAGCCCCGGCTTCGTGGACTTTGCGGCCGAGCTGGCGCGGCGGCTGCCGCCGGCCCTGCGGCCGACGCTGGAGCTTACCGAACGTCTCCTGGCCGACGCCGGCAAGGTTAACGCCGCACTCAACCAGCTGCACGAGGCGGGTGTCAGGGTCCTGGTTGACGACCTGGGTTCCGGCTACGCCTCGCTTACCTCGCTGGTGGCCATGAAGGTAGACGGCTTCAAGGTTGACCGCAGCCTGCTGAACGCCATCGAGAGCGACGGCCGGGCGCGGGCGGTGGTGCGGACGATGCTGCAGCTGGGCCGCGACCTCAACCTGCCGGTGATAGTCGAGGGGGTCGAGCACAGGCGGCAGCTGGTCTGGTTGCGGGCCGAGGGTTGCCGCTACGCCCAGGGCTACCTGCTGGGGCGGCCGCTGCCGGCCAGCGAAGTTCCCGAGCTGATACGGGCGACGGAGCCCTGGACGACCGCCCTCAACCCCTGGCAGACCCAGGCCCCGCGGCAACCCGCCTGGCTGGACTTATAAAGGAAACTAGAGTAAAATCTGATATAGGTAGACTAAACCTATGGGTAACGATGAACTGAAAAACACCATCGTCCCTGCCTCCGGGCGGGACGCCGCAAAAGAGAACGAAGACGAAGGGAGGTCGGAGATGAAAGTACCCGAACGCGTGCCGGTCGTACCCGTGCGCGGGTCGGTAATCTACCCGACCATGGTCATGCCGATAGACGCCGGCCGACCCCTTTCCGTGCGCGCCATAGACGAAGCGCTCAACGGCGAGCGCGTGGTGCTGATAGTCAGCCAGCGCGACAAGGAGGTGGAGGAGCCGGGTCCTGACGACCTCTATCCGGTGGGTACCCTGGCCAACATCCTGCGGATGCGCAAGAACCCCGACGGCTCCGTGCAGATGCTGGTGCAGGCCTTCGCCCGCGCCCGGGTGGCCGAGTTCTACGCCGAGGACGGCTACATAGCCGCCCGCGCCGAACCGCTGCGCGACGAACCCGGCGAGGAAGTGGAGGTGCGCGCCCTCTTCCGCGAGGTGCAGGAACGCTTTGGCGAGATTCTCAAGGAGGGCAAGTACCTCAGCCCCGACGTCGCCCAGTACATACAGAAACTGGAAGACCCGAGCCAGCTGGCCGACTACATCGCCTTCCACATGGACTTCAAGCTCGAGGACAAGCAGAAGATCCTCGAGATGACCAACGTCGCCGAGCGCCTGCGCCGGGTGCTGGTGCTGCTGGACGCCGAGCTGGAGCTGATCGAGACCCAGCGCCGCATCCAGAAGCAGGTCAAGGAGGAGATAGACCGCAACCAGCGCGAGTACTTCCTGCGCGAGCAGATGAAGGTGATCCAGAAGGAGCTCCACGGCGAGGAAGGCGAAGAAGAGGTCGAGGAGCTGCGTCAGCGGATCGAAGAGCTGAACCTCCCCGAGAACGTCCGCAAGGAGGTGGACCGCGAGCTGGGCCGCCTGGCGCGGATGCACCCCGACTCGGCCGAGGCCGCGGTCATCCGCACCTACCTCGACTGGATAGTCAACCTGCCCTGGAACGTCCGCACCGAGGACAACCTCGACATCGAGCGGGCCAAGCAGATTCTCGACGAAGACCACTACGGGCTGGAGAAGGTCAAGGACCGGGTGCTCGAGTACCTGGCCGTCCGCAAGCTCCGCTACGAGCGGGCCAAACGCGGCGAGATACCGGCCGAGGAGGTCAACAAGGGTCCGATTCTGCTCTTCGTCGGCCCGCCAGGCGTCGGCAAAACCTCGATTGCCAAGTCCATCGCCCGGGCGCTGGGGCGCAAGTACGTCCGCGTCAGCCTCGGCGGCGTCCGCGACGAATCGGACATCCGCGGCCACCGGCGCACCTACATCGGCGCCATGCCCGGCCGCATCATCCAGGGGCTGCGCCAGGCGGGCAGCAAGAACCCGGTCTTCCTCCTCGACGAGGTGGACAAGATGGGCCAGAGCTTCCAGGGCGACCCGGCGGCGGCCTTGCTGGAGGTCCTCGACCCCGCCCAGAACAAGGAGTTCACCGACCACTACCTGGGTGTTCCTTTCGACCTTTCCGAGGTCCTCTTCATCGGCACCGCCAACTTCCCGCAGCTCATCCCGGCGCCGCTGATGGACCGGATGGAGCTGATCGAGTTCACCTCGTACATCGAGCAGGAGAAGCTCGAGATCGCCCGGCGCTTCCTGCTGCCGCGCCAGCTCGCCGAAAACGGCCTCAGCAAGGGCCAGGTCCACATCACCGAGGCGGCGCTGATGCGGCTCATCACCCACTACACCCGCGAGGCCGGGGTGCGTAACCTGGAGCGCGAAATCGGCAGCCTGCTGCGCAAGGCGGCCCGCCGCATCCTCGAGGAGGGCAAGAAGCGGGTGCGCATCACCGAGCGCGACCTGGAGAGGTACCTGGGCCCGCCGCGCTACACACCCGAAGCCGAGGCCCGCGAGCCCCAGGTGGGCGTGGCCACCGGCATGTACTACACGCCGGTCGGCGGCGACATCATGTTCGTCGAGGTCAGCATCATGCCCGGCAAGGGGCAGCTCATCCTCACCGGCCAGCTGGGCGACGTGATGAAGGAGTCGGCCCGGGCGGCGCTGACCTACGCCAAAAAGAACGCCGAGCGCTTCGGAATCGAGCTCGAAAAGTTCGAGAAGTCCGACATCCACATCCACGTGCCCGCCGGGGCCATCCCCAAGGAGGGCCCCTCGGCCGGCATCGCCATCTCGAGCGCCCTGGTCAGTGCGCTCACCGAAGTGCCGGTGCGCCACGACGTGGCCATGACCGGCGAGATTACCCTCACCGGCCGGGTGCTGCCCATCGGTGGGGTGCGCGAGAAGGTGCTGGGCGCCCGCCGCGCCGGCATCCGCGAGGTCATCCTGCCGCGTCAAAACGAGCCCGACCTGCGCGACATTCCGCGCAACCTGCAGCGCGACATGACCTTCCACTTCGTCGCCAACCTCGACGAGGCCCTCGACCTGGCGCTGGTCGGCGGCCTGGCCGAGCTCGAGGCCCGCGCCCGGAAGTCGCGGCGCTCGCGCCGCCGCAAGAAGACCCAGCCGGCGGCCCAGGCCTGAGTTCGGTGGCAACCGCAACCGGGCGGCCACCTGGCCGCCCGGCCACTTTTACGGGCGTTCAGGGCAAGAGCGGCAGTTCCCGCCCGGCCACCAGCAGCACCGCCTCGTCAGCGGCCGCCGCCACGGTGCGGTTGGCCCAGCCCAGCAGGTCGCGGTAACGGCGGGCCAGCGCGTTTTCAGGCACCACACCCATCCCCACCTCGTTGCTGACGACGATGAGCGTCTTGCCGCTCGCGCGCCAGGCGGCGAGCAGCTCCTCCACGCCCCGGCGCGCGGCCTCCTCGCCGCCGGCGAGCAGCAGGTTGCTGACCAGCAAGGTCAGGCAGTCGAGCACGACGACACGGTGCCGCGCCCGCGCCAGCGCCCCGGCGGCGTCGCGGGGCTCTTCGATCGTCTCCCAGGCCGCGGGCCGCTCGGCCCGGTGGGCCGCCACCCGCGCCGCCATCTCCTCGTCGCCCGCCTCGGCGGTGGCGATGAAACTCACCGCTCCGCCCCCCAGCGCCCGCGCCCGGGCCAGGGCCGCCGCGCTCTTGCCGGCCCGCGCCCCGCCCAGGAGGAGAACGAGGCGCGGAAGCCGGGGCGGATCCGGGGGCGCGACCGGCCCCGCTCGCTTCAGCGGCTCCCGCTGCGAAAAGGCCAGTTCTTCGATGCGCTCCATCTCCAGATGCTCACCGAGCGCGTCCGCCAGCTTGTCGAACTCGCGCTCCAGGCCCGCCGCCACGCGGCCGAAGAGCGCCCGCTGCACCTGCGGCTGCTCGAAAAGGCCGTGCAGGTAAACACCGAGGACGCTGCCCCGAGCAAAGCCCAGCCCGCCCGGCAGCACCTCGCGGGTAGCGCCGTCAGCGCGGCTTTTGCCGTGGTGAATCTCGTAGCCCTCCACGTCCAGCCCCGCAAGTTCCGCCCAGTAGCCTTCCAGCTCGCCAAAGCGGGCGCGGCTGCGGCGGACGGACTTTTGCGGGTCCAGCGTCGTCTCCAGCTCCAGAATCCCCAGCCCCCGGGCCGCGCCTTCCACGCCCTCCGGGTCGTGAACCGCACGCCCGAGGAGCTGCAGTCCGCCGCAAACGCCGAGCACCGGCCGGCCCGCCTCCGCCGCCCGCCGCACCGCCGCGCCCACCCCGCTTTCCTCCAGCCAGGCCGCGCTGGCGGCCACGTGCTTCGAGCCGGGCAGAACAACCAGCTCGGCTGCCTCGACCTCCTCCGGGTCGCGCGCCAGGCGCACCTGCGCCAGCTCGCCGAGCGGCCAGAACTCGTCGATGTTCGAGGCGTAAGGATAGGCCACGACGGCGACGCGCGGGCCACCCGGGTCCGAACCGCTGCCCAGCCGGGGCGCGTCTTCGTCGGGGAGGCGGTGGCGCAGCAGCGGCAGCACCCCCAGCGTCGGCACGCCGGTCCAGCGCTCGAGCAGCTCGGGCGCGGGCGCGAGCAGCGCGGCGTCGCCGCGGAACTTGTTGAGCACAAAGCCTTGCACCAGCGCCCGTTCCCCGGGAGCGAGCAGGCTCCAGGTTCCCCAGAGATGGGCGAAGGCGCCGCCGCGGTCTATGTCGGCCACCAGCAACACCGCCGCACCGGCCTCGCGGGCGACGGCCATGTTGACGATGTCGCCCGCGCGCAGGTTGACCTCGGCCGGGCTGCCCGCCCCCTCGGCGATCACCAGGTCGTATTCCTCGCGCAAAGCCCGCAGGCTGGCGCGCACGACCGGCCAGAGTCGCGCCTTGCGCTCCGTCCAGGGCGTGCGCGAAAGCTCGGGGTCGTGCCGGCCCAGCACCACCACCTGGCTCCTCGTCTCGGCCTCGGGTTTGAGGAGCACCGGATTCATCCGCACCTCGGGCGTCACGCCGGCGGCGAGCGCTTGCAGGTACTGGGCGCTGCCCATCTCGCCGCCGGCGGCCACGCGGGCGTGGTTCGACATGTTCTGCGCCTTGAAAGGGGCCACCCGCACACCCCGGCGGGCGAAATAACGCGCCAGAGCGGTGACGAGAAGGCTCTTCCCCGCCCCCGAGGTAGCCCCCTG
>Ga0256914_1003943_pt1 | contig 11455 bp, 9 predicted proteins | sample HulkmetaG_FD_191571 | JGI IMG/M metagenome (GOLD analysis project Ga0256914, IMG submission 191571) | Hydrothermal chimney microbial communities from Main Endeavour vent field at the Juan de Fuca Ridge, Pacific Ocean - Hulk | ecosystem: Environmental > Aquatic > Marine > Hydrothermal vents ...
CCCCCAAAAAAAAAAAGCCTCACACAGGAGGCTCTTCTGTATCTGTCTGAAAATATTCTCTCTGATCATCCCACCAGTTCCTTCACCTTGTCGGCGGCTTCCTGCAGGGTGATGGCCGAATAGACCTTCAGCCCCGATTTGTCGATCAGTTCTTTCCCCTCTTTGGCATTGGTACCCTGCAGACGTACGATCACCGGCACGGGGATGTCGCCCACCGAATGATAGGCATCCACCACTCCCTGTGCTACACGGTCGCACCGGACGATACCGCCGAAGATATTGATCAGGATGGCTTTCACATTGGGGTCTTTCAGAATGATGCGGAAGCCTGCCTCCACGGTCTCGGCATTGGCCGTCCCTCCCACATCGAGGAAGTTGGCCGGCTGGCCGCCCGACAGCTTGATGATGTCCATGGTGGCCATGGCCAGGCCGGCACCGTTGACCATACAACCCACATTGCCGTCGAGCTTGATGAAGTTAAGTCCGTACTTGCTGGCCTCCACCTCGGCAGGATCCTCCTCGGAGAGATCACGCAGCTCCAGGTAATCCTTGTGACGGAACAGCGCATTGTCGTCCAGGTTCACCTTGCAGTCGACCGCGATGATCCGGTCGTCAGAGGTTTTCAGCACAGGGTTGATCTCAAAGAGCGAAGCATCGGTTTTTTCGTAGGCATTGTAAAGGGCCGTGACGAACTTCACCATCTCCTTGAACGCCTTGCCCGAAAGCCCCAGGTTGAACGCCACACGACGTGCCTGGAAACCCAGCAGGCCAACGGAAGGATCCACCTCCTCACGGAAGATGAGGTGGGGTGTCTTCTCTGCCACGGTCTCGATGTCCATCCCCCCTTCGGTGGAGTACATGATCACATTACGGCCGGTCTTGCGGTTGAGCAGAACGCTCATGTAATATTCCTTGATCTCGCTCTCACCGGGATAATAGACATCCTCCGCCACGAGCACCTTGTGCACCACCTTTCCTTCAGGACCGGTCTGATGGGTCACCAGGGTCATGCCGATCATCTTTTTGGCCAGCTCTTTCACCTCGTCGATGCTTTTGGCCAGCTTCACACCGCCGCCTTTCCCGCGTCCTCCGGCATGGATCTGGGCCTTGATGACCCACATTTTGGTGCCGGTCTGCCGCGACAGTTCCTTAGCAGCCTCCACAGCCTTCTCCGGCGTATCGGCCACAATACCTTCCTGGATGGCTACACCAAAACCTTTCAGAATGTTCTTGCCCTGGTACTCGTGAATATTCATCGCTCTTGCTTTAAATGGTTCGGAAGGTCAAAAATACGCTTTTCCCCCTACAAATCAAAGATGTTTTTCAACCTCTTCCGGGATCCTACGGCCCGGAAATAATCCCTATTTTTGTGTGCTTTCACAAAAGGTTCGCAATGCGGCACAGAAAAAGGAAGAACGAAGAGCTGGGGCGTCTCTCGCCCGAGGAATACCGTCGTGCACAGAAGTTCCCCGTCACCCTCGTGCTGGACAATGTGCGGAGTCTCAACAACATTGGTTCGGTATTCCGCACGGCCGATGGTTTCCGGGTTGAGGAGGTGCTGTTGTGCGGCATCACCGCCACACCGCCCCACCGCGAGATCAGGAAAACCGCACTGGGAGCCACCGACGCCGTGCCCTGGCGCTATTTCTCCCACACCCGCCAGGCCGTGGATGATCTGCGTGAAAAAGGATATCACCTCGTCGCCGTCGAACAGGCCGAGGAGAGCATCCCCCTCAACCGTTTCTCCCCCCGGCCCGGCAGGAAATATGCCCTGATATTCGGACACGAGATCAGAGGAGTCGAACAGAAGATCGTCAGCATGAGCGATACGGTGATCGAAATCCCCCAGTTCGGTACCAAACACTCCTTCAACATAGCCGTGAGCGTGGGGATCGTCCTGTGGGACTTCTACACCAAGCTCAGATAAAAAAAAGCGGCCCGAAAGACGGGCCGCTTTTTTCCGCTTATCTTTTTCTCCTTACTGTACGATCGCTTTGAACTGGTCGTTCTCAAAATATTTGGCGAACTCCATATCGGTCTTGGCCAGATCTTTCATCTTGGGATCATCAGCCACCGATTTCTTCAGGTGTTCGAACACCATGTTCTCATCACCCAGCCGTGCACCCACCACTGCATAAAGGTATTCTTTCCATTTGCAGGTGTGTTCCACAGCATCAAGGATATTCTTGGCTGCCTGGGGGTTGCCGTTGAGCAGCTGGGCCAGGGCAGGGTTGAAGCCTTTCTGCGAACCGAAGAAGTTCACAGCATCCTGGTATTTGCCTTTCATGATGGCCAGCGTACCCAGACCGAAGTTCGACTCGTCGACGGGTGTCTGCACCGAAGAGAAGTATTCTTCAGCCTTGTCGTTGTTGCCTTTCATCAGCTCCACATAACCCAGGTTGATCTTCACCGGGTCGATGGCTTTCATCTGCTCAGCCTCTTTAAGGACTTTTTCAGCCTCATCGACCTTGCCCATCTTCAGATAGACAGCACCCAGATTGTTCTTGGCACGGATGCAGTCGGGATGCTTCTGCAGGGTGATCTGGTAATATTGGGCCTGCTTGGCAAGATCATCGGTGAGGGCGGCGGCATGAAGCATGGCTTCCAGACCCAGGGTGTCCGGCTTGCTCTCGATGTACTTGAGGATCTCTTCATCCGAGAAACCGATCTTGTTCACGTTCACACGGATCACCGAACGACGCAGCTGCGGAAGGATGTCGGTCTTCAGCTCTTCGAAAGCCTCCGACATGTTCTTGATCTCCTTCTCACGCACTTCGGGGTCGGAATACATCGAAAGGACACGCAGAATAAGATCTTTGTCTTTCAGGTCGGAAGCCTGCACCAGCTGTTTGAAGCCTTCCCAGTCTTCAGCGGTGGAGTGCTCCTGGATCTTGGAGGCGTCTTCCACCAGCTTGACTTTCTCGAACTTCTTGCCCATGTACTTGTCCACCACGGCAGCACGTTTTTTACTCAGCTTATCGTTGAAATCCAGCGGACCGTCGGGTGAGGCATAACCGTGGATCTCACTGCCGGTGAACTCCAGGTTGGGAGCCTGAGCCACCTCCTTGACAAAATCGAGAAGGTTGGTCACATCTTCCTTCTTGAGCTGTGAGCTGCGCAGATTGTAACGGTTGATGACGAACTTGATGTCAGCCTCCTTGGTCTCGGGGATGATACGCTGATACTTGTCCGGCATGATCACCGGATGAGGCTCCTTCCTCACCAGCGTGGGCGTGGCGATCACGCCGTCGGCCAGCTTGACGGGATCGAAATCGACCGACTTGCTCTTCAGCGTGGCCGTAGCACGTAACATCAACTGCGAACGACGCATCGCATCGGTGAAATCGATCGTGCTGCTGTAGTTGAACTTGCCGCCGGCATAGCTGATGGTCTTGTTGTTCTCTTCCACCTTCTCCCCCTGCAGCTTCACGGGCTCGAAAGCGGTCTCCCCTCCCTCGTACACCAGGACGGGGGTAGCCGTCACGACAGCGTTCTTGTTGAAGTATTTCTCAGGGAACTGTCCAGTAATGGTGATGCTCACCTTCCCGGCATGCTCCTCCAGCGGGCTGGGAGTCACCTGGTACTTCACATTGCTGGCCTCCTTCTTCATTTTGTTCAGTCCCGAGCAACTGCTCAGGACAACCGCGGAGAGAACAGCGAGCGATACGTAAACGATTCGTTTCATGGTTCAAACTTATTTGGTTTTACACTTCCTGTTTTTTTCAAGGAATATCTCTTGTAATTCACAAAACTACGATGTTTTGCAGAAAAAAAAAATAATCCACGCAATTTTTACGAAAATTGGGCCCATCCGGCTCCCTGCATCTTTATCCCCGTTCCCCTCTTTCCGGCTCCACTTTTACGCGTGTTACCCCCGGCTTATAATCCCTCTCCAATATGTACTCCTCCAGCTTACGGTAGTCCTCCTCGTAGGCTACGAAATCTATCTCCGCCGTATCAAGGAGCAGGATACGCAGCCCTTTCTCATACCGAAAACTCTCAAAATAGCCATCCTGGATCTTTTTCAGATATTCGGCCGTGATATGCTTCTCATATTCCCGGCCTCTTTTCCGTATGTTCTCCATCAGACGCTCCACAGGCAGATGCAGGTACACATACAGATCGGGACGGGGCAGCGACGGATAGAGGATATTGAAAATGTCGCGGTAAAGCCGGTATTCATCCTGCTCGAGCGTATTGCGGGCAAAGATGAGCGATTTGGAGAAATAGTAATCGGCCACCGTGAAACGCGAGAAGAGCTCAGGATGGGCCAGCTCCATCTTCAGCTGGTTGTACCGTTCGGCAAGGAAAGACATCTCCAGCGGGAAAGCATAGCGCTGAGGATCGGCATAGAATTTGGCCAGGAAGGGATTGTCCTCGAACTGCTCAAGGATAAGCCTCCCGCCGTGCTTCTCCGCAAGACGGGTGGCCAGGGTGGTCTTCCCCGCACCGATGTTGCCCTCGATCACCAGGTACGAATACCGCATCTTCAGTATTTTGGTTCAATGCCCATGTTGTAGAAAATGAAGGAATAGATATCCGCTGCCTCCTCGATGATCATCGAGGTAGGCTTTCCTCCGCCGTGGCCGGCGCGGGTCTCGATGCGGATGAGGATGGGGTTTTTGCCCTTGTAGGTGGCCTGCAGCGTGGCTGCATACTTGAAGCTGTGCGCCGGCACCACCCGGTCGTCATGATCGGCCGTGGTGATCAGCATCGCCGGATATTCCACCCCGGGACGAATGTTATGCAACGGTGAATAGCTGTACAGGTACTCGAACATCTCCTTCGAATCCTCACTGGTGCCATAGTCGGCAGCCCAGTAACGCCCGATGGTGAACTTATGGTACCGCAGCATGTCCATCACCCCCACAGCCGGCAGAGCCACACGGAACAGGTCGGGCCGCTGGTTCACCACGGCACCGATCAGCAGACCTCCGTTGGATCCGCCCTGGATAGCCAGATAATCGGGCGAGGTGTACTTCTCACGGATGAGGTACTCGGCCGCCGCGATGAAATCGTCGAATACGTTCTGCTTGTGCATCTTCGTGCCGGCACGGTGCCACTCCTCACCATACTCACCACCACCCCGCAGGTTGGCCATGGCAAAAACACCCCCGTTCTCCAGCCATACCAGCCGCGAGATACTGAACGACGGGGTCAGGCTGATGTTGAACCCCCCGTACCCGTACAACAGCGTGGGATTATGCCCGTCCCGCTTCATGTCCTTGCGGTGGACAATGAACATCGGGATCAGAGTGCTGTCCTTGCTGGGATAAAAGACCTGCTCGGTCACATACTCATCGAAATCAAAATCGATGTCGGGCTTGAAATAGACCTCCGACTTGTTCGTATGGATGTCATAACGATACACCACCGACGGGAAAGTGAACGATGTGAACGAATAGAAGGCCACCGTATCGTCGGGATCGGCATTGAAGCTGCCCACCGTGCCGATGGCCGGGAGGGGAAGCTCGTGAAGGAAAGTACCGTCGGGCTCATAAACCCGTACCACCGAATGGGCATCCTTCATGTACTGTGCGATGAGATGCCCGCCGCCGAGGGTCACCCCCTGTAAAACCTCCCTCGGATCCTGCGGCAGGATCTCCGTAGCATAGTCCATCGAGAGATGATCGTCCGGCACCACCAGCAAACGGTAACGGGGAGCATCCTCGTTGGTCATGATCAGCAGGCCGCCGGCATGATGCCCCACCACCCAGTAATCATGGTCGAACCCTTCCACCAGCTTCACCCAGGGAGCATTCTTCTTCGCAAGATCCTTCACATAAAGCGCATTGCCGCTGGTCGAGCGTGTCACCGTCAGCACCAGGAAACGCTCGTCACGCGTCACCGAAGGATAGAAACCCCATTCCGGATGTTCCGGATCCTCGTATACCAGCCGGTCTTCTTCCTGTGAAGTGCCGGCATTGTGGTAGTAGACCTTGTTGTGGAGGTTGGCAGCCACCAGTTCACGGCCTTTTTCCGGCTCACGGTAACGGCTGTAGAAGAACCCGTCACCGTACCAGGCAATGCCGGAGAACTTGATCCATTTCAGATGGTCGTCGAGCACCTTGCCGGTGGACAGCTCCTTGACAAAGAACTCACGCCAGTCGGAGCCCGCTCTCGAGATGCCGTACCCCAGATACCTGCCGTCGTGCGAAACGGCAAAAGCACTGAGCGCCACCGTACCGTCCTCGGAGAAAGTATTGGGATCGAGCACCACCTGCGGCTCCCCGTCCGGATCCTTCATCATGTAATAGACACTCTGGTTCTGCAGGCCGCTGTTGCGGGCAAAGAAATAGTATCCCCCCTCCTTCCACGGTGCCGACATCTTGGGATAGTTCCACAGCTCCTCCAGACGCTTTCGGATCTTTTCCCTGTAGGGAATACGGGAGAGATAGGCTTCGGTGACCTCGTTCTCGGCTTTCACCCACGCCCCGGTCTCTTGGGAAGTGTCATTTTCCAGCCAGCGGTAAGGGTCGGGCACCTTCACACCGAAATATTCATCCACCGTATCGCAACGGTGCGCCTCAGGATATTGCAAACGTTCTTGTTCCACTTTTCCGGTTTTCTTGGTTCCCTGATCACAGGCCACGAGCGAGAGCGCCAGGACAAGGGTGAGGATCCATGTATGTTTTTTCATCACTACTGGGTTTGGGTTTAACCGGTCTTATCCGTACAACCATTTTCCTTCGGCACGGATTTTCTTGTCTTTTCTGTTCCCGACGATCCTGCCGGTGACGAGGCCAGCCACAGCGCCGGTGAGGGCTCCGGCCTGCAGTCCCGCCCGTGCGGTCAGCCAGGCCACAGCCACTCCCGCAGCCACCCCCGCCACCAGGAAAAGCAGGGTATAGAGCGACACGTAATGATTGGGCAGGCGGTAACCATGGCTCTCTTTCAGGTGACGCGACATCTTCTCCATCAGCACCACATACTCCTCTTCGAAAAGCAGGACATCCTCCTTGTCCCGCACCTGCTGTCGTGTCAGCTCCTCGGCTTCCTGCCACAGGCTTCTGCACCGGTCACAATGCGGAGCATGTCGTTCCAGATGGTCGGCCATGGCCAGAAAACGGTCGAGCCGCAGATACCAGGGACGCATCCCCGGCAGCTGCATCGCCCGCAAACGCTCCTTCATCGCCCCGGTCGCTCCGTCATTCATGCTTATTTGCATAAGGAGCATAAAGATACAAAAAAAGGCCATTTTCATGGCCTTCTCTCTGTCGTTCCGAATATCGTCAACGATGTCTTCTGTGCTGGTCGGGACGGTGCGGACGGTGATGCGACCCGTGATGGGAATGGGAATGCGAACGTTTCTGATGCTCATCATACCCTTCCGGTTTGGGAAGCAGCACCTTGCGTGAAAGCTTCATCTTGCCGTTCTTCTCATCCTGGCCGATCAGCTTCACCTCGATCTCGTCGCCCTCTTTCAGCACACCATCGAGGTTCTCCAGTCTTTTCCAGGCCACCTCGGAGATATGGAGCAGGCCTTCCTTGCCGGGCATGATCTCGACGAAGGCGCCGAAAGGCACGATCGACTTGACCACTCCCTTGTAGGTTTTGCCCACCTCAGGCAGGGCAACGATCTCGTTGACCCGCTCCACGGCAGCATCGATGGCCTCTTTGTTCTCGCCGTAAATATCGACGACCCCCACCTCGCTGATCTCTTCGATGACGATGGTGGTGTTGGTCTCGCGCTGGATCTCCTGCACGATCTTCCCTCCGGGGCCGATCAGCGGGCCGATCATCTCCTTGGGTATGGTCATCTGGACGATCCGCGGCGCATGCGGCTTCAGGTCGGGACGCGGCTCGGCGATGGCCTCCTTCATGATCTCCAGGATATGGAGCCGTCCTTTTCTTGCCTGCTCAAGTGCCTGCGCCAGGACCTCATAGGAAAGACCGTCCACCTTGATATCCATCTGGGTGGCGGTGATCCCTTCGGTGGTGCCGGCTACCTTGAAGTCCATATCGCCGAGATGGTCCTCGTCACCCAGGATGTCCGAAAGCACGGCATACTTTCCGCTCTCCTTGTCCATGATGAGCCCCATGGCGATGCCCGACACGGGCCGCTTGATCTGGATACCGGCATCCATCAGCGCCATGGTCCCCGCACATACCGTGGCCATCGACGACGAACCGTTCGACTCGAGGATGTCCGATACCACACGGATGGCATAGGGGATCTCCTCTTCGGGCGGCAACATGTTCTTCAGGGCACGGTGAGCCAGGTTGCCGTGACCGATCTCACGCCGACTCACGCCGCGTACCGGCCGTGCATCCCCCGTGGAGAAAGGCGGGAAGTTGTAGTGCAGCACGAACTTCTCCGTCCCCTGCACCAGCACCTCGTCGATTACCTTCTCGTCCAGCTTGGTGCCCAGGGTCACGGTGGTCAGCGACTGGGTCTCGCCCCGGGTAAAGAGGGCCGAGCCATGGGCTGCAGGAAGAAAATCGGCCTGGCAGGTGATGGGACGTATCTCATCCAGCCTGCGTCCGTCCAGACGGATCCCTTCATCCAGGATAAGACGCCGCACCGCCTCCTTGTGCACATCGTGGAAATAGCGTTTTACCAGCTTTTCCACCTCGGCACGTTCCTCCTCACCGTACTGCTCGAGGAACTCGTCACGTATCTTGTCAAAGGCCTCGGCACGTTTGTGCTTGTCGGGGATGGCCTGCTTGGCCACCTCATATACCTTGTCGTAAGTCTCTTTCCAGACTTTCTCCTTCAGCTCCTCATCTTCCTTGTCTCCCTCGTATTCCCTTTTCACGATGCCCAGGTCACGCATCATCTCCTCCTGGGCAATGCAGTGTTTCTTGATGTGTTCATGGGCGAACTTGATGGCCTCGAGCATCTCCTGTTCGGAGACCTCCTTCATCTCGCCCTCCACCATCATGATGTTGTCCTTGGTGGCACCGACGATGATATCGATATCACATTCCTCCACCTGGGAGAAGGTGGGGTTGATGATGAACTCACCGTTAAGGCGTCCCACCCGCACTTCGGAGATCACCTCCTGGATGGGCACGTCGGAGACGGCCAGTGCGGCCGAAGCGGCCAGACCGGCCAAAGCATCGGGCATGGTATCCTTATCGGCCGAGATCAGGTTGATCGTGACAAAAGTCTCCGCATGGTAATCATCGGGGAAAAGCGGCCGCAACACACGGTCCACCAGACGGGCGATCAGCACCTCGTAATCGGAAGGACGCGTCTCACGCTTCATGAAACCACCCGGGATACGGCCCAGACTGGCAAATTTCTCTTTGTAATCCACGGAGAGAGGCATGAAATCCACATCTTCCTTGGCCTCTTTAGCACTCACCACCGTGGCCAGCAGCATGGTCCGCCCCATCCTCAGCAATACGGAACCATCAGCCTGCCTGGCCAAACGCCCCGTCTCCAGAACGATCTCCCGGTTATCATCCAGTTGGATCGTTTTCGTATAAATCTCTGACATTGGATCGATCAATTAAATAATGGTCATTTACAATTACAAGAAGAGGCAATCGGTAAACAATTGCCTCCTCCTGTCTTATTTCCTGATATTCAGTTCTTTGATAATGGTCCGGTACCTTTCGATATCCCGCCGTTTCAGATAGTCCAGCAGCCGCCGGCGTTTCCCCACAAGCTTCAGCAGAGCCCGCTGGGTCGAATAATCCTTCTTGTGCTGCTTCAGATGCTCGGTAAGATGAGCGATCCGGTAGGTGAACAAGGCGATCTGCCCTTCGGCCGAGCCGGTATCCTGGGCCGACTTGCCGAACTTCTCAAAAAATTCCTTTTTCTTTTCCGTCGTCAGGTACATTTTCTTTCTCTTTTCTTGTGCGTTATTCTCAATACATTGCCCTTACCAAAAGATTTGCAAAATTACAGAAAATTTTCTTTAAACCAACAAATACAGGATTTTTCTCTTCCGGTGTGACGGAAGAGAAAAAGGGAAGCCACGGCGGGGGTCAGCTCTTGCCGGAAACCAGCAGCTCTTTCAGCTGGGCGATCTGTTGCGGACTGCCCAGAACAAAGAGTTTGTCGGTCCTCATCAGCACAGTGTCGGGATCGGGATTGAAAAGATACTCCCCGTTTTTCTTCATCCCGACAATGTTGGCTCCGGAACGGTCGCGGATGCCCAGTTCCCTGATCGACTTGTTGGCAAACAGGTCGCACATCTCCTCACAGGAGATCTCCTCGAGGTTGACATCCGAATGGCTCTGGAGCATGATCTTCTCAAGGAACTCCACCACATCGGGCTGCACCACCAGTTTGGCCATACGTTGTCCTCCCAGTCTGTCGGAGAGGATAACGTTCGTAGCACCGGCCCGCTTGAGTTTCTTTTCGACCTTCTCATCCGAAGCCCGGCTGATGATCTTCAGCTCCGGGTTGAACTGCAGGGCCGAAATGGTGATCAGCAGGTTATCGGCATCGTTGGGCAGGGTGGTGATCAGGGCCGAGGCCCGCTCCACCCCCGCTTCCAGCAACGTCTCTTCATGGGTGGCATCCCCTTCGATGACCAGGTAATCCCCCTCTTCTTCTATGTCCTCCAGCTTGTGAGGATTGTTCTCAATGATCACGAACCGCTGTCCGTGATCGCGCAACTCCCTGGCCGCCTGGCGGCCGTTACGCCCGTATCCGCAAAGAATGACGTGTTTTTCCAATTTCGAGATCTTTCTTTTGATCCTCCTCACCAGGAAAGCATTGCGGAAAATACCGTCCAGCAAATACCGGGTGAGGTTGGAGAGTGCAAAAACGAAAATACCAAAACTCGAGATGATGAGCAAGATGGTAAAGACCTTGCCGGGGTCGCTGAGGGTCTTCACCTCCCCGTAACCCACCGTCGAGGTGGTGATGACCGTCATATAAAGCGCATCAAGAAAGGAATAATCTTCCAGAAGGATGTAGCCTCCCACCCCCACTACGAAGAGCAGGGCCAGCAAAACCATGGCAATATGGAGGGAGTGAATGCTCCCTTCCATCTCCGGGGTCACCTTGCGGCGCATCATCGCTGTTCTCCTTTTGCTCTCATGATCCTCCTTCCCAGCGGACATTCCAGACACCGCTGCCTGTTGCAATATTCGTTCTTCAAATGGATCAGGGCCTGCGAATAGAAGGCACTGTCGGCCCCCACACCGGCTGCTGCCCATCCCCGCACAATGGCGTTGCGTTCCGCAGGCAACGCCTCCAACAACTCCAGCGCCCGTTCACGATAATCGTCCAGACCGTTGATCTTGCCATAAATAAAGTAAAAAGGTATGACAATGTTGATAAGAACAAGAAAAAAAGCTTCCTTTCCGAAACTTTTTTTCCGTCGCCGCGAAGGTTTGTTGAACTCGAAATGCTCCTCCCAGTAACCATCGGCCGTGATACGGAACAAAGGCTCCAGAGCGCTCATGTCGGGCGACCGGATGATGTGGGAAAAGATGTTCTCCCTGCTGTGGATGAAACGGGCAAACTGGGCCAGACGTACCGCGGGGAAGG
>Ga0256914_1003944_pt1 | contig 11455 bp, 9 predicted proteins | sample HulkmetaG_FD_191571 | JGI IMG/M metagenome (GOLD analysis project Ga0256914, IMG submission 191571) | Hydrothermal chimney microbial communities from Main Endeavour vent field at the Juan de Fuca Ridge, Pacific Ocean - Hulk | ecosystem: Environmental > Aquatic > Marine > Hydrothermal vents ...
AATTTATATTTATCGATATCAATACAGAAAAGATAACAATTTTTTAACATACAGAGCTTCTATCAACTGAGAATATTTCCAGAGGCTATCCCTTTAAAGCACCCATTGTTATTCCACTTATAAAGTATTTTTGGAAAAAGAGGAAAATCGCTATCATTGGAACCGCACCAAAAGCTGCCCCAGACATCAACCGTCCGTAATCCACAATGAACTCGTTTCTTGCTACTTTAGCAATACCTACCGGCAAGGTTGACATAATTATATCCTTTGTAATAACAAGTTGCCACATATAATCGTTCCATGTATTTATAAAGTAAAGTATTCCAACTGTTCCAAAGGCAGGGATACTTAGAGGAAGAACAATGCTAATAAAAATCTTCCACTCTCCGGCGCCATCTATCTTTGCAGAAAGCAACAGATCCTCCGGTATACTCTGCATAAACTGTTTCATAAGAAACAAACCAAATGGCCACGCAACCATCGGCAAAAACATTCCTGGGTAGGTATTATACAAGTGGTATTTATTCATAAGGATATACAGAGGTATCATCATAACCTGCTTAGGTACCATCATTGCAGTTATTAATACCCAAAAAATTAACTCACGACCTGGAAATTTTTTCTTCCCAAATGCATAACCGGCCATTGAAGCAAAGATCAAAGTCAAAACCGTAGAAGAACCCGCGACAATAATACTGTTAATAAACCATCGAAGGGCCTTAGTACTGGTAAAAAGTTTCTCGAAGTTATGAAGAGTTAAATGAACGGGTAGAAAATTGGGCGGCATCTTAATCGCGAGACTGGAGGGCTCAAAAGCCCCTAAGAACATCCAGTAGAGAGGGAATAGAAAAATAAATGCCAACACAAAAAGTAATCCAAGAGAGAAATAGAACCATACTTTTTCCACAAGAGTATATTGACGCAGCTCGTTTGTTTGAGTTAACAATATTCTCCTCCCTAATCTTAGTAATTTATTTCTTCACCGGCATACAATCTCTGCAGAACAGTCACAACCACAATCAATACAACCAATACCATTCCCATTGCCGAAGCTCTGCCGAATTGATTAAACCAAAACGCTGTTTTATATATCTGAAAAACAATTGTCTCAGTTCTATGCGCCGGTCCACCATTAGTAAGAAGTTGCACCACAACCCATACCTGGAATACAGCTATCGTTTGTGTCACAAAGAGGAAAAAAGTAGTCGGTTTTAACAGAGGGAAAGTTATCTTCCACTTAATCTCCCTCCTTGAAGCACCATCTATCCTTGCAGCTTCATACAATTCTGATGGTATATTCATTATTGAAGCGAGATAAATAATCACAGGAACACCAAAATTAAAGGTAAAAACTACAAACATCAAATAATAAATTGTACCCTTAGAAGCCAACCAAATAACAGGCTTAAAACCCAGTAGTTTCACTATATAATTCAGCAATCCAAAAGCCGGATTAAAAATCCACAACCAAATGAGGCTCAAGATCACTCCACTTAACACCGTAGGGAGATAAAAAGCTCCTCTGAAAAAAGTTTTAAGAGAGTTATTAAGCGTGGAAATTTTAAGAGCAGCAAAGAAAGCAAGAAATACTATCGTAGGAACTAAAACAACCACGAAAAGAAAAGTATTTTTCAACGCCAATATAAACACGTTATCCCTGAAAATGCTCACAAAATTTGCCAGTCCCACCCATTTTGAACTTACCAAATTGGCATGTTTAAAACTTAGGAAAAAAGAAAGAATCAGAGGATAAAGGGTAAACAACAGAAACATCAATACACTAGGTAAGATAAAAAAATATGCCGCTTTTTCTTTTTTCATCGCTTTATATAATCTTACGATTCTACTCATTAAAACCATCCTCATATAAGTAAATTATTCCATACCCCGATCATTCACTCTTTCAAATCCACACCTAATTAGTATAATAATGCAGAATAATATACAAAGATTCCCCCACCGTCATAGCGGCGGGGGAGCACACCTTTTTGCTATTTCTTAATCAAAGCCCGCACCTTATTGGCAAATGATTTCATAGCCTCCTCGGGTGTTTTTATCCCACTAAACATAGCCTGTTCAGCTGCAGCAAGTTCTACTCTAATCTTACCATAATTAGGATTACTCAGACCAAAATCACCTGCTGGGTATTTGCTAAGCATATTCGTCATAGCCATCATTAAAGGATCATCCTTGTACATATTCAAATCAGCAACACTCTTCGTTGCCGGAAACTGACCTGCATTTTTAACAGCCGGGGCATTGTACTTTGGCTGCATGGCAAACACGATAAAAGAGGCAGCAGCCTTCTGTTTTGCTGAGTCTTTCGTCATTATAACATACCCTGTAGGTCCAATCGCAGATTTCTGTTTAAAACCCGGTTTCGTAGGCATGTTAACAACAATTACTTTAGGTGGTTTTTTAACAAGCCCATCTTTATAAGCCTTCTGCATCAATGTCCTATAGTAAGCATTTCCACCCTGCATAAACTCTTTTTCTTGGGTCCACAGCTTCATTATATCGGAACCTGTCATAGACGCTACCCCGGGAACCATAAGCCCCTGTTTATTAAGCGAGAGCAAATACTTATAAGCTGCTATTGTATTTGGAGAATCCGCAATTACATTCCCCTTACTATCAAACAAACCACCTCCAAATCCCCAAGTAAATTTCCACCAAGTATAGTCACCCTGCTCACTTCCGCAAGCCATACCTAATGGGTATACACCATCGTTACTCCCTGCAGCTTTCATCTTTTTAAGTACAGTCACGAATTGATCTGTTGTCCAATCTCCTCCCATCTTGGGAAGCATACTTGTCAAACCATACTTGTCAGTAAGATTACCATTTACAACGAGAGCTATTGACCATGCCATGATCGGCATAGCATGCAATTTACCATGTATATAGTACAACCCTCTATAGGTGGGCAAAATATCATTCTTAAGAGAAGCAGGCAACAAATTATCCAAAGGAACAGCAGCACCCTGGATAAACCAACCGCCAGTTCTACCAAGATAGTCCGCCACCAGCTCCGGTGGATTACCACCAGCTATTGCAACGTTTATCTTGTCAACTCCACCCTCCCAAGGTACCAACTGGGTTTTAACTTCAATGTTGGGGTGACTCTTCATAAACTCCTTGGCCAAAAATTTTTCCCAATCACCGTACTCTTTACTTACACCTTTAAATCCGGGAACATTGATGAAAATAGGGAAATGCCAAAAAGAAATTGTGACCTTCTGTTGTGGTGCTGCTCCCTTTGCTTTCTCACCTTGCCCACCAGCAAAAGCCATCGATGTTGCAACGATTAATATCATTACAACACCTAAAACTTTAAAAACTCTCATTTTCTCTGCCTCCTAAAAGTATCATTAAAATATTTTTACTGTCGTTCAACGAACGACTTTTAAACCCAATCCTTAGTAATTCCCTAATTCATCAATTCTCACGTTAATCTTCCAAAACTACTTACAGCCACTGGACCTGTTAAAAAATCCCACACTCTACCTTTAGCCACAGCACTACTTAAGATAGAAAAAGTACTTTCCAGAGCATTTTCATATCTTTCCAATATCATGTCTCTATTCACATAGTGGGCATAACTTGCATAGAAAGAGGTTCCTGCCAGAAAGCCTTGTCTTAACATCTCCTGGGAAAAGAGTGTATTCAGTGCACGTCGTTCTTCCTCTACAGCAGAACCTTCATCGGATGAATTTGAAGAAAGTTCAAAACGAAAATGCATAAGTGCAAAACGACCCTCTATATTCACCTTAAGCCCATACTTAGAAGAAACAAATTCCCATATATGCTTCACCTCTTTCCCTACTTCCTCCAACTTCCTGGGAAGATCAATCCTCTCCATCTTTTCAACCGTTGCAAGAGCAGCAGCAGGTCCAACAGCCTCCGTCCAATAGGTACTACTTATAAAACTCTCCTGAGCCTTATCCATAACATTTGCTTTTCCAATCACTGCAGCTATAGGGAAACCGTTTCCTAACGCTTTGGCAAAAACAGCTATATCAGGTTCTATCCCCAGTTCAAGATGAACACCACCAATGCTGTGTCGCCACCCGGATGTTATCTCATCAAAAATCAAAACACACCCACACTTCGTGGCTAGTCTCCGCACCTCTTCTAAAAAATTATCTCTGGGTTCCTGATATCTGAGGGGCTCCATTACAATAGTTCCAATTTTCTCTCCCTGAGATTCTAAAATATTTCTTAATTCATCTACCCGATTGTAGCCAAAAGGGAAAATTGTGCCTTTTAAGCTTTTTGGAACCCCATTGGGCAAAAGCCCAGACAACAAATGCCCATCAAGCTTAGAGTTATCAACAAGATTTGCTGCCAGATACCAATCATGCCACCCGTGATAGCCACAAAAGGCTATTCCATCTCTACCCGAATAGGCTCGTGCAATTCTAATCGCAACTGTCATGATTTCTCCACCTGTGCGAGCAAATCTAACCATCTCGGCCCATGGATGAAACTTGAGTAGGATCTCCGCAAGCTTAACCTCTAAATATGTATTTAGAGAAGACATACTTCCATTTCTCACAATATCTATTACAGCCCTATTCACCTCTGGATCAGCGTAACCCAACACACATGTTCCTATTCCCATAGTACTCATATCCATGTATTGATTTCCGTCCAAGTCCCATATAGAACACCCAGAGGCCCTTGAATAATATGCAGGCCATTGTTCAGGGACAAATAACTCAGGCCTTTTGCTAAAGAGTTGAGTTCCACCAGGAATTATCTGTTTAGCCCTTTTATAAAGCGCTTGCGTCTTTACTCTCTCAAAATCTCTTATCATTAGCCCCTATCCAAACAATTCCTTATATTGCCAATTTTAACCATGTATTTCCATATTGTCAATTGATTATACCAAATTTACTAATAATTTTCTATTTAGAACCTTATCATATATTATTAGCAATTTTAATTGACAAAAACATATTATATATGTTAATAGTTTTGATGTGGATTCTTATTCAAGGGTCAAAAACACAATCCGAAAACAAGAACCAGACAGGCCCCCCACAGATTTTTCTGCAACCCCAGAAACTATCAAAAAGCTATTAACTAATCTTAAACTTGAAAATTTAAATCAACTTTTGGATTATTTTGAAATCGATATACGATGGGTTTACCCCAAATTTATAGGCCCTAAGGAGCTTTCAGGTGCAGCGGGAGTAACTGCCAAAGGGAAAGATTTCCTCGGTATAGTCTGGAAACCTGTAAAAAATCGATACGCCACCTACAATGAAATAGTCTATAGTCCTCTATCCGAAGCCAAAACAGTCAAGGAAATAGAAAACTATAATTGGCCCTCTGTCGATTGGTTCGATTTTTCCCATTTGAAAGAAATAATAAAACGAATAAACGAGAAAGAACAACACGCAATTGCATATTTCGCCGGAGGAGCCTTTGAAACCCCATGGTATATGCGTGGAATGGAACAATTTTTAATCGATCTTGCAACACAACCAGAAATTGCAGAAGCAATAAGCAAAAAATGTGTGGAATTTTATAAGGCAAGAGCCTTAAAAGCATTGGAGCAAACCAATGGGCAAATAAATATCATCGGCAGTGGAGGAGATATTGGAACACAAAGGGGAATGATGATCTCCCCTGAAATATGGCGAAAACATATAAAGCCCTATACACGGGTATTAATAGAAACCTTTAAGAAAATGGGCTATATAACCTTCTATCATTCGTGTGGTTCAATTGTTCCTGTTATTGAGGATTTCATTGAAATAGGATTAGATATTCTAGATCCTATCCAAACAAGTGCTACGGGGATGTCTCCTACCTTTCTAAAAGAAAAATTCGGAGAGAAACTAACCTTTCACGGTGGTATAGACGAACAGCAAATACTTCCTTTTTACACCCCAAAAGAGTTAGAAAAAGAAATTGTCCATTTAATAGATACCCTCGGCAAAGGCGGAGGATATATTCCTTGTGCGGCACATGCCATTCAACCCGATACACCAGTAGAAAATATAATCACAATGTACAAAACAATACTAAATTACAGATATAATTCCAAACAGTAAAACGGCTACTACCAATCTAATGACGGTTGTGAGGTGATATCGACCCGTTCCTCTTTGCCACTCCGATAGCTCTTCTCTACCGCAGCAGTTATAGCTGTAATCATCGCATTATCCATATAATTCAGAGGCCAATTACTCTTTCCCTTCACCGCATTAATAAACAGAGCAATCTCTTCAAAGTATGCATCCTCCAACACCTCCCTCTGCGTACCACACCGATAAACCTCGCCATGGGTATCATCATCAGTAACTTCCAACAGCCCCTTTAAGATGTCAAACTCAGCGATACCTTTTATTCCGGCTATCCAGCCCTTACGCATCACCCTTCTACTCCCGATAAGCAGACTAAAACTCCCGGCGAGTCTATCACCACCCTTAACAATGATATTCCAACAGTCCTCAAAGTTACCGGTAGTCTCCCCTCGCCTTCCTATGTGAGCATACACAGAGGAAAAATCTCTACCGAGAATATCCCATAGATAGGTAAGCTCGAAAGCAAGCATATCCCTACCAGCAGAGGTTTCACGTTTACGAGCATAGTATTCTCTCCCTTCGTCAGAATGCCATGCCGGTTCATAAGTGGAGAGAAACATATGCCATGATTGTACCTTACCAAGTATCCCAGAGTTAATTATCTCTTTTAATTTCTTTACAATTGGTAAAAAGATCATTGTATTGGAAGGAGCTGCAACCAATTTCTTTTCAGCAGCATTTTTCATAACAAAATCATAGTTGTAAGTCCAGATACTAGCCTCACAAAAGTGATGTAATCCATTTTCGACCGCAAATCGAACATAGTAATCATGTTGATCCGGTGGAGTCGATATAACTAACACTTCAGGCGAAAATTCTTTTATCGCTCTGTCGAAAGTATCAAAAACAGGAATAGAAAACTGTTCCCTTGCCCTTTTACGCCTGTCCTCTCTCTTATCAAATAGGGCAACATCCAGTTTACCAATTTTTATCAAATCCCTCATCCGCCTAGTTCCCATAGATCCCCCTCCGATTTGAAGAACCTTCACTCTTTCCATACCCCCTTACTTATCAAAATTATCTAAATCAAACATGAAAACCTATCACCACCCAATCCTTAAAATACCACAAAAAAGCGCTATTGTCACTAAATTAGATGTTTAATGGGTATTTAGAATAAATACTTACACTTAAACCTTGACTAAAAGGTAAAAATGCTTTAATATACTAATTTGTGGACGGTTTCCATATTTATCCGTTACTTTATACTTTAATTTATACTTTAAATGGTGAGTATCATAAAATAATTTGGAGGTATCTAGATGAGTTCAAAATTAGCAATTGATGGAGGAGAACCGGTAATTGATCCCTCAACAATAAAACCATGGCCAATAATAGGTGAAAAAGAAAAACAGGCCGTAATGAGGGTCTTAGAGGGAGATTACCTCTGCGGTGGAGAAGCACCAGAAGTAAAGGCCCTGGAAGATGAATGGAGTAAATACATCGGCAGAAAACATTGTCTTACAACGGCAAGCGGTACGGCTGCTTTACACATGGCATTAGCAGCTCTCAATATAGGTCCTGGAGACGAAGTTATAGTTCCAGCTTATACCTTTCTTGCCTCGGCCTCATGCGTCTTACACGCCAATGCAATTCCTATCTTTGTCGATATCGATAGGAAAACCTACACAATTGATCCTGATAAAATTGAAGAAAAAATAACAGAAAGAACAAAAGCCATAATTCCTGTGCATCTACATGGATTACCAGCTGATATGGACAAAATTCTCGAAATCGCAAAAAAACACAACCTATACGTAGTAGAAGATGCCTGTCAGGCTCACGGCGCCGAGTACAAGGGTAAGAAAGTCGGTAACTTTGGGGAGCTAGCCGCTTTTAGTCTCAACAGCTCAAAAAATCTTTGTGCAGGAGAAGGTGGCCTTTTAGTAATGGATGACGATACATACTATATGCGAGCAAATATGCTAAGGATGTTTGGTGATGAGATAGATGACGAAACCAAACTAAGAGTCTACAACGCATCAATCCTGGGATACATGTACAGAAACCAAGAGCTACCGGCAGCTTTTACCAGAGCACAATTGGAACGCCTCGACGAGAACAATGAGATACGAATAAGGAATTGTAATTATCTAACAGAACATCTAAAGGATATTCCCGGGGTTCACACTCCCTATGTTCCAGATGGATACAAACATGTTTATTGGATGTATATCGTAGAGTTTTATCCTGAAGAGGTTGGTATAGATATGAGCCCGCGTGAGTTTAGAATAGGCGTAGAAAAAGCTCTATTCGCAGAGGGTGTCCAGATTGGTCAATGGCAGACAATGCCAGTTCCGGCTCAGGATCTCTTCCAGACAAAAATGGGATATGCAGGGAGCGGATACCCATGGAATTATACCGAGCATGGGAAACAAATAGTATATAGGGGAGAAGATTATCCCAATGCCATGGACCTATGTGACAGGTACACTGCCGTAGTAGGTTTTCAACCACCTAACGGATTGGATTTGATGGAAAAGTATGTAGAGGCATTTAAGAAAGTATTCTCCAACCTTGATGTAGTAAAAAAGCATTGGCAAGATAATATAGTAGCACACTATAGGGGTTATCTATTCCGGGCAAAGTAAAAATAAGGAGACTTGAATTATGAAAAGACTATATGCGAGAAAACCATTTGACTTTAAAATAGAGGAGTTTGAACCAAAAAAACCGGGATTAAATGAGGTACTTGTAAAAGTCCATGCATGTGGAGTTTGCGGAACGGATCTCCACTTTGCAAGGGACTGGGGACCGGACTATGCGCCGCTGGGGCATGAAATCTCTGCAGAGGTAGTAGAAGTTGGAGAGGGTGACATTCCTTACTCACCTGGAGATAAAGTAATAGTAGAGGACGTAGCCCAGTGTGGTATATGCGAGGATTGTAAATCCGGTAAACCCTATCTCTGTAGAAACATGTACGATCTTCAGGGACAACCCGGCATGGCAGAGATGATGACAGTGAATTACCATCTCCTTGACAAATTTGATGGGATTCCATGGGTAGATGCTACCCTAACAGAACCCATGGCTGTGGCCTACAACACTGTGTTGAATGCCAATATTCCATTGGGAGGAAACGTTGTTATCATGGGTCCCGGACCAATAGGTCTTATGTGTGTGAGTCTTGCCAAAATGCGTGGGGCAGGAAAAATTGCACTAATAGGAACTACAAAGAAAAAACCAAGAGGGAAGAAGAGGCTTGAGGCTGGAGAAGAACTGGGAGCGGATTATATAATACAATCCCAGGAGGAGGATCCTGTAAAGAGTGTCAAGGCAATTTTCCCAAAGGGAGCCGATAGTGTAATTGTTACATCACCTCCTAAAACTCTTCCACAGGCAACACAACTGGCCCGTTACGGAGGAACTATAACCTATATAGGAATAAACCTTGGGGGACAACAGAGGATAGAACTCGATGTAAACGAACTTATATTTAACAAACATTCTCTAATACCTACATTTGCAGAACCGGCACAAAATTTTCCTGATACGATAAATATCTTAAGAAACAAGCTCTTCGACGCCTCAAAGATAATAACCACTACCTTTTCGTTCGAAGAGGCAGAGGAAATATTTAGAAAAGCTGATTCCGGAGAGGAGCCAATAATCAAAGCGGTACTGGTGACTTCATAAACTTAAGAAGGGAGTTATGGAAATACTTCTGCAAAATGGAAGAATCTTTCTCGAGAGTGGGGTTATCGAGAGGGGTTATTTACTCTTAAGGGATGGGATAATAATTTCTGTGGGTCCAATGGATATCACCCCAAGCTTAAATCCTTCAAGTTTAAATTCATCCCCCAGGGAAACCATCGACCTAAACGGTCTTATTGTTCTCCCCGGGCTAATTGACATTCACACACACGGCATACTCAACATAAATATACTCAACTGTAACGAAGCCGATATAGCAAGAATGCTAGGCGAACTTATAAAATACGGAGTTACAGGATTTCTTCCAACAACAATGGCATTTCCCCTGGATAGGATAATTAATCAGGTAAAAAATATTAAGAGGGTGAAAGACACACATCCACTTGGATCCATGATACTGGGAGTTCACCTAGAGGGACCATGGTTATCCATAAAAAAGAGGGGTGCGCATGCCGAAAAACATCTCTTAATTCCCCAAAAGAAAGACATCGAAAGGGTAGTAGAAGAAATAGGTGATATAGTAAAAACAGTCACCTTCTCTCCAGAGATAGAAAATGCCCCTCTTCTTACAGAGATGCTAGCTCAGAATGGAATAATTCCTGTGATTGGGCATACGGCGGCTACCTACAAAGAGACCATGGCAGTAATTGAAAGAGGAGCAAGACATGTCACACATACCTTTGATGCTATGCATGGGTTTGGTGAAAAAGGTAATGAACCAGGGGTTATGGAACCGGGAGTAGAAACTGCGGTTCTTATAAATGACTCTGTAAGTATAGAGTTAATAGGGTGTCCCATCCATGTCCCCTTACCATTTTTTAAACTTGTAGATAAGATAAAACCTGAAGACAAAAAGATACTTATAACCGATGCAGGAATAGGTACAGGAATGCCCAATGGTACCATCGTAGAGATAGAACCGGGAAGAAAGGCTTATGTAGACGGGGGAGTTTTACGCCTCACTGGAGAGAGGGACCCCAAATTAAACGGCGGACTTGCAGGAAGTGCCGTAACAATGAATGTTGCCCTGAAACGACTGGTAACACTTGCAAATATTCCCCTTTACAAGGCCATAAGATGGGCATCCAGCAACCCTGCCATTCTATTGGGAATCAATAACATAATGGGAAGCATACGTCCCGGAAAGAAAGCTAATATAACAATAATCAATGATAATTTTAAAGTAAAGTTTACAATATTAGAGGGTAAAATAGTTTACAGAGGAGATTAACCTATGAAGGCAGGTGCATCAAAAGTAGAAATAACACCTAAAATCGGAGTGTGGTTGGATGGTATTCCAAGAGATAAACCCTCAGACAGTATTCTGTCTCCACTCTACGCACGTACTCTCTACATTACGAACGGAATAACAGAAGTTGTAATTGTGGTATGCGATGTAATAGGTTTAGACGAAAGGGACGTGACAGAGATAAAAAGATCAATAGAAAAACAAATCGGTATCTCTGAGGAAAATATAGTAATAGCATCTACTCACACTCATTCAGGACCCTCCACCCTGGGGATTTTGGCTCCCAAAGAAATGGATTATCTTAAGGAACTACCTCCCAAAATCATCCACGCTGTGATAGAGGCAAAAAAATCCGCTGCTGATTGCAAAATAAAGGTCACCTATGGCTACGAACCCATGATAAGCGAATACAGGAGACTCAAAGACAAAAATAGGAAAATATGGATGAATTGGG
>Ga0256914_1003945_pt1 | contig 11455 bp, 15 predicted proteins | sample HulkmetaG_FD_191571 | JGI IMG/M metagenome (GOLD analysis project Ga0256914, IMG submission 191571) | Hydrothermal chimney microbial communities from Main Endeavour vent field at the Juan de Fuca Ridge, Pacific Ocean - Hulk | ecosystem: Environmental > Aquatic > Marine > Hydrothermal vents ...
TTTTTTGGCTTTTAGATCTTCTATTTCCTTCTTTAATCTTTCTACTTCTTGTTTTAGATCTTCTTCTGATTCAGTTAAGGATTCCATTGTTTGTTTATCTTTGTATTCTTCATATCCTAAATATGTTGCTAATGCTCCACCTAAAATCAGAATTATAGGAATGCTACCTTTTAATACTTCTAAAAAATCTCCCCACCAAGCCATAAGCCCTATAATACCTAACAGTAGAGCTATTATACCTCCTCCTAATACTGCCATTTTTTATCTCCTCCTTAAATTATTTTTGTTTTCCATATCATAATGACATAGATCATTCAAGATAAAAGATTATGTCTTATTATTTATAAAATCATGAAACTTATGATAGAATAAATTTTCCATTTATTAACCATATGTTATATTATAAACAAAAACAAGGGGTTTTTCATTATGTTTGAGGCATTAGGAGAAAAGTTAGATAAGATTTTTAAAAAAATAACTGGTAGAGGGGTTTTAACAGAGGATAATATTAAGAATGCTCTTAGAGAGGTAAGATTAGCTTTACTTGAAGCAGATGTTAACTATAAAGTAGTAAAAAAATTTATCGAAGATGTAAAGCAAAGGGCTATCGGGCAAGAAGTAATGGAAAGTTTAACACCTGGACAGCAGATGATAAAGATAGTTAATGAAGAGCTTGCAAGACTTATGGGAGAAGAGGCCAAAGGTCTTCAATTAAAAGGATCCCTTCCATATGTAATTATGCTTGTTGGATTACAAGGTTCAGGTAAAACCACAACCGCTGCAAAGCTTGCAAAATATTTGAAAAAAAAAGGTAAACATCCATATCTAGTATCTTCTGATGTTTACAGACCAGCAGCTATAGAGCAATTAGTAAAATTGGCTTCAAAAATAGATGTTCCTATATATCAGCCTAAGCCTAAAGAATTTCCTATTGATATATGTGTTAATGCCCGAGCTATGGCTTTTAAAGAAGCATCAGATATACTAATTATAGATACTGCTGGGCGGCTACATATTGATCAAGAACTTATGAAAGAATTAGTTGATATAAAAAAAAGAATATCTCCTTGTGAGATTCTGCTTGTAGCAGATGCAATGACTGGTCAAGATGCCGTGAATATTGCTAAAGAATTTGATAGATCTTTAGATATTACAGGAGTGATTCTTACCAAGATAGAAGGAGATGCAAGAGGAGGCGCAGCACTTTCTATAAAGGCTGTTACAAATAAACCTATAAAATTTATAGGCACAGGAGAAAGATTAGATGAATTTGAATTGTTTCATCCAGATAGAATAGCTTCCAAGATACTTGGAATGGGTGATATACTCACTCTTATTGAGAAAGCGCAAGAAGAATTTGATCAAAAGGAGGCATTAAGATTACAAAAGAAGATAAAAGAAAAAGAATTTGATTTAGAGGACTTCCTTTATCAATTAAAGCAGATAAAGAAACTTGGCCCATTAGATCAACTATTAAGTATGATTCCAGGTTTTGGTCAGATGAAACAATTAAAAAAGATCCAAGTAGATGAAAGAGAATTAATAAAAATAGAGGCAATAATAAATTCTATGACTAAAGAGGAAAGACGGAATTTTAAGATAATAAAAGGTAGTAGAAAAAGGAGAATAGCCAAAGGGAGTGGCACTACAGTGCAAGATGTTAATAGGCTTTTAAAAAATTTTACTCAAACAAAAAAGTTAATAGAAAAGCTTTCTCGAAAAGGAATGGGAGGGAGTATAGGCTCAATATTTAGGTAGATATATTTAAAAAAATCTGATATAAGATTTAACAAATAAAAAGTGGAGGTTAGCGATTAATATGGCGGTAAGGATAAGACTGACTAGAATGGGAGCTAAAAAGAGACCTTTTTATAGGTTAATAGCTGCTAATTCAGAATCACCTCGTGATGGAAAATTTCTGGATATCTTAGGATATTATAATCCCATGAAAGATCCTGCAGAGATAAAGATAGATAAGGATAAAGTTAAATATTGGCTGGATAGAGGTGCCCTTGTTACTGAGGCGGCAAGGGCTTTGTTGAAGAAAGAGGGATTGTTCAATCCTTCTTCTAATTGATGTGGGTGTGAAAAATAGATATTGGAGGTGAAATATGAAAGAGTTAGTAGAATACATTGCAAAAGCATTGGTAGACAAACCAGAACAAGTTCAAGTTACTGAAATAGAGGGGGAACAGACCTCTGTTATCGAACTTAAAGTAGCGAAGGAGGATTTGGGAAAAGTAATAGGAAAACAGGGTAGGACAGCGCGGGCTATTAGGACGCTGTTAAGTGCTGCCTCCACTAAGATTGGTAAAAGAGCAGTATTAGAAATTATTGAATAAAAATGCCTTGAATCGGGCAATTTCAAAGAACTTGCTTTTAATTGGGAAGGTGGTAAAGCCCCATGGTGTGAGAGGGGTATTAAAAATATTCTCTTATGCAGAATCAGAGGCCACCTTCTTAAAGGCAGGGAGAATCTATTTATATACTACAACTGACAATAAGTTGGAAGAATGGGAGGTGATTTCTATAAGGCCCCAAAAGGGCCATTTTTTGATGGAACTCAAAGGTCTTACAGATCGGGATAAGGCGGAAATGTACAGAGATGCTGAAATATACATAAATAAAAATTGTTTATCAAGAGAGCAGGGTGAATTTTTTTGGTATGAGTTAATAGGAGTAAAAGTTTTTCTTGTTACAGGCACATATTTAGGTAAAATTTCCCATATATTGCCAACTGGAAGTAACGATGTTTATATAGTTAAAAGAGAAGATAATGAGAATGAATATCTTATACCTGCAATTGAAGATGTAATAAAAGAAATAAATCTTACACAAAATAGGATGATCATTGAGCCATTAGATGGTTTGATGGAACTTAATGAAAAAAAATCCATCAATACTGAAAAAGAAAGAGGAGATGAGGTTTGAAATCTTAACTATATTTCCTGATATTTTTCCTACATATCTAAAATGTGGTGTTTTGGGAAAGGCTATAGAAAAGGGTTTAATAAAAGTAAATATTATAAATATAAGGGATTTTGCATGGGATAAACACAAAACTACTGATGATCGCCCTTATGGAGGCGGATATGGAATGGTTATGAAACCAGAACCTATTTATAGGGCTATAAAATCTATAAAAAGAGAAGAAAAAAGTCTGGTTATATTTTTATCTCCACAGGGGATAAAATTCAATCAGGATATGGCGTGGGGTTTGTCGCATTATAACCAACTGATATTTATATGTGGTAGATATGAAGGTATAGATGAAAGAATCAAAATTTTATGTGCTGATATTGAAATTTCTATTGGAGATTATATTTTGAGTGGAGGTGAGCTGGCAGCATTAGTAATAATAGACACAGTAAGTCGGCTTATTCCCGGGGTTTTAGGAGGAGAAAAATCTAATGTAGAGGAATCTTTTAGTGATGGTTTATTGGAATATCCTCAATATACAAGACCAAAGACATTTCAAGGTATTGAAGTACCAGAAATACTTTTATCGGGAGATCATGAAAGGATCCGCAAATGGAGAAGAAATCAGTCAATTAGGAAAACATTAGAAAAAAGGCCAGATCTTTTAAAAAAGGCAAAGTTAAGTAGAGACGAGATAAAATTGCTAAAAGACAAAGAAGAGGTATGAGCATATATACGGGACTGGTACATTATCCCGTTTATAATAAGAAGAGAGATAGAATAGTTTCTTCTGTTACAACATTGGATATTCATGATATGGCAAGACTTGCAAAGACATATGATATAAATAAATTATATATTATAACTCCTATTAAAGAACAACATTTTCTTATAAAGAATATAATTAATCATTGGACTGTAGGTTATGGAGCTAAATATAATCCAGATAGAAGGGAAGCTATTAAATTAGTAAATATAGTTTCATATATAGAAGATGCGTCAAAAGATATTATGCAAATTACAGGTAACAGACCACTATTTATAGCAACTGATGCTAATAAATGGGATAATAAATTTATATCTTTTAAAGATGCACGAAAAATCATAAAAGATAATTACCCAATCTTATTGTTATTTGGTACAGCATGGGGATTGCATGAAGAGGTGCTTGATACAGTTGATTATATATTAGAACCTGTATATGGTAGATCTGGCTATAGGCATCTTTCTGTCAGAACAGCTGCAGCTATTATAATAGATAGATTATTAGGGGAGGTATAAGAAATATGGATAAAACGATTGATATGCTTGAGAGAGAACAAATGAGGATTGATATCCCAGATTTTAAACCTGGGGATACTGTAAGAGTTCATATAAAGATTAAAGAATCAGATAAAGAAAGGATTCAAGTATTTGAAGGAGTTGTAATAAGAAAAAGAAAAGGAAACTTAGGAGCAACTTTTACTGTTAGGAAGGTCTCCTATGGTATTGGTGTTGAAAGAATATTTCCGTTGCATTCTCCTGTAATAGAAAAGATAGAGGTGATTCGTAGGGGTAAAGTGAGGAGAGCAAGACTTTATTACCTTAGGAAGCTTGGAGGTAAAGCTGCTCGTATTAAAGAGAAAAAACAATATTAATATTGCGGGAGTTGATGAAGCAGGTAGGGGGTCTCTTATAGGTCCAGTGGTGGCAGCCGCGGTTATTATAGAGTATGATATAGTAGCAAAAGCTGATATTAGAGATTCAAAATGTATGACCCCCTTAGCACGCAGAAGGGCTTTTGATTATATATGTAGGCATGCAATATCTATATCAGTAGGGGTTGTATCCCATCATTTTATTGATAAATTCAATATACACAATGCTTCTCTGGAAGCTATGAAAAGGGCAGTTATGGGCCTTTATCCTTTACCAGGATTTCTGTTTGTGGATGGTATTTACAAGATACCTGTTTCTATTCCTCAGGAATGCATAAAAAAAGGTGATAAATTGAATAAAATAATATCTGCTGCTTCTATAGTTGCAAAGGTTTACAGGGATAGGATAATGATAGCTTATCATAGAGATTATCCTGTATATAATTTAGCTAAAAACAAAGGTTATCCGACAAAAGAACATTTAGAAATAATAAAGAAATATGGACCTTGTCCCTTGCATCGTTATTCTTTTAAAGGGGTTAGTTATGGTGTCTAATCATATAAAATTTGGGAAAATAGGTGAAGATATAGCTTCCATAGTAGTGAAAAAAATGGGTTATAAAATTATAGAACGCAACTATAGATCAAAATTTGGTGAAATAGATCTTATAGCAAAAGATAAAGATGTTCTTGTATTTATTGAGATAAAAACCAGAACTTCATCTATAGATTATGCTAAGCAAGCAATTGATAATAAGAAAAAAAAGAAGCTTATTAAATTAGCTCTTGCTTATATGAAAATGAGAAAACTGGATAATATAAAGGCCCGTTTTGATGTCGTTGCTATATCTATGAAAAAAGGTATGCCAGAAATAGAATTTATAAAAGATGCCTTCTGTTGTTAGAAGTAAGAATACGGGAAATTTATTTGTGGTTTCCACGCCCATAGGAAATTTAGAAGATATAACCTTGCGAGCTATTAGGGTATTAAAAGAGGTAGATATAATAGCAGCTGAGAATATAAGAAGGGCAAAACTATTGCTAAAATATTTTGATATAAATAAAGAAGTTATAAGTTTTCGCAGAGAGAATCAAAAAGGAATGACTATAAAAATAATGAATAAACTTGAAGAAGGTCATGATGTTGCTCTTATAAGTGATGCGGGGACACCAGGTATCTCGGATCCTGGTGCTTATCTTGTAAATTATGCACTTGATAAGGGGTTAAGGGTCATTCCGGTTCCTGGTCCTTCTGCTATTACAACTGCTATATCTGTGTCTGGCTTTTCAATAAAAGGGTTTATATTTACTGGTTTTTTACCAATATCTTCTGGAAAGCGAAAAAAACTTTTAAAATCTTTATCTTTACAAATTTTTCCAATTGTTTTTTTTGAAGCTCCTCACAGGCTTTTACAAACTTTAAAGGATATAAAGGATATTATGGGTAATAGAAAAATTGTAGTATTTAAGGAATTAACCAAGTTGCATGAAAAAATATTGAGAGATAAAGTAGGCACTATATTAAAAAAACTTTGTTCAAAAGAAATAAAAGGAGAATATGTTATAATTGTTTCTGGACTTAAGAAAGATGATAATAAAGAAAATCATATTACTTATGAAGTGGTTTCTAAGATAGATCAATTATTAAAAAATGGTTTTAGTACTAAAGATATAGCAAAGCTTGTATCAGCAGATAAAGGCCTTACTTATAGAGAAATATACAGAAAATGTTTAGAGCGTAAAAAGTTATTGTATGGAGATTGTAAAAAAGCTTAAGATTAAAAATGACTTGGGACTTCATGCCAGAAGTGCTGCCATGATAGTTGATTTGATAAATAGATATAATGCAAAAGTTTATTTTAGAAAAGATGATCAGATAATTGAGGGAGATAGTATATTATCATTACTTACTTTAGCATGTCCTAAAGGAACAGAATTAGAAGTTAAAATTGTGGGAAAAGATGCAGATATACTTATGAGGGAATTATCTTTATTATTTGATAAGGGTTTTGGGGAGTTATAATTGTGGGTTCAAAAAGGATTGAACTAAAAGGTATTCCTGTATCTCCGGGTATAATTATAGGTAAAGCTCATCTTGTGGATAGATCAAAAGTAAAAGTCCCTTTAAGGAAAATTGATGATAATTCTGTTACATATGAATTAGATAGGTTTAAAAGAGCTGTGGAAAAAGCAAAAGAACAAATTTCTTCTTTAAAGAATAGATTGCCTGATAGATTGCGAGAGCATGCATTTATACTGGATAGTCATTTAATGATACTAAATGATAGTATGTTGTATGATGCAACTCTTAAGCGTATAAAAAAAGATAAGATAAATGCTGAATGGGCATTAAAGGAGTCATTTGATGAGATAAAGAGCCTTTTTTCCCAAATAGAAGATCATTATATAAGCGAAAGGATAAATGATGTTGAGAATGTGGTACAAAGGATATTAAGAAATCTTGCTGGATATAGACATGATGATTTTTCTGATGTTAATGAAAAATCTATTATTGTAGCACATGACTTATCTCCAGCAGATACAGCTGGATTAAATCCTAAAAAAATAATGGGTTTTGTTACTGATGGTGGAGGCAGAACTTCGCATACTGCTATATTAGCAAGGGCATTAGAATTGCCTGCGGTTATGGGCCTTTGTTCAGCCACAAAGCAAGTTGAAGATGGGGCATTACTAATAGTAGATGGTGATACAGGTAAACTTATTATAAATCCAGATGATGAGGATATATATTATTACAGAGAAAAGAGGATTCAGAGGCAAAAACTTAGATCTTCTGTGCTAAAGGAAGCTCATCTTCCTGCTATTACATCTGATGGTTACCGTATTACAGTTATGGCAAATACTGAATTTTTGGATGAGGTATTTAATGTAAAAGAACAAGGTGCAGAGGGTATAGGTTTATATAGAACAGAATTTTTATATCTTAGTCATCAAGGATTTCCTACAGAAGAAGAACTTTTTGAAGATTATAAAAAGGTTGCAGAGATAATGGCACCAGATCCTGTAATAATAAGAACTCTTGATATTGGAGCGGATAAATTTAAGGATAAATTGAGCGTTTCTAATGAAACCAATCCTGCTCTTGGATTAAGAGCAATAAGATTTTGTCTTAAAAATCCCCATATCTTTAGGACTCAATTGAGAGCTATATTAAGAGCAAGTGCTTTTGGGAATATACAAATAATGTTGCCTATGATTTCTGGTCTAAAAGAGATATTGGACGCCAAGAACCTTATAAAAGAAATAAAAGATGAATTGAGCAGAAAAGATATTCCTTATAATCATAAAATAAAAGTGGGTATTATAATAGAGGTCCCTTCTTCTGTAATGATTGCTGATGCTTTAACAGATTATGTAGATTTTTTTAGTATAGGAACTAATGATTTGATTCAGTATACATTGGCAATTGATAGAATAAATAAGGAAGTAGCATATTTGTATGAGCCCTTTCATCCTTCTATAATTAAAATGATAAAAAAAGTGGTTGATGCTGGTAAAAAAGGGGGGATTCCGGTGGCTATATGTGGTGAAATGGCAGGCGATCCTCTTTGTGTGCCAATTTTGATTGGGTTAGGTCTTAAGCAATTGAGTATGAATCCCAGGATTATCCCTTTTATTAAAAAACTTATTAGGTCATTATCCATTAGAGAATTAAAAAATGATATAGCAAATATAATGCAAATGGCTATACCAGAGAATATACGTTTTTATATAATGAAACGGATGCAAGATTTATTTCCTGATATGGATGTGCTTGGAGAATATTTTTATACCCGGGGTAGTCAGTGAATAATAATTCCAAAGTTATATGTTATAATCGAAAGGCAGTACATGACTATTTTATTGATGAAGTATATGAAGCTGGAATAGCACTGTTAGGTCCTGAAGTCAAATCTTTGAGAAATGGATGGGTTAGTATCAATGATAGCTATGCAAAGATAAAAAAAGGAGAGGTTTTTTTATACAATATGTATATAAAACCTTATCCTTATACTCATCATTTATATATAGATCCTAATAGACCCAGAAAATTACTGTTAAATAAAAGAGAAATAAATCGTCTTATAGGTAAAACTGAAGAAAGAGGTTATACATTAATTCCTATAAAAATTTATTTTTCTACAAAAGGATGGGCAAAAGTTCAACTTGCTTTGGCAAAGGGAAAGAGAAAATACGATAAAAGAAGAATATTAAAAGAGAAAGAATTAAAGAGAGAGTTGGAAAGAATAAAGAAACGATATTGACAAACGCGTATTAAATGCTTACCATATTTTTAGCAGTTGGGGGCGATTTGGTTTCGACGGGGACAGTTGAAGCTCAGGTGGCATCCCGAGGTCCATCTCCTCGTAAAACAGATGGGTTAAAAATAAGTGCCGCTGATGACTATTACGAAGTCGCTCTAGCCGCATAAAAGACGGCTGGCGTCCTTCGGTTTAGGCCTGCGGGACCGAAAGGGCGTGGGTAAGCAGGCTAGTCTTGCTGACTTTACCTGTGGGTTAGCAAGATGAAGTTACCACAGGGTAGCTCTTTGGAGACCGTGCCCGGCCGTGTCTCAAAGAGCGAATTAAAAAGTCGGGCTAAGGATGTAGAAGCCTGAGCGGAAGGTTTCCGGACGAGGGTTCGAGTCCCTCCGCCTCCATATTTTATTTTATTATTTTTGGTCTTAATAAAATTACTAATTCGCGTGAGATTGTCTGTTCAGATGTATAAGTAAAAAGTTTACCAATAAGCGGTAAATCTCCTAAGATAGGAGTTTTATTTTCATTTTTAACTTTTGTTTTATCTATAAGGCCTCCTATTATTAAAGTTTGTCCGTCTTTAATTTTTGCTAATGTTGCCATATCTTTTACTTTTATTCTTGGAAGCCCTACCTGTGCACCCTGAGCTGTACTTCCAAAAGTCTTGTATTCAATAGGTTCTTGAAGTTCTGAAGTAAGAGGAGTTATGTATAATATAACTTCATTATCACTAATAATATTAGCTACTACCCCTAATCCTATACCAGATAGAATATTTGCTGTGGATACATCATAGGTAATTACATCTGTTTCTGTGTCTACAGTACTTTCTACTTTGTTTATATAGGTTACATTTTCTCCAACCGTAATTGTTGCTCCATGGCCATTCAGTAAAGTTATTTTTGGATTTGATATTATTTTTGTTTTACCATACGTATTCAAAGCAGCCATAAAAAGACTAAAACTTTGCGAATTTAGAGTTATTGTTTTTACAAATTTTTCATAGTGATATAATCTACCAAATTCTATTTGGCCTGTAAAAGTTCTTTGTAACACATCACTCCAGTCTATTCCCATTTGATGTGTTTTATTCAATCTTACCTCTATGATTTTTGCTTCAATCACAACTTGTTTGTATACTTCTCGTTTAAGATTATCGAGATATCCTTTAACTTTTTTATGAATTTTTTTAGGAGCTGTTACTGTAATTAAACCTAAAGGTCTATCTATTACATAGAATCCAGAATCACCAATAATTTTATTAAGATTTTTTTCTACTACTTTCCAAAAATTAAGAGGTTTTTCTAATTTGCCTTCTAATTTAACTTCTCCCTTCATTTTGCCTTCTGTTTCTTCTCCACCTAATAAATTTCCTCCTATTGAAGTGCTAAAGTTTTCTTGCAAGAAAGGCATAGCAAGATGGTATGTTTTTGTTTCTTTATATTTTACAATAATAGTATCTCCTTGTACTTGGTAGAAATAATCTAATTGTCTTAATAAGTTACTTAAGGCGCTCCAAAAATCATCTTCTGGTTTTATGTTAACATCTACTTCTTTGTTTTGATCTACATCATCAGCCCAACTAACAGAAAAACCTTTTAAAGATGCGAGTTCTTTTATTACTGAATTTAAAGGGACTTTTCCATCCTTAGATATTATTTCTGCCCCTACAGGCAAATATGGTTTGCCCTCTTTCATCTCAAGTTCTACTTTCCTGGTTAGGTATCCTGAAGAGGTTTTTTTAATAAATTTTTTGGATATCTTTTTTGTCTGCATCTTTGGTTTTGGCTTGATTTTTAGTTCTTTTGAAGAGGTGGCACATCCAATAAAAGGAATAAGAATGAAAAAAACTATTAATATATGAAATACTTTTTTCATATGCTTCTCTCCTCTTTATTGCACAATCTTTTTATATTGTCTCTAATAAATTTTTTTGTAGATAAATCCATTTTAAAACCTGATAACATTATCTCTTTATATTTTCTACATGCTCTGTCTTTATATCCAAGTATATAATATATCTTTGCTATAGAAAGACTTGTTTGTAAAATAGGGCCAAATAATTCTTCATATTGTTCATATATGCTAAGTGCATGTATATAATCTTTTTCTTTCTCTAAGAATAGAGCATAATCGTAAAATGCTTCGGGTATCTTAGGTTTTCCTTCTATTGCCATATTAAAAAAGACTTTAGCATCATCTTTTTTTTCTAATTTAATTGCGGATAATGCCGCATATAAAGATGCTTCAGCATCATCAGAATTTATTTTTAAAGCTTTATTTGCAAAATAATAAGACCTTGAGAAATTGCCTATTTCATAGTACAAATATGCTGTTTTTTTTAAAAGGTCTGCGTTTTCTTTCCATAGATTTACAGCTTTTTCGTAAAGAGCAAGAGCTTTTAATTTTTTTCCTTTTTTTTCCAATTCATATGCTTTTAATATCAGTTGTTGAGCCTTTCTCCTCTCTTCTTCTTTTTTCTTTAATATTCTTGCTAAATGAACTGTTTTAGCTGAGACTTTCTTAACTATTAACTCTCCTTTACCTTTTTCTTTTTTTCCTATAGGGGTAATTATATAAGTGTTAAGTTTTTCTTCTTTCTTAAGATTTTCCACTTCTAATATAAGATCTAAAGAAAGA
>Ga0256914_1003946_pt1 | contig 11446 bp, 10 predicted proteins | sample HulkmetaG_FD_191571 | JGI IMG/M metagenome (GOLD analysis project Ga0256914, IMG submission 191571) | Hydrothermal chimney microbial communities from Main Endeavour vent field at the Juan de Fuca Ridge, Pacific Ocean - Hulk | ecosystem: Environmental > Aquatic > Marine > Hydrothermal vents ...
AGCTGGCAGTGGTCATAGGGGCCTTTGGGGCAGAGGAGCCGCTGGGCGCGGGCCCTCTCGCCTTTTGGAAGCGGCTGGGGCGAGAGGGCGGGAGGGAAAGGCAGCGCGCCCCTCGCCCGTGGAGCCGCGGGAGCAGGGGCGCGTGTTGTGGATGACAACGCGGGGGCTAAATCCAGGTTGGCTCTTCGTAGGTGCCAAACACCTCTTTGAGCACGCCCACGATTTCGCCTAAGGTCGCGTACGCGCGGACCGCGTCTAAGATGTAGGGCATGAGGTTTTCGGTGCCCTGGGCGGCGATGCGCAGTCGGTCGAGGGTTTGCCCCACACGGCCTTGGTCGCGGGTTGCGCGCACTTGGTTGAGGCGTTCCACTTGGCGTTTGTAGCCTGCGGGGTCCATTTGCAAAATAGGCACTTCGTAGGGCTTGTTGTCGTTGTAAATGTTGACGCCCACGATGTGGCGGCGGCCTTCGTCAATTTCCTGTTGGTAGCGGTAGGCCGCTTCGGAGATTTCTTTTTGGAAGAAGCCCTTTTCGATGGCCGGAAGCACGCCGCCCAGTTCTTCGATGCGGCGGAAGTAGTCGTAGGCTTGTTTTTCCAGGCGGTTGGTCATGGCTTCGACGAAGAACGAGCCGCCCAGGGGGTCAATGGTGTTGACGACGCCGCTTTCTTCGGCGATGATTTGCTGGGTGCGCAGTGCGATGGTGACGGCTTTTTCGGAAGGCAGCGCCAGGGCTTCGTCGAGGCTGTTGGTGTGCAGCGATTGCGTGCCGCCGAGCACCGCGGCCAGGGCCTGGATGGTGACGCGCACGATGTTGATTTCGGGTTGTTGGGCGGTGAGGGTGCAGCCCGCGGTTTGGGTGTGGAAGCGCAGCAGCCACGAGCGCGGGTTTTTGGCGCCGAAGGTTTCTTTCATTTCTCGCGCCCAAATGCGGCGGGCGGCGCGGAATTTGCCGATTTCTTCGAAGAAGTCGTTGTGGGAGTTGAAGAAGAACGAAAGCCGCGGGGCAAATTCGTCAATTTGCAGCCCGCGCGCCAGAGCCCAGCGGACGTATTCCAGCCCGTCCGAGAGGGTGAAGGCCAGTTCCTGTGCGGCGGTGGAGCCGGCTTCCCGGATGTGGTAGCCGCTGATGCTGATGGTGTTCCACTTGGGCAGGTATTTGGAGCCGTATTCGATGGTGTCGGTGACCAGCCGCATGGAGGGCTCGGGCGGGAAGATGTATTCCTTTTGGGCGATGTATTCTTTGAGGATGTCGTTTTGGATGGTGCCCCGCAGCTCGTCGGGCCGAAAGCCTTGTTTTTCGGCCGCGGCGATGTACATTGCCCAGATGATGGCCGCGGGCGCGTTGATGGTCATGCTGGTGGAGACTTTCCCCATGGGGATGCCCTCAAAGAGCACTTCCATGTCTTTGAGGGAAGAGATGGCCACGCCGCATTTGCCAAATTCGCCTAAGGCTTCGGGCGCGTCGGTGTCGTAGCCCATCAGGGTGGGCAGGTCGAAGGCCACGGAGAGGCCGGTTTGGCCTTGTTCCAGCAGGTATTTGAAGCGCTGGTTGGTCTCTTCGGCCGTGCCAAAGCCGGCGAACATGCGCATGGTCCAGACTTTGCCGCGATACATGGTGGCGTGGATGCCGCGGGTGAAGGGGTATTCGCCGGGCATGCCTAAGTCGCGGTGGTAGTCCAGGTCTGCGACGTCGTCGGGGGTGTAGAGGCGCTCCACAGGTTCGGAGGAGGCAGTGACGAATGTCTCTTGCCGTTCGGGGAACCGTTCCAGGGTGCGTTTGAGGGTGGTTTCTTCCCATTCTTTTTTGCGCTGACGGATTTCCTCTATTTGCTTGGGATCATACATAGACATGGTTGTGCCGCTCCTCAAGGCTTGGGGTTTGCGGTGCTTTGGGGAAGGGAACGATTACTTAGAGTATAGCATAAGGTCAGCGCAAGTTTTCGGGTTTTCGGGCGTAGAGGCGTTCGTCGGCCAGTTTGATGAGGTCTTGGATGTTGTCTGCGTCTTCGGGGTAGGCGGCGATGCCGTAGGTGATGTGGAGGTGGACGTCGGAGGGGAGGATGCCGTCGAAGTGCGCTTGGGAGAGGCGCTCTTCCAGTTTGCGCATGGCGCAAAGGGCGCGCTCTTTGTCGGTTTCGGGAAGGATGAGCAGGAATTCGTCGCCCCCATAGCGGCCGACGAAGTCGGTTTCGCGGGTGTTTTGTTGAAGCAGGGTGGCCATCGCTTTGAGGGTGAGGTCGCCCATGGGGTGGCCGTATTGGTCGTTGATGGTTTTGAAGTTGTCAATGTCAATCATGGCGACGGCAAAGGGGTGGTTGTAGCGCCGGGAGCGCTTCCATTCTTTTTCCAGGGCTTCGTCTAAGGCGCGGCGGTTGGGAAGCCCGGTCAGTGCGTCGGTGCGGGCCTCGGTGCGCATGAGCTCGTAGAGGTAGGCGTTGTAGAGCACGGTGCCGGCTCGGGCTGCGAAGAGCTGCGCGACCGCGATCTCTTTGCTGCAGAGGACGCGTGGGTGGTCCCAGTAGAGCATGAGTACGCCCATTGGGCCCCGCGGGGCGGGCACCAAGAAGGCGGCCAAAGCGCGGACGTTTTCTTCCAGAAGGGCCTCGCGCAAGGGGCGGGGGAGGGCGCTTTCAGCGGCTTGGATGTCGGGAATCTGCATCATGGGTTCGCCGAAGGCGAGCAGGGTGTTGAAGACTTCGTTTTGGTGTTGGAGCAAAACTTGGGTGTGTTCGGGGGTCAGGCCGCGGGCGTAGAGGCAATCGAGCATGGTGGTGCGGTTGTTGCCATAGTAGCTGAACAGGGCTCCGCCGTTGGCTTTGAGCAGGCGGGTGGCGCCGTCCACAATGGCCACGGCCAGGGCGTGGGTTTGGAGGGTTTGGGTGATGCCGGTGATGTCGTCGGCCAGCTCCTGGAGGAGTTCCAGGTGGTGCCGCATGCTTTGGTTGTTGAAGGCGCGCGTCAAAAGGATGGACGTGGTGTAAGCCGCTTGCGCGGCCCATTGCATTTCGTCTTCGTCCAAGCGGAGGGGGCGGTCGTAAGCCAGGATGGCGAGCCCTTGCAAGGTGTCTTCGGCGGGGTCGCGCAGCGGCAGCAAGAGCGCGGCACGGTGGCGCCGAAAGTGTTGTTTGAGGTCGCGGGGAAGGAGGGGCGAGTTTTGAATATCTTCGATGAACAGGGGCTCTTCGCGCTGGCGCAAGAGCGCCCAGAGCGCGGGTTGGGTGTCTAACGATTGTCGTCCCGCTTTGAGGAACCACTCGATGCTTTCGTGGTGATGGCCTACCGCGGCGATGGGTTCCAGCGCGGTGTTTTGCTCTTTCCAGAAGAGGATGTAAACCCCGTCGGCTCCTAAGATGTTTTGGAGGTGATGGGCGGTTTCGTGGATGACCTTTTCGGCGTCGTCTTGGATGACAATATGATTGAGTTCGTTGAGGCGGTGGAAGAAGACGCGTTGGCGCTCAGCGCGTTCCCACAGCTTGCGCAGTTGGCGGGTTTGGTTCATGAGGAGGAAGGCGGTGATGTAGAGGATGCCATCCAGGGAGACGATGAAAAAGACCAAATCGGGGAAGCTGTAAGGTTGGTCGGCAATCACATACCAGGGCGTCAAGATGTTCAGGCCATAGCTCAGGAGCATCAGGCTCAGGAGCACCACGGCCACCGTGGTGAGCATGAGCACGACGACGGGGCGGCTAAAGACCAAAGCCAGCCCCGCAACATAAGTCACCAATAAGCAGATGCCGACGCTGTGCAACCCGCCGGTGAAGTGAATGCCGACCAGGATGATGAGGAGGTCGGTGACGACGTGGAAGCAATGCCACACCAAGAGCAGGCGCACGCTTTGCCGTTGGTGTGGTTGGCGTTCGCGGTAGCGGCGGTAGAGCACGCACGAGAGGGAGTTGGTGCTGACGGCAATGGCTAACGCTGCGACGTAAAGCGCGCTGTAGCGCTGGACCTGTAACCCGGCTACCCAGGCCAGTATCCAGACCAGGATTGAAAAGGCGAAAATACCCCAACGTGCTCTACAGAGCGTTTCGGCTTGTTTAATCAGGAATTTCTCGTGCAATAAGGACTGGAACATAGTAAGGCATCAAAGGCGACAATCGCGGAATGATCGCTAACTCAGAATTATTCTCTCTTATATACCACACTTTAAAGCCATTTTCATAAATTGAATTTCACGAGTTTGTAAGCCAGGCAGAGCGTTGGCAGAGCGTTGGAGGCTGTGAGGTTTGAAAGGTGCTGCCAAAAGGGGCTATGGGGCTGTGACGAGAAAGGTGTAACGGGTAGCGCTACCTTGGGCTGCAACCGTGAAATGAGCGACGCCGAGGGGGGTGTCGGCGGGGAGCCGCACTGCCCAGGTGCAGAGGCCGTTGGCATCGGCACGCTGCGGCGCGAGGGCGAAGTTTTGAAGCCAAACGCCGTTGGGAAGGGTCAGGCTGATGGTGCAGAGCGCGCCCGGGCGGGTTTGGATGCGCACGAAAACAAAGCCGCCGGGACGCGCCCGACGGCTGTAACCGACCATTGTAAAATCACCCACATGCTCCACCGCCTGCGCCTCAGGGGTGCCGATGGGCACCGCAGCGGCGTGCGCGCACGCCGAGAGTAGCACCACACTTGTGGCAATGAGGGCCATCCAGGGCATCTTTAGCGAGGCGGGCCGAGCAAACATGTTAGGGCGATTCCAGCCGCTGACGCAAGGTTTCGGCCAGCTGTTCGCGGGCCACCAACGTTTGTTCGCGCGAACGCAGGTCTTTGATGGCGACTGCGTTTTGGTGAAGTTCATCCGGGCCGACGATGAGGGCCAAGCGGGCGCCGATCCGGTCTGCGTATTTGAATTGTTTGCCTAACTTGGCCGGTTCCGGGTAAACCGCGGTTGGGAAGCCTAAACGGCGCACTTCCGCAGCCAGCCGGTAGGCTTCCAACAGGTGTTCGGCGTCGAAAACAGTGACCAGAATGGCTGCGGGTTGGGTCTCAAGGGTGGGCAGATGGCCGTATTTTTGAAGCACCAATGTGATGACCATGTCGCCCATGGCGAAGCCGACCCCCGGCAAGGGCTTGCCGCCCACGTCGGCAACCAAGTTGTCGTAACGGCCGCCGCCCAAGATAGCACGGAATTCGCCGCCTTGGTCGCGGGCTTCGAACACGGTGCCGGTGTAGTAATCCAACCCGCGGATGATTTCGGGTGCGTATCGCAGATAGGGGCGGGCGCCCAAGGCCTCGGCGGCTTCAAAGAAGCGCACCAGCTCTTCTGAGGCTTCCCACAGGCGGGTGTTGCCCAAAAGGTCTTTGAGGCCTTGAAGTTGGCTCGCGGAGAGCCCGATTTCTTGGGCGTAGGCTTCCCAGGCGGAGGGGCTCATTTTTTCGCGGCGGTCAATGAGCCGAAAGACGGCTTTGCGCTGTTCGCTGGGGATGGCGAGCGCGTCCAATTGGGCGTCCATCAGGCGGCGGTTGTTGACCAAGATTTGCACTTCTTGGGGAGAAAGCCCCACCCGCCGAAAGAATTCCGCGCCAATGGCGGCCAGCTCGGCATCCGCTTCTGGGCTGTTGACGCCAATCATGTCAATGTTCCACTGGAAGAATTCCCTGGCGCGGCCTTTTTGGGGGCGTTCGTAGCGCCAAAACGGGCCAAACGACCACCACCGCAGGGGGAAGACCAATTGCCCCTGACGCTGCGCCACCATACGCGCCAAGGTGGGGGTGAGCTCGGGGCGCAGGGTGATGAGGTCGCCGCCGCGGTCGGGGAAGACAAAGGCCTGTTCCTTGACCAACTCTTCTCCCGATTTGGCCGCGTAGAGGGCGATGGGCTCCAAAAAGGGCCCGTCGTATTCTTGGTAGCCGAACATTTCTGAGGCCGCGCGCATGTGGCCGTAGAGCCACGTCCGCACGGCCATGTTTTCAGGGTAGAAATCTCGGGTGCCTTTGACCGACGCGATGATTTTTTTTGCCATAGAAACCTCGGTATTGCTCAATATTATGACGCAAAAAACAGGCAAAAGTTACGTTTGGGGGGAAGTTCGTATGCGAAAGCGTTTTTAGGCGCTTTCTTCCCGCATCCAACGTTCGACGCCCCCAGGATGACGGTAGGATTCCAGCGCGTCCAACAGGGCCTCGGGGGTGTCTTCCGCGCGGAAGAGGGCTTCGTGTTCGGGGAAGATGAAGCCTTCCTGCCGGGCATGGCGGATGAATGCCAAGAGCGGCGCGTAATAATCGTGGTGGTTGAGCAGGCCAATGGGCTTGGTGTGGAGGCCGATTTGAGCCCAGGTGAGCATCTCGAAGAATTCTTCCAGGGTTCCGTAGCCGCCCGGCAGCGCGATGAAGGCATCGGCCAGTTCGGCCATGCGCGCTTTGCGGGCGTGCATGTCGGCGACGATTTCCATGCGGGTGAGGTGCTGGTGGGCCAGTTTGGGGGTGTAAAAATGTTCGGGAATCACCCCAATCACCTCGCCGCCCTGGGCCAGCGCGGCGTCGGCCACTGCTCCCATCAAGCCGGTGGAACCGCCGCCATAAATCAGGCGGTATCCCCGGCGGGCGATGGCGGCGCCCACGGCTTGCGCAGCCTGAAAATAGCGGCTGGGCACATCGTCTGATGAACCACAATACACACAGATGGAGCGAATTGTTGAATTTGAGCGTTGCATAGGCGTTCTCAATGAGCAAGAAATGGAACAACCGACCATGCTTACAACACGCGAAGGGGAGGCGCGTTACGGTATGGGCGGTTGAGGCCTCATTGTACCATTGTCAACGCCAAATTGTGGGCCGATTTGCCAACTGCCCGCTGCTTTTTTTGACTTTGTTTGCCATTTTGCCCTTGGTCAAAATTTTAGGGGCTTGTTGCTTGTTGGTATAATGAAAGCAACGCGGGTGGGGGTGGCGATGGTTATGTGTTGCACGGATATCTTGGTTTTGTGGGATGGTTGGACAATGCAGTTTCTCAAGCTCGGCGGCTCGCTGATTACCGACAAACACCGACCCTACACGCCTCTGCCGGAACGCCTCGCGGCGCTTGCCGAGGTGATTGCCGCGTTCCGCCGCGAGCGCCCCGACGAGGCCTTGCTGCTTGGGCATGGTTCGGGCTCTTTTGGGCATTGGGAAGCGCAACAGCGTGGCTGGGATGACCATGTCGCCGATGCAACGGGCTGGGTGGATTTCGCCCACGTCGGGCATGCGGCCCGGCGTTTGAACCAGCTGGTGATGGAGGCCCTGTTGGCCGCAGGCGTGCCGGCCGTGGCTTTTCCCCCTTCGGCCGCGGCCTGGGCTTCGGAGGGCCGTGTACAGCGTTGGCTGTGGGAGCCGTTGCGAGCGGCTTTGAAGGCCAATTTGGTGCCAGTAGTGTATGGCGACGTGGTTTTCGATGCCGCGCGTGGGGGGGTGATTGCTTCCACCGAGGCGATTTTCGCTTTTTTGGCGCCCCATCTGCACCCGCGGCGGATTTTGATTGCCGGTGTGGAGCCGGGGGTGTGGGCAGATTACCCCGCTTGCACGCGAATTGTGCCCGAAATTACCCCACACAATTTTGCCGCTGTGTTGCCAGCGTTGCAGGGTTCCGCTGCGGCTGATGTGACCGGTGGCATGGCAGCAAAAGTGCAGGCTATGTTGGACTTGGCCTCGCAATGGCCGGGAACCGAGGTGTTGATTTTCGATGGCCGAGCGCCCGAAACCGTGGCGGCCGCGCTGCGGGGGGCTTCGCCGGGAACTCGCGTTTGGGCGCCCTGAGCCGGGCCTGGGCTGTGGAACGCCGCCCACGGCCGCAGGAGGCGGGTTCCTGGCTTGCTTTGAACCGATGTGAGGTGGACAGAGGAGGTTGACGAGGTTGACGATGGAAATCCCGGTGTTGTATGCAGACGAGCACATTTTGGTCGTTTCCAAGCCCGCGGGCCTGCACACCACCCCCGACGGTTGGGACCCGACCTTGCCCCACTTGCGGCTGCTGCTTGCGCCGCGGTGGGGGGCGCTGTGGTTGGTGCATCGTTTGGATAAGGACACCAGCGGGGTGCTGCTGTTGGCCCGTCATCCCGAAGCGCATCGTGCGCTCAATCGGCAGTTTGAAGCCCGCACGGTGCGGAAAACTTACCATGCGATTGTGTTTGGCGAGCCCGCGTGGCAACGCCGAACCGTGACGTTGCGGTTGCGCGCCAATCGGGGGCGACGCAAGCGCACGGTGGTGGACGCCAAAGGGAAGGAGGCGCGCACCGATTTGCGGGTTTTGCAGCGTTTTTCGGGCGTTTTTAGCCTGCTGGAAGCCCGCCCTCACACAGGGCGGCGGCATCAAGTGAGGGTGCATTTGTTTGCTGTGGGGCATCCGGTGGTCAACGACCCCCTCTATGGCGTGCGCACCACCGATCACCCTTTGCCCATCAAGCGCCTTGCGCTGCACGCGCGGCGGTTGGAATTTCGGCACCCGGCCACCGACGAACCTTTGGGATTCACAGCCCCTCACCCCCCAGATTTTGCCGCGACGTTGGAAAATTTGGCGGCCTATGGGCATCTCTATGCTGAGCCGCCTTTGGCCGAATAACGCAGCATCCCCACGCTTGGCAGAAGGCCCGTGGGGATGCTTTTTGTTTGGGAAGGCCGCGCGACCGCGGGCTGGAGCGCGGCTGGTTTAGGCCGCGGGTTGGGGGTTGCCGCGGATGGCTTGATCCAAGGCTTGGATGGCTTCCCGAATTTGGGTTTTGCCCTCGGGGGTGAGGCGGCCTTTGGCTTCGACCAGGGCGACCAAGGGGTGGGGCATGGTTTCGATTTGTTGGCGTAGTTTTTTGCCGGCAGCCGCGGCCCAGCCAAAGATGGCGATGACCACCAGCGGCTTTTCAAACGCGGCTTTTTTGCCGATTTCGTGTAGCAAAAACTCGGTGTAGGGGAAGACGTCAGATTCGTAGGTCTCGGTGCCCAGCACGATGGCCTCGGCGTCGGCGACATCGCTCAAAATGTCGGCCAGGGCCGCGCGCTGGTCGTCCACCAGCCGATGCACGACGGGCTGATAGCCAAGCTCTTCCAGCGCGGCCAGGGCTTCTTCCAGCGCGGCTTCCACATAGCGATACATGGAGGAGTAAATCACCGCAATTTTGCCGGGGGTGGGTTTGCCGGCGCCCCAATCCAAGTAGGCCTGCACGATTCGCTCGGGCGATTGACGCCAGAGCAAGCCGTGGGCTGGCAAAATCATGGCCGGTTCCAGGCCTTGGGCTTGTAGTTTGGTGATGTTTTTCCCGATTTTGTCTTTGTAGTAGCCAATGACGGTGACCGTGTATTTGCGGGAAAGGGGCAAATAGGCTTCGACATCCGCTTCGTCGTCGAAGATGCCTTCGGGAATGCCATACCCGCCGAAAATGTCGCCGGTGAGGAGGATGTTTTCGGCAGGCAAATGCGTGACGATGGTTTCCGGCCAGTGGAGCCACGGCGCGTGGTAGAACACCAATTCCTGGCCGCCAAAGGTCAGGCGGTCGCCGTTTTTGACCGCTTGGAAGGATGGCGTTACGCCGTAGAGGCTCTCCATGAGCCGTTGGGTGAAGGGATGCCCCCAAACTGTGACTTGCCCCTGGGTGAGTTCCAGCACTTTGGGCAATGTCCCGCTGTGGTCGGGTTCCATGTGGTGGATGACCAGGTGTTTGATTTCCGCGGGGGCAACCAGCTCGGTCAACGCGGCGACGAATGCTTCCTCGTAGGTTTGCTTCCAGCCGTCGAAAAGGATGGCGCCTTCATCGGTTTTGAGGAGGTAGGCGTTGTAGGTAATCCCTTCGGGAATTTCCCAAAGGGCTTCGAAATATTGGGTGCGGGTATCGGCAACCCGCAGGAGATAGAGGTTTGGGGCAACTTCGCGGGTGATGATTTGAGACATGGCTTCTCCCTCTCGTGAGCAAAGGTAAGTGCAAACCAGGTTTGGCGCTGCATTTCAGCGGTAATGGCGTTTTTATCATAACAGGGAGGGCGGGCGTTGGGAAGTGATTCTGGGCATGGTTTTTGGCAAGAAAAAAGCCCCCTTGCGGGGGCTGGGGGCAGGCGAGGTAGGGCGCTAAGAGGCTTTGGCTTTGTTGCCGCTGTGGGTATCGTCAATGCGGAAGACTTTGAGCAAGCGCCGCACGATGTCGTAGGCCACGTTTTGCTGGAAGCCCGAGAGCCATGCCAAGACGAAGACTGGTGCGGCTGAGTTCATCGCGTTCAGCGCGCCGGCTGTCATGGCGATGAGGCCGGCTTGCATCACGATATAGACGAACGCGCCCAACGCAATCCCCATGATGGGGTTGGTGATGTACCACATGGTGTATTGGGTGTCAAAATCTTGCTCTTGGGCGATGTGGCGCCAGAGGGCGTAGAGGGCGCCGGTGATGCCGCCCAGGCCGCCCCAAAACATGCTCTTGAAGCCGTCAATGAGCCATTGCACGCTGTTGAGTTCGTCGGTGGGCTGAAGGGTGTAGCCAAACAAAGGCGCGTAGCGGCGCAGCAGCATGGGCACGACAAACATGGCCACGCCCAAAATGAGCGCCCAAAATACTTCGTAAGCCAGCAGCTTCCACCCCACAGAGTAGGACCACTTGCGAACGCGTTGCATGAACGCCAGGGTGTATTCCACCTCGTTGAGGGCGCGCTCGGCTTCTTCGTAGTGGTCTCGCCCGGCCAACATGTAGTTGCGCGCCGCCTGGATTTGGTTGAGGAGTTCGCGCGCTTTGTCAATGTTGTTGATTTCGTGGTTGACCCGTTGTTGGAGGTGTTCGGCGCGTTTCCAGAGGGCTTGGAGGGACTGGTGGGTGACCAGCTCGTCCACCAATTCGGGGTTTGAGGGCAATTCGGTAATGGGGGGTGGGGCGACGTCGGTATCGGGGGCTTCGGGGCCGGGCGGTTGGTAAGCCGCGGCCGTGAACAGCGGTGCGCCCTGGGTGGACGTACTGGGCGGAAGGGGCGGTTCGGCGGTGAGGGCTTCTTCGGGCAAAATTGGGCCGGTTGCGTGCATGCCGCTATCGGCCTCGGGCGGCGCGGGGTCTAATTCGTCGTCTGAAAGCACAGGCTCGACGGCGCTCATGCCGTGGTCTTCGATGGGTTCCTGGGGCTCTTTGAACATCGCGCGCACGTCGTCGGCGCTGAGGTCCTGGGGGGGTGAATCCGATGGTGGGGTGGTTGTATCGGTATTTTGGTTGGTGGGATCCACCAATTTTTCGTCGGGCATGACAACCTCCTCGACGGGGCAATGAAAGCGGAAAGACTGTTTTGAGTATAGATGAAAGGCTGCGGAAAGTCAAATGTTGCTGTGTGGGACGATTGGGCGAGGGAGGGAAGCGTAACCTTAGGGGCGGCGGTGTTTCGTATAGCCAATTGGTATCAAAGGTAAGGGGCAAAGGCAAAGACACAGGCAAAGATAATCAAAACAAGAATGCTGCTTTCTTCAGGCAAAGATGGCGCAAGCGCGAGGCCGCGTGGGGCGGGGTTGCATGGGTTGCCCTCCCCCGCGCGTGCAGC
>Ga0256914_1003947_pt1 | contig 11445 bp, 12 predicted proteins | sample HulkmetaG_FD_191571 | JGI IMG/M metagenome (GOLD analysis project Ga0256914, IMG submission 191571) | Hydrothermal chimney microbial communities from Main Endeavour vent field at the Juan de Fuca Ridge, Pacific Ocean - Hulk | ecosystem: Environmental > Aquatic > Marine > Hydrothermal vents ...
GCATAAGAGGAGGAGACCGAAGCAGGAACAAATCGGCTCTCTTGTCGTCCAATGGCATAAAGCAGGGCAACTCTCTCTTTTTTTAGACCAACCATCCCCTCCATATAGGGCATGGGGTAGTAAGCTTTTTGATAATTATCGGCTTTCTCTTTGATAAATGAATAGATACCTGTGGTCAGATAGGTATTATATTTTTTTGCAAGTTCATCTAAGCTTTTAGGGCTTTTTTTCATCTTCATCTCCATCTCTATCTTTATCTTTTCCCAATCAATCGGATTATAGAGGTCAAAATTAGGAACAAAGCCAAAAGGTAATGTGGGAGTAATCACTTGGGGATAAGGCTTATCTAAAATATCTCTCGCCCGTAAAGTATAGAGGTTGACAGAGCTACTTTTTAAAAGTTTTTCGAGATGTTTTTTATCCCTATTGACAAGATAGAGCCAAAAGTTACATTTGTCTTTTTGAGAAGAGTATATGGCTTTGAGCAGTGCTAGTTCTAAATATTTCTCTGCCTCTTTTATCTTTGATAAATCAATAGCATTCATCGCCAAAAGAAAACGGCTAGAGAAGCTCAAAGCAGTGATAGTGGACTCTTCTGTGATATTAATATCCACCAATGAAGCTTTTAATTTCGTTAGCCTCGGCGTAGTGACAATAAAATGTATGCTTTTATTAAACTGTTTTTCTCCAATAAGCTTTTGTAGGTTCTCTTGGGTAAAAGGGTGATTAAAATATTTTTTACGATATTTGCCTTTACAGTTATTAAAAATATAGCATTGTGTTTGGGGCTTAAGTGTCTCTAAAACTTTAAAAGGCTCTTTGTCACTCATAACCTTTAAAATATCTGAGTATTTACCCTGTTTTTTGATCTTTTTATAGAGCCGTTTAAGACTCTTTTTACTTTTTTTCCCAGCTGTCGCAGGATAGATAATAAAGTTTTTAGGGTCAATGCTTCTTTTTTTGACTTTTTTATCTCTTGGAATCTGTCCAGCTTTTTTACGAATGGCTTTTTTGAGTTTAGCATTTTTTCTCTTTATCCATTTGTAGGCTTCTAATGCCTCTTTTTTAGAGGTTTTTTTATCCCCAATAAAACGCCAAATATAGTAATCTTTTGAGATGCTTTTTGGCATTGCTTTAATCTCTTTGAGAGAGTGAGTTTGGGCGACAACAATAGAGATAAGAAGAGATAAAAAAAGTACTGTTTTTTTCATAATAGATGATGGTGTGTGCCAGATAAAGCACACAAAAGAGTTTAGGTAAGAGAGTGCATCATAAAAGTATCAAAGAAGTTTAAACCTAAGATAATAACAAGTGGAGATAAATCAATGCCCGATATGACCACAAATGGCATCTTTTGACGCACAAACATAAAAACAGGTTGTGTCAAACGGTGAAGTATCTCAATAATAGGATTTCGTGGGTCTAACTGCACAAAAGAGAGTATGGATGCGATAATAACTATCCACACATACAACGTAATAACCGAATGTAAAAGACCAACAACTGCGTAAATTAATGCACTCATGATGCAACCTCCAAAATATAAGATTTGATAAACGGATAGATTTTACTAAGTTCAGGACCACTCTCTGCTCCTGTTAGTAAAACTCTTAGTGGTTGAAAGAGATTTTTCTCTTCCAATCCACTTATATCCGTGATATGTTTTTGTAACTCATTAAATGTCTCAAATGCAGGAGCATCAGCAATAATGTTGCTAATAAGCTTCATCTGCTCCCCCAACTCACCATCAAACACTTTGGGCTTGAAGATGGTGAGAATTTTTGTTTTTAATTCATTCGTAGTACTCGCCTCTTCAAGATAGAGTTTGGCAAGTTTTCCGATATCAGCATCAGCAAAACCAAACAGTGTTGAGAGCTGTTTGTCATCCATCATCTTGATATGTTCTCTATTGATAAACCGTAATTTATCTATATCAAACTTCGCTGAGCTTTTAGAAATAGTATCCAAATTAAACCACTCCATTGCTTCAGGCAAGGTAAAAATCTCTTCAGGAGCTTTTGAGTTTCCCAATAGTAACAGATAGTTTAAAATTGCATCAGGGATAAATCCCTCCTCAAACAACCACTTAACAGAAGAAGCATCATCTCTTCTTTTACTCATCTTCTGACCATCATCATTGAGAATAATTGGCAGGTGAGCATACAAGGTATCTGTTTCATAGCCCAAAGAGCTTTTGATATGCTTCTGTTTTGGTGTATTGCTTAAATGGTCTTCTCCACGGATAATAAAATCAATATTAGAGAGCATATCATCACATGCACACGCAAAATTATAAGTAGGTGTTCCATCGGTTCGCAAAATTACAAAAGAGTCTACCTCATTTGGTGCGGTGCTGATTTTACCTTTTATCGCATCATCATTGACAATATCCCCATCAGGTTTTCGCAAACGAACCACAAACTTATCACCACGCTCTTTGAGCTGTGAATAATCCTCTTTAATCAATTTTTCACACTTTCCAGAGTAGCGATACGCCACCTTGTTAAGCTTTGCCTTTTCTCTCTCAGCCTCCAACTCATCAGGCGTACATTGACAGACAAATGCCTTCTCTTCTTTGAGCAGACGAAGTGCCAAATTTTGATGAATCCCAAGATGTTCGCTTTGATGATAAACGCTATCATGTTTAATGGCAAACTTCTCCAAAAGCATCATAATTTCGGTATCTTTTCCTTCAATATTTCTCTTGACATCGGTATCTTCGATACGAACCAAAAAAGTATCATTTTTCTGTTGTGCCACAACATAATTAAAAATGGCAACACGAAGGTTACCAATGTGCATATCACCTGTGGGTGACGGGGCAAATCGAAGCATTCTCTCTCCTAAAATATATTAACACAATTATATTGTTTTTTACATAAGTTGTGTTTAAAACTCCAAAACAGAGTAGACTTCACTCTCTATTCCCTCTTTTCCATTCAGAAAAGCCAATTCAGCGACAAAACAGCACTCTACACACTCTGCTCCTACCTTATTGATAAGTGAAACCGTAGCCTTTGCCGTCCCACCTGTGGCAATAAGGTCATCAATCACCAACACCTTCGCCCCCTCTTTTGGAAATGCATCAATATGAATTTCAACCTCATCAAACCCATACTCCAACACATATTTCTCAGCCACTGTAGTATAAGGAAGTTTCCCCTTTTTACGAACAGGCACAAACCCAATACCCAGTCTATCAGCCAACACCGCCCCAAAGATAAACCCACGAGCATCAATCCCTGCAATATAATCCAAGTTATACTCAGCATAACGCGCCTCTAGGTGATTCATAAGTGTCTTAAACGCTTCTGCATTATTAAGCAGTGTGGTAATATCTTTAAAGATAATGCCCTCTTTAGGAAAATCAGGAATATCTCGAATGCTATTTAGTAAAATCTCTCTATCTTGGGTTGATAATATTTTCATTATTTTCTTTCTTATATTTTTTTATTTATTTATTTTTGTTATTGTAACATCTCTTTTATCAAAAACAGACCCAATCTGATAAAAAATTTGCTATAAATAAAAACACAAATAAACACTAAAGGAGTTACTTACCCCCTCTGATTCCCAGCAAAAAAGTTCCCTGCTAATCCTAGAGGCACAACGGTTCTGTAAAAGAGATATCGACCTGCTAGTTCACTAACCAATGCCCCAATGGTTGATATTACAAGCGTGATGGTGGCAAAAGTGATTAATCCACTGGCTGTAAAGAGCATCGCCAAGAGGGGTAGAGCCAAGGCAAAGATGGTCAGAGTGTAGAGTCTGAACTTTTTAATCTGTCCAAAATGCTCTTTTAAGAGGATGCGTGTTCGGTTTAACTGATAATAGAGTGACCCCTCTTTGTCTAAATGACGGTAAAACATCACCTCCTCATAGATAATAAGCACCTGTGCCATCCCTGAGAGGAGCGCTACGGCTAGGAGTACCATCGCCCCCTCTTTTCCATTGGTGATAAGTAAGAGTAGTGCGATTAGTAAAAAGCCTACATACCCTGAACCAAAAAAACGTTTGGTGGTTGATTTTCTGTTCCATGCAGGTCGGGCTTGTACTCTGTAAATCATAGATTGAGCATAAATACCATAAACACCCATTGCAAAGGTTATCGACATGACCAAAAGAAGTAAAATCCCCTTTATCTCTAAAAAGTACATTCCTGCTACCACGGAAGCCAATCCAGTATATGCACCCAACGCAATCGCTTCACGAGAGAGCCATGAGGTTCTCCAATTTTTCATGGCTGTCATTGCCAAAATAGGACGACCCAAATGCAGAGCAGAGAGAGGTAATCCAATGGCTGATGGGACAAATGCCATAATTGCCATTGCCAGAGTTGGTTCGGGAAGATTAAACCCTAAACCAAAGAGTATTTGACCCAAAAAGAGTGCCAAAAATGCCCCCAATGAGACTTGGGTAAGTACCGTCATAAAGACCAAAGGGAGTTCAGCATGAGCAGGATTTAGGAGTCGCTCATCGGCAGGGTGAAGCTTAGGCATATTTTGGGGCAAGGTGTAACGTGTGGTGGGTTTGGTAATCGCCACATCAGGTAAATGAGGAGCGACCCCCTCTGTTTTCATGCCATATTTTATCCACTCCTCTTTATGCACCACCTCAATCTCAATCGCCCCAGCAGGACAGGCTTGAACACACGCAGGGGTTTCACCTACGGCTAGTTTGTCGTGGCACATATCACACTTGGTGACGATTCCTCTATCATGATTCATTACAGGCACTTCATAGGGGCAGTTCCATGTACAGTATTGACACCCAATACAGCTATCATCATCATGCCAAACGATTCCGTTATCTTCAAACTTCACATAGGAGTTGGTAGGACAGCCACGCAGACACTCAGGGTCGATACAGTGGTTACAAGACATGGAGTTAAAAAATTGTAACACATGAGGGAACTCACCCCCCTCCATCTCTCCCACCCTTCGCCATTTAACATCAGCAGGGTTATTTTGTAGCTCATTACACGCAGCCTCACAACAGTGACACCCCACACACGCCGTAGCATCAAAGTGAAAACGATACTGTTCACCCTCTTTAAGTTCGGGTACATCTATGCTATAGTTACCACACTGCATCCCTGTTTGGGCTTTGTGGTTAATAAAAGAGTCTAATGGTGTTGGGTTATTCATTGTTATGGGTTTCCTCGTGATTATCTAAATTTAATTATAGTGAGAAAAGAGACAAAAAGATTAACTATTCTGTATGATTTTTAGGCAGAAATCCAAACCTGTTACCCAATAAATTGAAATTTCCTCTAAACATCCCATGTAGATACGTTCCAAAGACCTTATTTTTTGACCAAGAGCCATAAGCCCCTTTACCATTTTCTGTTTTGGAAAGTCTATCAAAAGCAGACTCCAAACTTTTATCGGTCGGTTTGGTATAGTGAAAGGCGTGACCTTTTACCCCTTGTTCATTATGGTAGTAACCCACGCGATTAAAACGTCTATCAAGTGTAAATGCTATGTCTAAAATCCCACTCATCTTCTTTTCATCTACCCCATTACTAAGGTACAAAAGCCCTGCACATTCAGCATAGATGACTTTGGTTTTGGCGTGTTTTACCAAAGAATCTCTAAACGCTTTAGCATTTTTATGTCGTGCATACGCTTCATCTGTTTCAACATATCCACCACAGAGATAGACCACATCACAATCAAAGGGAATCACCTCATCATTTGTGGAGTCAACCATCACCACCTCTTTAAAAATCTCTTTAAGAAAGTTTAGGTTGTCGTGATAAAGGAATGAGAAATTTTTGTCATTTACTATGGCAAGTTTTTGCTCTCTTTGTTTTATTTTCGGGAAAGGGTAGCTTTTTAAGGGATAGTTTTTTAAGAGATAGTTTTTTTCTGTTTGAGCTTTTTGGTGAATTGAAAGACGCACCCTACAGAGTTTCTCTAGGTCTATGTGTTCTAGTACCTCTTGGCTTATTTTTTCTATTTTGTTTAAATCATTTAAATCCAACCCTAAATGGGTATCGCTTAGAGAGGCTAATTTTTTTTGAATCCAACCCAACACCACCACATCAGGATGGTCACACTCTATCTGATTTTTAATCAATGCAAAGTGCATCTTAGAGGAGAGGTTATTTAGCACAACGGCTTTTATGGTATTGTCAGGTTTATACTCTAGCAGACCCTTTAAAACAGCTGAGATGGTAATGTAACTTCCTGCTCCATCAAGTACCAAAATGGTGGGAATATTTAGAAGTCTACTTACCGAATAGGCAGAACACCCTTTGTTCTCTCCATCATAAAATCCCATAACCCCTTCTATTATATTGACCTTTTCATTTTGGTAATGGCGAAAAAGCCAAGATACCTGCTCTTCATTCATAATAAAGCTGTCCAAATTGACCGAATCTCTCCCACAAACCCTTTTATGAAACTGTGGGTCGATAAAATCAGGCCCTATTTTAAAAGGACGCACCGATGCTTTGAAGTGGTAGAGCAGTGCTGTGGTTAAAATGGTCTTGCCTTGGTTGGAGGCTATGGCTGAGATGCAGAGGTTTAACATTAGTTATCTTTTAATTCACCCGACATCTCATACTTGTTCAAATAGCCTCTTGGAGTCAAAACTTGTCCATTACTTGTATGACGTGTTTGAGAGTTCCCCACAATAATAAGTGTGGACATACTCACCTCAGGGTGTTCTATATCATGTGCTATCAAATCAGTTGTTGTGGTTACGGTTATCTTCTCTTTATCTCGCCCCACATGAGAGGCGATAATGGCAATCTTCTCTTCACCCTCACCCAACGCCTTTAAAAAATTCTGATAGGGCAAAATACGCTTTTTAGATTTTGGATTATAAATCCCAATAATCATATCAGCATCCAAACAGTTACGCACACGCTTGTTTATGATATCTATATCGGTCAACTTGTCTGAAAGCGAAATAACAGCAAAATCTTGACTAATGGGCGCCCCAATTCGTGAGGCAGTTGCTAAAAACGAGGTGACCCCTGCTACTGAAATGACTTCTATCTCATCCCATAACTTCTGCTCGTCCATAAGTTCGGTTACCAGTGTCGCCATACCAAAGACATTGACATCACCATTGGAGATAATACAGGTGGTCTTGCCCTCTTTGGCATAGTTTATCGCCTCTTGGCATCGTGCTATCTCTTTGGTCATTCCTGACATATAAACAGGCTTGTCCCCTATGAGTTCTTTTAACTCTTTAACGTAATTTCGGTACCCCACCACGGCTTCACACTCATCAAGTGCCTCTAGTGCTTCGGTTGTCATGTACTGTGTGCCACCTGCACCACTGCTTAGTATGTATAGTTTTTTTGCCATTATATTGCTCCTGCGATTGTTACTGATTTAAAATAAACCTCTTTTTTAAAGAGTAGTTCCTTATACTCCGAGACCAAAATAGCACTCGGTTCTGCCACCCCTTTAAGCCCAAAAAACTTAGTAGAAGCCGATTTAGAAAACTCATTTTCAAGTGCGTTTATAGCATCTTTTTCATAAAACTCTATCTCAAAAGCGTACTTTTTAGCAAACTCTAACAGCCCAACTTCATCGGCTTTGGCTTCAAAAGAGGCGATATTTTTTATATCTTCCATGATTAGACCATGGTTACTCAAAAAAGTCTTAACAGCCTTGTCTATCTCGCTTAGTGATGTATCACGATTACAACCAATCCCCAAAGAGACTTTTGGGCGAAAGGTTAAAGAGTCAGACAGCACAGTGGGGTCTATCACCACCGTGTCTACATCTAAATTTTCAAAATCTACCAAAACAAGATTGTCTCTGTTTGGGATAGCATCAAAAATATTTTTATAAGTTGCCACTTTGACACGCTGTTTGTTAAGTAACCTATTTGAAATTTTCGCCAACGCTTTAAGATTCTCTATCTTCCAACCATTTCTCTTTGCCAACATCTCAAATGCCAATGTGTTGGTCTGATCGGTTGCTGTACTGATAAAATTAATGGCATGGGGAATAGCAGAAGCCAAATCATCTGCCAACGCATTTGCTCCCCCCAAATGCCCACTTAGCAGAGGAACTATCTTGTCCAAAGCCAAATTAATAACAATGACAGCAGGGTCGGTCGCTTTGTCTTTGAGTAGAGGGGCTATTTTGCGTACCACTGCCCCCATCGCCAAGATGCAGATAATAGCATCATACTTCTCCCATGCAGAAGGTAGAATATCATCTAGTTTACTATAGATATTGAGTTCTGCTAAGTTGTGAGTTAACTCTTTTTTTCCATAGACATCAACCTCGTGTTCACTAAGGTAAGGCAGAAGCTTACAGGCACTATTGAGGCTTGGTTGGTTTATCGTTATTAGGGCTATCTTCATTATCTACTCTCTATATTTATCTTATTTTCGCCAAGATACAACATCTTTATACTCTTTTTGCTTATTCCATTTTAATGTTTGAAGTTCAGGCTTTGAAGGAAACTCTTTGACATGCCCCACACAGAGGTAGCCCACAAGCTTGTACTCTTTTGAGATGTTAAGTATCTTTCTAATTTTTTTAGCATTGAGTATGCTTACCCAGCCTATGCCAATATTTAGACTTCGTGCCATCAACCACATATTTTGAATCGCACAGACCACACTGTACTCCCCCATCTTTTTTTGAGAGGTTTGCCCCAAGATTTTTTTATCACTTTTTTTATAAAACAGAGCAATATTTATCGGCGACTCTTTAATGCCTTCTAGTTTTAACTGCTCATAAATGGGTCTATCTTCAAAGTGTTTTTTGCTCTTATTGTACTCTTTTTCAAAATTGCTATAAATTTTATCTTTGACCTCATCATCCTCTATAATCACGAACTTCCAAGGCTGAGAGTACCCCACAGAGGGAGCATGAAGCCCTGCTTCTATAATCTGTTCAAGTACATCTTTTTCTATTGGCTCAGAGAGAAAATTGTTTCCCCGTATGTCTCGCCGAAGTCTAATAATATTTGCCAGACTTTGTGAAGCCTCTCTATCTATCTTTTGCATCACACGCTTTCAACAGTGGCTTCACATAAAGATGAGACTCTTGCGTCTCTTTTTGATAGAGAAAATCCCCCAACATAATCAGAGCCACACCACGTATATGAGAAACCTGCTCCTCTATGTCACTTATTGTCCCCTTATAAATCGCCTCCTCTTCCCAAGTCGCTTTTTCGACCACCCAACAAGGGGTGTGGGGGCTATAACCCATCTCCAACGCTTTTTTCTTTAGCTTTTTAAGCAGTAAAATCGAGAGATAAAAAACCAAAGAGGAGTTTTTACACGCCAAAATATTCTCTAGGCTTTCAGGATTGGGAGTCTTCCCCTCCACACGGGTCAAGATAATCGTCTGTGACACCCCAGGAATGGTATACTCAATCCCAAGCGAAGCAGCAGCCCCAAAAGCAGCCGTAATACCAGGAATCACCTCATACGCCAACCCCTTTTGCATCAAAAAATCTATCTGTTTGGCAATGGTCGAATAGAGCGAAGGGTCACCCGTATGAACACGAGCCAAAACCTTCTCTCCATGCTCCTCTAAAAATGCAAATATCTCAGGGTATTTCATCCCTTGTGAGTCCACAATAAGGGCATCATCCCTACACCAACTTAGCACCTCTCGTGGCACAAGGGAGCCTGTATAGAGGACAACATCTGCTTTTTTTAGTATCTTTTGGGCTTTGATGGTAACAAGGTCAGGGTCACCTGAACCTGCTCCTATAAAGTGTATCATTTTATCTCTTACCTTTTTGACTAATTAACTCAGTTTTTATCATATTTTTTTTTGTCATATTTTCTCCTATGGCTTCCATAAAACTATTATATCACAATCTCTTACAATATCTCTCAATCAAACACCCCTCACACTTAGGACTCCGTGGCAAACATACCGTCTGACCAAAACTAACAATCACAAAATTAAGTCTATTCCAGTACTCTTTTGGGACTTTTGCAGACAGCTCTTTTTGGGTCTCTTTTTCTGTTTTAGTCTCTATAAATCCAAGCATATTTGGGATGCGATGGACATGGGTATCCACGGCGATGGTTGGGATACCAAAAGCGTTATTTAGCACGATATTTGCTGTCTTCTCCCCTACCCCTTTGATGCTTAGTAGCTCACTCTTGGTACTAGGCACTGTGGAGTCAAATCTATCTATTAGCGTTTGAGAGACCTCTTGGAGTATCCCAGCCTTTTTACGATACATCCCTGTGGGTTTGACCATCTGTTCTAGCTCCTCTATGGAAATCTCTAGCATCTGTTGAGGGGTATTGGCCATCACAAAGAGCCTCTTGCAGACTCGTGCTGTGTTCTCATCTTTGGTTCGCAGACTCAAGAGGGTTGCCATCAATATAGTATAGGGGGTTCGTCTGAAGCTATTTTTTAGGATATTACTTGGGCTATCCTCGGGGATATTTGCTTCTAAAATATCCAACACCTCTAAAAACTCTGTTACTTCCATCAATGAAACCCTCCGATTTTCTTTTGTGTATGGTTGAAAATATAGACACTCAAAAGCACCACAAAACTAATGAGTACCATGATTCCACTATAAATATGAGCCGTGCCATACTCCATCATCTCCACCATCTCATAGATAGCGATAGAAGCCACTTTGGTCTCATCAGGGATACTCCCCCCAATCATCAACACCACCCCAAACTCCCCCACCGTATGAGCAAAAGTGATAATCAGTGCCGTAAGCAGAGCAGGTTTAATATTGGGCAGAGCCACCCTTAAAAGCGTGGTCAATTTTCCTTTACCACTCACATAAGATGCCTCTAGCATATTTTTATTGAGCGATTCAAACCCCCCTTGGAGAGGCTGAACCATAAAAGGCAAAGAGTAAAAACAACTCGCAATCACCAACCCCACAAAGGTAAAGTTTAAATCTATCTTGGCAAATACCACCAAGATATAAAACCCTAAAACAGAGGGAGGCAAAACGATAGGCAGAGCTGTTATTGCTTCTAAAAATGGCTTGGCTTTTGATTGGGTTTGAGATAGATACCATGCAAGAGGTAGGCTTATAAAAAATAGTATCAATGTGGTTAATCCTGCCAATTTAAATGACAGTATAAATGGAGTTAGGTCTAAATTATGTAAAGTTTCTAACATCTAAAACCTCCGTAGGGTGCGTTTGCCAACGCACCCTACAAAATTACCAATCTGAATTCTTTTTTGACGAGCCAAAAAAGCGAAGTCACTTCCAAACTCCAAAATGAACTTTTCAAGTTCTAGCAAAATAGCATTCTCTAAATCTCGTTCACTATAACTCTCTTCTAATTCCAAAAAGTTAAGCAAACATGGGTCTTTTAAAAACAGAGAGGTACTCATTTTACTCTTACCACTAAGGGCTTGTAAATCTTGACGAATGGTTTTTTTAGGCTTTTTAGAAATAGCTGTTCGCTCAAATAGCATTGAGTTTATTCTCTCTCGAAGTGTTCGTACATTCCAACGCTCATGA
>Ga0256914_1003948_pt1 | contig 11445 bp, 10 predicted proteins | sample HulkmetaG_FD_191571 | JGI IMG/M metagenome (GOLD analysis project Ga0256914, IMG submission 191571) | Hydrothermal chimney microbial communities from Main Endeavour vent field at the Juan de Fuca Ridge, Pacific Ocean - Hulk | ecosystem: Environmental > Aquatic > Marine > Hydrothermal vents ...
ACCTTGATGATACAGAAGACATAGAGGTTATTTTGGTACCGTTCCGCAAGGTGTTTAAGCTTGTAGAAGACGGATCATTTTTCAATGCTGCTCATGTTGCATCTGTGTTCCTCGCTGCCAGATTTTTGGGTTTGAGACTTTGAAAAGTGGCCTTTTGTATTGACACCTACTAATACCGTAGTATAATAATTTAGGGACTACATTTGAATACACAAATGAATTCTGATAATAGGTTAAATTTCATGTGAGTAGAGTGTTTATCCCTGAGGCCTAACAGCCATATGTTGGGATGGGAGGGATAGAGCCTGGCGGAATGGCCAGGCTTTTGATTTATGGAAGGAGGGAGGCAAATTGTTTAAGGAAGAGGAATTACGGAAGGTTTCCCAAAAGCGGGGGGAGTGGGAAGAGAAAACCAAGAAGGTGTTAGAAAAACATCCAGAGATGAAAAAGGAGTTTTACACACTTTCTGAGATACCTGTGGAGAGAGTGTATACCCCCGAGCATGTGAGGAATATGGATTACGTGAGGGACTTGGGATTTCCGGGTGATTACCCTTACACAAGGGGTGTTCAGCCAACGATGTACAGGGGGAGGTTGTGGACACTCAGGGAGTATGCAGGCTTTGCTACTGCGGAGGAGTCCAATAAGAGATATAAGTATCTAATAGAGCAGGGGCAGATGGGTTTAAGTGTTGCATTTGACCTTCCTACGCAGATAGGGTATGACTCGGATCATCCCATGGCACATGGAGAGGTTGGCAAAGTGGGTGTTGCTATTGATTCTCTCAAAGACATGGAGATCTTGTTTGACGGTATTCCCTTAGATAAGGTAAGCACATCTATGACGATAAATGCGCCAGCTACTGTGATATGGGCTATGTACATTGCAGTTGCAGAGAAGCAGGGTGTTCCTATGGAAAAGCTCAGGGGGACCATTCAAAACGATATTCTTAAGGAGTACATTGCTCGAGGTACATACATATTCCCACCAGGACCATCTCTGAAACTGATAAGAGATACATTCGAATTTGGCACGCAGAAGGTACCACTTTGGAATACCATAAGTATAAGCGGATATCACATAAGAGAGGCGGGTTCAACTGCTGTTCAAGAGGTTGCTTTTACACTTGCTGATGGTATTGCCTATGTAGATGCAGCTGTTAAAGCAGGACTTGACCCTAATAAGTTTGGACAGAGACTCTCTTTTTTCTTCAATGCTCAGCAGGATTTTCTTGAAGAAATCGCTAAGTTTAGGGCTGCAAGGAGACTGTGGGCCCGCATAATGAGAGAGAGATTTGGTGTTACGAATCCTAGAGCCCTTACCTTGAGATTCCATACACAGACTGCGGGGGTTTCGTTAACTGCCCAGCAGCCTATGGTAAATATTATTAGAACTACACTTGAAGCCCTTTCTGCAGTTCTTGGAGGAACACAATCCATGCACACCAATTCTTACGATGAAGCATTAGCGCTACCTTCTGAGGAGTCAGTTACCATAGCGATGAGAACTCAGCAGGTAATTGCCTACGAGTCCGGTGTCACGAATACTGTGGACCCCCTTGCAGGGTCATACTACATCGAGTATCTTACCAATGAGATAGAGAGGCGTGCAATGGAGTACATAAAGAAAATAGATGAACTTGGTGGTATGCTTGCCGCTATAGAGAAGGGTTATCCACAGCAGGAGATACAGAATAGTGCCTATAACTATCAGAAGGCAGTGGAAAGTGGTGAAAGGATAGTGGTTGGTGTCAACAAGTTTGTTGTTGAAGAGGAGGAGATGCCGAAGAATCTGCTTAAGGTTGACCCTCAGATAGAAGTGGAACAGAGCAAGAGGCTCAAAGAGCTTAGGGAGAACAGAGATAATCTCAGAGTAAAAACGGTGTTGGAAGATATAAGAAAGGTGGCAGAAGAAGGTAAGGAGAATCTTATGCCATACTTCATAGAAGCGGTGAAGGCGTATGCTACTGAAGGTGAAATCTGTCAGGTACTTAGAGATGTGTACGGTGAATACAAGGAGAAGGTTATATTGTAGGGGGGATTAAGATGGCTGAATCGAAAAGAATAAGGGTTCTTATTGCTAAACCTGGTCTTGATGGTCACGATAGAGGTGCAAAAGTTATAGCAAGGGCTTTGAGAGATGCAGGAATGGAAGTGATATATACCGGTCTGAGGCAAACACCAGAGCAGATAGTGGAATCTGCTATTCAGGAAGATGTTGATGCTATAGGAATAAGTATCCTTTCTGGAGCACATAACTACTATTTCCCTAAGATTATAGAGTTGTTGAAGGAGAGAAATGCCGATGACATTATAGTGTTTGGTGGAGGTGTTATTCCTGAAGATGACATACCAGGTCTTTTAAAGGCAGGGGTAAAGGCTATATTCACACCAGGTACTCCTACTACTGCCGCAATAGACTTTCTGAAAAAAGCAGTTGCCGAAAAGGGGAGGAAGGAAGAGGTTGCTTGAGAAAGTGGCAAATGGTGTACTTAAAGGAGATGTAAGGAGCATAGCGAGGGCTATATCTATTGTGGAAAATAACGAATCTGAGGCTGAAAAGCTTATAAATATTCTATATCCCCACACAAAGGGGGCTTACATCATTGGTTTGACTGGATCTCCGGGGGTTGGGAAGAGTACGCTGGCGGATAAGTTGATTGCACAATTTCGTGGGGTAGGTTATAATCTTGCTGTACTGGCAGTAGATCCGAGCAGTCCCTTCACTGGTGGTGCCTTTTTGGGTGATAGGTTGAGAATGCAGAGTCATGCGCTGGATAGAGGTGTGTTTATAAGAAGTATGGGCACAAGAGGTTCGTTGGGAGGACTTTCTCCAGCTATCTCAGATGCGATTAAGGTTCTGGATGCAGGTGGAAAAGAGGTTTTATTGGTAGAGACTGTAGGGGTTGGACAGGCGGAAGTGGACATAGTGAGTACTGCAGATACAGTAGTACTTGTGCTTGTACCTGGATTGGGAGATGATATACAGGTTAACAAGGCGGGGATAATGGAGATAGCAGATATATTTGTAGTAAATAAAGCTGACAGAGAGGGCGTTAATAGGGTGGTTACCGAGGTTAGAATGATGTTGGACATTGCTTATGGTAAAAAGAAAAATGAATGGGTACCCCCAATAATAAAGACTATTGCAGAAAAGGGTGATGGAGTGGAAGAACTGGTAGATGCGATAGGTAAACATAGGGAATATTTGAAGGAGAGTGGCGCTTTGCAACAGAGGAGGAGCAAGCGGATAAAGTGGGAGCTCGAAAACACTTTGCAACACAAGATAAGTAGGTATTTGGAAGAGTATGTGTTGCACGAAGTAGAAGTTGATTATCTTGAGAAGATAATGCGGAGAGAGGTATCGAATTACGCTGCAGCAGAGGAGATATTGGGCAGGATTCTCAGGAAGGAGGGAGTTGTAGATGAATGTTAAGAAGGTGGATCACATAGGGATTGCAGTGGAAAGTATGCAGGAAGCTTTGAAGTTTTATGAAGAAGTATTGGGTATAAAGTGCACAGGTATTGAGGAAGTAACTTCGCAAAAAGTAAAAACGGCTTTCCTCCCTGTTGGTGAGAGTGAAATTGAGCTTCTGGAATCCACTGACCCAGAAGGTCCTATTGGTAAGTTCATCTCGAAGAAGGGACAAGGGTTGCATCACATAGCCCTCAGAGTAGATAATCTGGAAGAAACATTAAATGAGCTGAAGGGAAAGGGGGTCAGACTCATAGATGAAAAGCCAAGAGAAGGAGCAGGTGGAGCCAAGATAGCCTTTGTGCACCCAAAGGCTTCCAATGGAGTTTTACTCGAGCTCTGTGAGAGGTAATCTTTTAGTGAAGGGAGATGACAGGGTGAGATGGATGTAAAGAGTATGGAACAACTGGTGAAGGAGCTGGAGGAAAAGAGGAAGAAAGTTCTGGCGATGGGTGGTGAGAAAGCGGTAGAGAAGCAGCATGCAAAAGGCAAACTCACTGCCCGTGAACGTATTGAACTCCTGTTAGATGAAGGTAGTTTTGTGGAGATTGATAGGTTCGTGGAACACAGATGTACGGAGTTTGGGATGGAGAAGGTTTATCTCCCTGCAGACGGTGTAGTAACGGGATACGGCACTATAAACGGCAGGCTTGTGTTTGTGTATTCTCAAGACTTTACTGTTAGGGGTGGTTCCTTAGGTGAGATGCATGCCAAGAAGATGTGTAAAGTAATGGATATGGCAATGGAGGTAGGTGCTCCCATTATTGGTATAAACGATTCGGGTGGTGCACGTATACAGGAGGGTGTGGATTCACTGAGTGGCTATGGCAATATCTTCTTCCGAAATACAAGAGCCTCGGGTGTTATACCTCAAATCTCTATAATAGTTGGTCCAACAGCTGGTGGGGCAGTGTACTCCCCAGCGCTGATGGATTTTATATTCATGGTTAAGAAAATAGGAATTATGCATATAACTGGTCCTCAGGTTATAAAAGCTGTTACTGGTGAAGAGGTAAGCTCCGAGGAGTTAGGTGGTGCAATGGCGCACAATACTAAGAGTGGCGTGGCACACTTTGCTGAGGAGAATGAAGAGGAATGCTATAAAGATGTTAGGAAGTTGTTGAGTTATCTTCCTCAGAATAACTTGGAGGATCCCCCGGTGCTGCAAACCAGCGATGATCCCAACAGAATGGACATGGAGTTGAGGGAGATTGTCCCGACACATCCCAATAAACCTTATGATGTGAGAGATGTTATTAAGCACATCGTTGATGACGGTGAGTTCTTTGAGGTTCACAAGTATTATGCACAAAACATGGTTGTTGGGTTTGCAAGAATGGACGGTATGAGTGTTGGTATAATAACCAACCAGCCAAAACACCTTGCTGGAGTTCTTGATATAGATTGCTCTGATAAGGCTTCGAGGTTCATCAGAATATGTGATGCATATAATATTCCTATACTGAGTATTGTAGATGTGCCCGGGTATCTGCCGGGTGTTGCCCAAGAACACGGTGGGATCATAAGACACGGTGCAAAGATGCTCTATGCATATGCAGAGGCAACAGTTCCAAAGATTACTCTTATACTAAGAAAGGCGTATGGTGGTGCATATTTGGGTATGTGCAGCAAGGACATGGGCGCAGACATGGTACTTGCGTGGCCGCAGGCGGAGATTGCCGTTATGGGTGCTGAAGGCGCAGCGAACATCATATTTAGGAAAGAGATAGCTGCTGCAGAAGACAGCGAAAAGGTTAGACAGGAAAAGATAGCAGAGTATCGTGAAAGGTTTGCAAATCCCTATGTTGCTGCTAAGAGGGGTTTTGTTGACAAGGTTATACTTCCGGAAGAGAGCCGACCTACGATTATAAACGCATTGCACATGCTGGAGACGAAAAGAGACAAACTTCCAAAGAAAAAACATGGGATTATCCCTGCTTAAGGGGTGATTAGATGCATCAGTTGACGGGTGTCGAAGGTTCTATAATTGTTTCGATTATCGATTTTGCCTTGGTATTCATCATACTTGGCATATTGGCATTGATTATGTACTCTTTCAGATTTGTATTTGCAGAAAGGAAGAAAAAGCCAGAGATAGTAGAGATCGAAGGTCGGAAAGCTCCTGCTCCTACTGTAGTGGAAGGAGAGGATGAAGAGGTGGTTGCTGTCATTATGGGAGCAATATCTTCTTACCTTGGTTACCTTCCAAAGTCATTTACAGTAAAGCGTGTGTTACCTACTAAGAGTGTTAGTATGTGGAAACTTACAGCAAGAAGAGAAGCTGTAGGTATGGATGAGGATTAACCGAGAATTGCTATAGAAGGAGGTTGTAAAAAGGTATGAAAAAGTTTAAGGTTACTGTTAATGGTAAAACTTATGAGGTTGAAGTGGAAGAGATCGGAGGAAGTCCTGTTAGTCAAGATGTGAGTTCTGCACCTGTAAGTGCTCCTCAACCTAAGGCAACTGCTTCAGAGCCCAAGGTGGAAGAGAAAAAGGTATCGGCTTCTAAACCCGCTTCTGAGACTCCAAAGGCTGCACCCGCAGGTGGGACTGTTGTTTCAGCACCTATGCCTGGTAAGATACTTAGTGTCTCTGTGAAAGAGGGAGACAGAGTTAAAGAGGGAGATTTGCTGTTGATATTAGAAGCTATGAAGATGGAGAATGAAATTCTTGCTCCAGTTGCTGGCACAGTGAAGCAAGTAGCAGTTTCTACTGGAGGAACTGTCAATACAGGTGACCTCATGGTAGTCATCGGTTAGTAGGGAGGTGCCCTGTATGCTAATAACACACAGGCTACTGTCTTTGGTTGAAAACTCAGGCTTTGCTAACCTTACCTTCGGCAATGTAGTAATGTTGGGTGTAGGTGGATTGCTTCTGTGGTTTGCCATATATAAAAAGTGGGAACCCTTACTGCTGCTTCCTATAGGTGCGGGTTGCCTGTTAGTAAACTTACCATTAGGTGGCCTAATGGGGCATGAAGGCTTTTTACACTATCTCCTATTTGGAACGCAACACGAGATTTACCCCATTTTGATATTCATGGGTGTTGGTGCTATGACAGATTTTGGACCATTACTTGCAAATCCTTTAACATTTATACTTGGTGCTGCTGCTCAGCTGGGAGTTTTTGTGGCGTTGGTGGGTGCTGTGCTCATAGGCTTTACTATAAAAGAGGGATCAGCGATAGGTATCATAGGTGGGGCAGATGGGCCTACCTCTATATACCTTGCTGTTAAGATGGCTCCTCAGATTCTTGGTCCTATAGCTGTGGCTGCATATACTTATATGTCTTTGGTTCCTCTTATTCAGCCGCCTGTAATAAAACTTCTAACTACTAAGAGACAGAGAAAGATAAGGATGTTGCAGCTCAGACCGGTTTCCAGACTGGAGAGGATCATGTTTCCTATAATTGCGGCTGGTGTTACAGGATTAATCTTACCTGCCAGTATACCTTTGATAGGGGTCTTAATGCTTGGAAATCTGATGAGGGAGTCTGGTGTGGTTAACAGGCTGTCCAATACAGCACAGAATGAGCTTATAAATATTGTTACGATATTCCTTGGTCTTACTGTGGGCGGAACAATGGACGCTGAACACTTTTTGACTACGAGGACCCTGGAGATAATGGGCCTCGGTATAGTAGCGTTCATATTTAGTACAGCTGGAGGCGTGGTGTTTGCACACATTTTGAACCTCTTTTTAAAGCACAAAATAAACCCGATGATAGGAGCTGCAGGAGTTTCTGCTGTACCTATGTCTGCAAGGGTAGTTCAGCGCATGGGACAAGCAGAAGACCCTGGAAATTTCTTGTTGATGCACGCAATGGGACCAAATGTTGCAGGAGTTATAGGAACGGCAACAGCTGCAGGTGTGTTCTTGACACTTTTACACTGAGGTAGAAGTCTCTACCTCAGTGTCTCCTTTATTCTTTTAGCCAGTTCTTTTCCAATTCCTTCTACCTGTGCGATCTCTTCAATAGATGCGCCTTTTATCCTCGAAATGGAACCAAAGTATAGGAGCAAGGCTTCTTTTCTCTTTTTGCCTATCCCTTCTATTGTATCCAGTGCGGATTTCCTTATCTTTTTGTCCCTTAACCTTCTGTGGTAGCTTATTGCAAACCTGTGTGCTTCGTCTCTTACCCTTTGTAGCAAGTGGAGTGCATGTGAATCCTTAGGTAGTTGTATAGGTTCACTCGAATGGGGTGTGAAGATCAGTTCTTCCTTTTTTGCAATAGATATAATGCTTAGATCTAAGTTCAGTTTGTTCAGTGATTCTAAAGCAGATGACAATTGTCCTCTGCCTCCATCTATTAGGATCAAGTCTGGTAGTATTTCTCCTTCTTTTAAAATCCTACTATATCTCCTATATACTATCTCTTTTATCATACTGTAGTCATCTATGCCTTCCACGGACTTTATCTTGTACCGTCTGTATCCTCTTTTGTAAGGTTTCGCCATTCTAAATGTAACGACGGACCCCACGGCTTCGCTACCAAATAGGTTTGATATGTCTATGCCTTCTATGAACTCTGGTGTTCTATTCAGCTTAAGTATGTGGCGCAGCTCTTCCATCTCCTCCTGTGAATTGTCTTTCTTTTCCAGTATTTTATGGGTAGAAGGGGTGGACGCTACGGCATTAATCTTATCTCTTATATAGGCAGCTTCCTCAAATTTCAACTCTTTTGCGTATTTGTGCATCTGCTCTCTGAGCCTTTCCAGAAGCTCCCTTCTCTCACCTTTCAGAAACATAATCAATTCTTCTACTGTTTTCATATACTCCTCCTGAGAGATGTTGCCTGTACAGGGTGCTGGGCACCTGCCGAGATAGAAGTCCAAACAGGGTCTTTTCCGCTTCTGCTCGCCCTCCTTTAGCTTTATACTACAACTCCTTAAAGGAAAGAATCTCTGTATAACCTTTAGCATTTGTCTCATTTTCTTGACACTCGAGTAAGGACCAAAATATAGGCTTTTGGGATTAGATTTTACCCTTGTTATGATTATTCTTGGGAATGGCTCCTCTACCGTTATTCTGATATAAGGATACCTTATTCCATATTTTAAGAGTGTGTTGTACTTGGGTTTGTGGTGCCTTATGAGAGCGGCTTCCAATATTAGTGCTTCGCTTTCTGAACGTACGACCTTGTATTCAATGTCTGTAACTTCTTGTGTAAGCTTTTGCAGCTTTGTGGAGAGATTTGCATGCTTTACGAAGTACGAGCTTACCCTCTTTTTGATATTTCTTGCCTTACCGATGTATATAACTTCTTTTTCTGTGTTTCTCATTATGTAGACTCCCGGTAACTCCGGGAGCTTTTCAAGTTTTTTTGATAGCACCTTGTCTTTCATAGTTTTTGCAGATATCCACCCCTTTTTGAGAGTACACCGTCTATTATACCACTTGTTGTCATCTCTTTTGGACTCTGGGAGCTTGCAGAGGGAGGTGGTGTGGAATTAGTTGGAACTTGTATAAAGACTCATAGCGTTATTTCCTGTAGAGAAGTGTTGTGTGAGAATGTGCCTTGAGGTACTTGTTTTATATAGTTAAAATATATCACTTTAATGTTGTTGTTTTAGTGATATTGAGAATTTGTAGTTCAAGTGGTAGAATAGATATAGAAAAAATTATACAAAAAGGAGGGATTTTAGTGGGTAGAAAGTTTTTGGTGTTTCTTGTAGTAGTCTCTCTTGTAACTGCATTTACAATGGGGGTGGCATTTGGCTCCGGAACTATCAAGATAGGATTCTTTGCGCCACTCACAGGGTTTGCTGCAGCTGATGGGGCAAGTGCGAAGCGTGCGGCACTGCTTGCTATCGAGAAGATTAACAATAGTGGAGGCATTAATGGCAAGAAGGTGGAGCTTATAGTTTACGATGACAGGGTGAGTTCGAAGGATGCAGTTGCTATTGCGCATAAGCTCATAGAGGAAGACAAGGTGGTTGGTGTGGTTAGCGGTTCTTACAGCACACCAACGAGAGCTGCTGCACCCATATACCAGAGGTTTGGTGTTCCTATGATAGCAGCTTACGCTACACACCCTGACATTACCAAAGCTGGAAATTACATATTTAGACTTGGGTTCCTTGCCTCTGTCGAAGGTAAAGGTGGTGGCTATGTTGCAGCTAAACTGCTCAAAGCCAAGAAGATAGCAGTCCTTACCATGGATAATGACTTTGGCAGGGCTTTGGCTAAGGGATTTGTGGATGAGGCAAAGAAGCTTGGTGCTGAGATAGTGGCAAACCTCACATTTGCTCTTGGAGAGAAGGACTTTAGTCCTGTGCTAACGAAAGTCAAACAGTACAAACCAGATGTCGTGTATTCAACAGGTTACTACTCGGAAGGTGCTTTAGTAGCTCGCCAGGCAAAGGCGTTGGGGCTTAAGGCAAAGTTGGTTGGACAAGAGGGATTTGATTCACCTATGTTTTTGAAGATAGCGGGTAAGGCTGCAAATGGGGTTATAATCACCACAGACCTCAATAGGGATAGCAATAGGCCCATCGTTCAGGAGTTTATTGCAAACTATCGCTCCAAGTATAATGCAGAGCCAGATATGGTTGGTGCTTCTGCATTTGATGCTGTTTACATGATGGCAATGGTTATAAAGAAAGTTGGGACGGACCGTAAGGCTGTAAGGAATGGTATTGCTGGTATAAAGGACTTTGATGGTGTGACTGGCAAGATAAAAGGCTTCAATAGTCTTGGAGAGGTCGAGAAGCCGATACAGGTACAGATCGTCAAAAATGGCAAATTCCACTATTTTGGTGAAATTGAAGATCCAGATATCATAACACCTCCTTCTAAGTGAGGCTTTAATGTTTACATGGGGCACTTTTCGTGCCCCTATCTTCTTGAATTAGGGGGAATAGATTATGTCAGATGTGAAGAGATTTACACTTCCGGAGGAATTACCGCCAGAACCTAAGTTCGAAGAGGGTATAAGACGTGCACCTTCAAGAGGATTTAATTTGACTCGTAGAGAAGCGGCTGTTGCACTGAAAAACGCTTTGAGGTATGTACCGAAGAGCTTGCACGAAAAGTTAGCACCTGAATTTATTGAGGAGCTTGTAACAAGGGGTAGAATATATGGCTACAGATACAGACCTGAAGGTAGGATATGGGGTAAGCCTATAGATCAATACAAGGGAATATTGGAAGCAAGGGCTCTGCAGGTTATGATAGACAATAACCTTGACTTTGATGTAGCCCTCTATCCGTATGAACTTGTAACTTATGGAGAGACTGGACAGGTGTTTCAAAATTGGATGCAGTACAGACTGGTTAAGATGTACCTGGAGAATATGACCGAGGAACAAACACTTGTTGTCATGTCGGGACACCCTTTGGGACTATTTCCTTCAAGAAAAGAAGCGCCGAGAGTGATAAACACAAACTCTATGATGGTTGGCATGTTTGATAACCCGGATGATTGGGCAAAAGCTGCAGCGATGGGCGTTGCCAATTATGGGCAGATGACGGCCGGTGGTTGGATGTATATAGGTCCGCAGGGAATAGTACATGGGACATACATAACGCTCTTGAATGCTGGAAGATTATTCCTCGGTATACCTGAAGATAAAGACCTTAAAGGGCATATATTTGTAAGTTCTGGTCTTGGGGGTATGAGCGGTGCACAAGCAAAGGCAATAGAGATAGCAGGTGGAGTTGGCATTATAGCGGAGGTGGACTACTCACGGATTGAGACGAGGCACAGTCAAGGTTGGGTAAGTGATGTGGTAGAAGACGTGGAAAGAGCTGTGAGTATGGCGATGGATTATAAGGAGAAGGGATTGGCGAGATCTATAGCCTATTATGGCAATGTTGTTGACCTGCTTGAATACCTTGTTGATAAAGGCATAAATGTGGAGTTGTTGTCTGATCAGACATCGTGTCATGCAGTATATGATGGTGGTTATACACCGCAGGGTCTAAGTTTTGAAGAGGGTAGGAGACTTTTAAGGGAAGATAGAGATAGAT
>Ga0256914_1003949_pt1 | contig 11444 bp, 12 predicted proteins | sample HulkmetaG_FD_191571 | JGI IMG/M metagenome (GOLD analysis project Ga0256914, IMG submission 191571) | Hydrothermal chimney microbial communities from Main Endeavour vent field at the Juan de Fuca Ridge, Pacific Ocean - Hulk | ecosystem: Environmental > Aquatic > Marine > Hydrothermal vents ...
AGCCATGGCTACACCGTCACCGGTCGAGAGGTCAGGATTCGTGGTGTAGAGATAGACCTTGCTGGCTCCGCCGGTAGCCAGTACCACGATGGGAGAGCGAAACAGGACCACTCGATCCTGTCGGCGGTCCAGTACGTAGGCGCCGAGTACCCGTTGCTCCCGCTCTCCCAACTTGGCGGCGGTGATGAGATCTACGGCGATGTGATGCTCGAACAGGGCGATCTCCCGGTGCTGCCGAACCTTCTGTTCCAGCGTAGTCTCAATGGCATGGCCTGTGGTGTCGGCGGCATGGATGATGCGGCGGTGACTGTGTCCCCCTTCCCTGGTGAGGTGGTACCGGGGTTTTCCGGTGGAAGCAGGTTGGCGGGTGAAGGGGACTCCTTGATCGATGAGCCATTGTACCGCTGCTCGACCGTGCTCGATGGTGAACCGGACCGCCTCTGGATGGCACAGGCCAGCACCTGCATTCAGGGTGTCTTGAACGTGGGAGTCGATGGAGTCCCGGTCTTCATCCAGGACGGCGGCGATTCCGCCTTGCGCCCAGAGGGTGCAACCTTCCCGAAGCGCCGCTTTGGAGAGCACTGCGATTCGGGCTTTGCCCGCCAGGCGCAGGGCAAGACTGAGGCCCGCAGCCCCGCTGCCAATGATGAGGATATCGCACTCGTGAAACGGTTGATTGCGGTTTGCAGTGCTCATAACAAATAATTGATAATACGAATGTGAAAATCTTCACACCAAGGCGAACTATAACTTAAGCGCAATGTCATATCGAACAAATGCAGGTCAAACCTGCACGCAAAGGCCAATCTGATGCGGGAGGAGAACAGCGATGCGGAGCTGGTTGCGCGTGTGCAGAAGGGGGACAAGAAGGCCTTTGATATCCTCGTTCGGAAGTATCAGCATAAACTGGCGAAGCTGATCTCGCGCTATATCCAGGATCCTTCGGAGGTGCTGGATGTTTCGCAAGAGGCCTTTATCAAGGCCTATCGGGCACTGCCAAAGTTCCGTGGTGACAGCGCCTTTTATACGTGGCTTTATCGCATTGCGATCAATACGGCAAAGAACCATCTGGTCGCGCAAGGGCGGCGGCCGCAGAGTGTGGACATCGATGCGGAGGAAGGAACTCGTATCGAAACCATCCCGAAGCTGCGGGAAAATGCCTCACCGGAAAGACTTATCCTGCGGGATGAGATTGGGGATGTGATCTTCCAGGCCATCGAGGAACTTCCGGAGGACCTGCGAACGGCGATTACCTTGCGGGAGCTGGATGGGTTGAGCTATGAAGAGATAGCCAGGGCGATGGAATGCCCCATCGGGACCGTGCGCTCACGCATCTTCCGTGCCCGCGAGGCGATTGACAACAAGCTGAAGCCATTACTGGGTGCCGAAGAATAGTAATGAATTCTGTGATGACGGTGAATCAAAATGACAGACAAGATTGAGGAGCAGATCTCTGCGCTGGTGGATGATGAGGTCCACGATCCGGAGTTGAAGCGAGTGATTTCCGAGCTGACCAACAATCCGGCTGCTGCAGAGCGATGGCAACGCTACAACTTGATCAGTGATGCCCTGCACAACAATCTGCCGGACCTGGTTGAAACCGATCTGTCGCGACGGGTACAGCAGGCGCTGGAAGATGAGCCTACTGTCCTCGCACCCCAGCGGATACGAATTCCTCACGGATTGCGACCTGCACTCAAGCAGATTGGCGGGATGGCGATAGCAGCCTCGGTGGCGGTGGTCATGGTGACAGCGCTGCAGGAGGAGCCAGAGCCGGTTGGGGGGCAGCAGGTGGCAAAACAGACTCAGCAGCAGGACACCGGCGATGTCGCAAAGGTGCCGGCAGCAACTCTGGTAGCCGATGTGGAGCAGCCTGAGTCTACTGCGGCGCAGGTGGCACCATCAAAATCGGTTTCGGTGATGGCCTCTCGACCGACCCAGGTTGCAGATGTTGCCTCTCCCCGGCCGGTTGTGGTTTCTCCACACGCTTTCGATCCCCGTTTTGAGAGTTATCTGATTAATCATAGTGAATATGCGGTGACCACGGGTATGCTGCCATACAGCCGGGTAATGATGGGCGGCACCGCCACGGCGACGCCCCAGTATGTGAGTGGTGAGTGAAGGCCTCTCCCTGAAGATGTATCGGTTACGGGCTGCGCTTAACGCTTTTTGGCTTCCCGTAACGGCAGCAGCATTGTGTGCGGCTGTTTCTCCTTCCAATAGCAGGATTATATCAGGCGGAATGCCAAAATCGCGTTTCCATCCATACGCGGGTATTGCTTTGGCAGGCTGTCTCTCCCTTTTGGGGATGGGGGTGGCGGCTGAACCTTCTGCCCCTGCAAAGGAGGATGCCCGGGCATGGCTGGAGAAAATGTCTCGTGCGGTACAGAGATACAATTACGAAGGGGTCTTCGTCTATCTGCATGGTTCCCAGATGCAGAGTGTGCGCGTTATCCACAGTGTTGAGGGGGGAAAGGAACGGGAACGGCTGGTTTTACTCACCGGTGTGCAGCGAGAGGTGCTGCGTACAGACAACAGGATCACCTACATTGTCCCTAGGAACCGCTCACTGGTGTTGGAGCGTCGTCGGGGGCATCCTCAAGCTGGTTTTCCCCTTATTTCTCCACACCATATTGACAAGTTGGTGGCCTGTTACGACGTTTCTCTCGCCGGGTGGGATCGGATTGCGGGCCGGGAGGCGCAGCGCCTCATCATTCGGCCAAAGGATGAGTTCCGATACGGTTACCGGTTGTGGTTGGATCGTGAGACGGGACTACTTCTGAAAACCGTTTTATTGAATCGGAAAGGAGGTTTTTCCGAGCAGTTCATGTTTGCCACTCTGGAGTTCCTGGATCGGGTGCCATCGGCTTTGCTCGAATCGGAAGTGGAAGGAAATGAGTTCGTGTTTTTCAAGGATCGTTCCGCAGATGAGGGAGGCGTGGAGGCTGTTACCCGCTGGTGGGCGAGTCGTCTGCCTTTTGGTTTCGAGTTGAGTACCCATCGCCGTTACTCCGTTGCTGACAGTCATGGTGATATGGAACAGTTGGTTTATTCTGATGGTCTATCTTCGGTTTCGGTATTCATCGAACCACTGAAGAGGGACCAGGAACCATTGCGGGGAAACTCCAGTTTAGGGGTGGTCAACGCCTATGGAACCGTCTATGGGGATTTCCAAGTGATCGCGTTGGGTGAGGTGCCCTCGGCAACGGTAGAGCAGATAGCCACCTCTATCCGTCGTGGCAAGGAGAAGATGCAGTGATCGAGGAGAAGGCAGTTGTCATAAAGAGCGAGGATGGTGTCGCCTGGGTACAGACTGGACGCAAGACTGCCTGCGGAGGTTGTTCTCTGAATAAGGGATGTGGGGTCTCAGTACTTGAGCGAATGCTCGGAGAGCGGGTTATGCTGTTGAAAGCGCTTGATCCCATTTCCACTCACCAGGGAGATGAGGTGGTTATCGGCATCCGTGAAAGTGCGCTGGTGAAAGGGTCGGTGGTGGTCTACATACTTCCGCTGCTGGCAATGATTCTCTTTGCCATGCTGGGCTCGACCGTTGTAGCGCCGTGGCTGGGCTTGCCCCTCGAGGGGACCAGCATCGTTATGGGGGGAGCGGGACTGGGCGTCGGTTTCTGGGGCGTCTCCCTCTTTTCTCGCCGGATTCGGCAGGATTCCGACTATCAACCGGTGATCTTGCGTGTTGTGGATAGAGAACCGCTTCCTGAGCGCTATATTCCCATAACCCGAGTCTGAATTTTCCAACCGAAAGACAACAGGTATTCGATGAACGTAAAAAAAACTCTATGGTCCGGTTTGGGCCGACTGTTTCCTCTTGCTGTTTTTATTCTCATGTTGTTCCAGGCGTCTGTTGCCTTGGCCGGGCGCCTGCCGGATTTCACCGAGCTGGTGGAGAAGAACAGCCCGGTAGTGGTGAATATCAGCACCACGCAGAAGATCAAGCGGAGTCATCCCGTCTTACCACCGGGGATGGAGATCCCGGATGAAGGGCCATTCGGGGAGCTGTTCCGGCACTTCTTCGGGGAAGAAGGGGAGGGACGTGAATTCAAGAGCCAGTCGCTGGGCTCCGGCTTCATCATCTCGAAGGATGGATACATCCTGACCAACAATCATGTGGTGGATCATGCCGATGAGATCATCGTCCGTTTCAGTGATCGGCGGGAGTTGAAGGCAAAGCTGGTGGGGCATGACAAGCGCAGCGATCTCGCCCTGTTGAAGGTGGACGCCAAGGATCTCCCGGCGGCGAAGATTGGTCGCTCCAGTGAGCTCAAGGTGGGGGAGTGGGTGCTGGCCATCGGTTCCCCGTTTGGCTTTGAGCAATCGGTGTCGGTCGGTGTCGTAAGTGCCATCGGCCGCAGCCTGCCCAGCGAAAACTACGTTCCATTCATCCAGACCGATGTGGCCATCAATCCGGGCAACTCTGGTGGCCCGTTGTTCAACCTGGATGGCGAGGTGGTAGGGATCAATTCCCAGATCTACAGCCGTACCGGCGGGTTCATGGGGCTTTCCTTTGCCATTCCCATCGATATGGCGATGGATGTGGTGGAGCAGCTGAAGACCAAGGGGTCGGTCTCCCGGGGTTGGCTGGGCGTACTCATTCAGGACGTCACCCGTGACCTGGCGGAATCGTTTGGTATGGACAAGCCGATGGGTGCATTGATCTCTCGGGTGCTGCCCGACAGTCCGGCCGGTCGAGCCGGTCTCCAGGTCGGGGACATCATCGTCGAGTTCAATGGCAAGAAGGTCTACTATTCCTCTGAATTGCCGCCGCTGGTGGGGCGGGTGCGTCCAGGCACCGTGGCGACACTCAAGATCGTCCGTAACGGCAAGACGTTGACCAAGAAAGTGAAGATCGAGGAGCTTCCCGATGAGGAGGAGCTGGAGCTTGCTTCTTCCGGCAGCGGAGTGTCGAAGGTGGATAACCGGCTCGGAGCGGTGATTGCCAATCTTACCGACGAACAGCGCAAGGAGATGAAGCTCGAGGGGCAGGGCGGTGTGTTGATCAAGAAGGTTCAGGATGGACCCGCAAAAGAGGCGGGGCTGCGCAGGGGCGACGTCATCCTGATGATCAACAATGTCAAGGTGAAAGATGTCAAGCAACTCAAAAAGCTCTTGAAGAAGTTGCCGGAAGGCAAGGCAGTCCCGCTGTTGGTCCAGCGCCGTGGCAACCCGCTGTTTCTTGCCATTACATTGGGAGATGAGAAGGAAGAGTGAGCAGGAAGCTGACCCTTTATACTCGCAGCTACTGTTCTCTCTGTGAGGAGATGCACCGGGCGCTGCTGCCTTTTCAGCAGCGCTACGGTTTTGATCTCGAGTTGGTGGATGTGGATAGCGATCCCGCTCTGGAGGCATGCTTCGACGAAAAGGTGCCGGTGCTGATGTCCGGGGAGGAGGAGATTTGTCATTATCATCTGGACGAGAAGGCGCTGCAGCGCTATTTCGGCCGATGAAAATCGTGTAGAATCGGCTGTTTGCATGTTTCGGCCGTTGAACTCGATGACTGAACTCAGCCACATTCGCAACTTTTCCATCATTGCCCATATCGACCACGGCAAATCCACCCTGGCCGATCGCATCATTCAGCTCTGTGGTGGGCTGACCGAGCGGGAGATGGAGGCCCAGGTGCTGGATTCGATGGACCTGGAACGGGAGCGCGGGATCACCATCAAGGCGCAGAGTGTCACCCTCGATTATCGTGCGCACAATGGGGAGGTCTATCAGCTCAATTTCATCGACACCCCGGGGCATGTGGATTTCTCTTACGAGGTATCTCGCTCCTTGGCCGCCTGCGAGGGGGCGTTGCTGGTGGTGGACGCCTCCCAGGGTGTGGAGGCGCAGAGCGTGGCCAACTGTTATACCGCCATCGAGCAGGGATTGGAGGTGATGCCGGTGTTGAACAAGATCGACCTGCCGGCCGCCGATCCGGAACGGGTGGCCAGGGAGATTGAAGACATCATCGGTCTGGAGGCGATGGATGCACCACGCGTCAGCGCCAAAAGCGGGGAAGGGGTGCCGGAGCTGCTGGAACTGCTGGTGGATCGTATCCCTCCCCCGAAAGGGGACCGGAATGAGCCATTGCAGGCATTGATCATCGATTCCTGGTTCGACAACTATCTGGGCGTGGTCTCCTTGGTACGGGTCAAACAGGGGGTGCTGCGTTGCAAGGAGAAGATCACCGTGATGTCCACGGGTCAGAGTTACCAGGTGGACCGGCTCGGGATCTTCTCTCCGCGCATGCAGGATCGGGAGATGCTGCAGGCGGGCGAAGTAGGCTTCGTGATTGCGGGTATCAAAGAGATCGAGGGAGCACCGGTGGGAGATACCCTGACCCACACCGCCCGCCCGGCGGCGGAGCCCTTGCCCGGTTTCCAGCAGATCAAGCCGCGGGTGTTCGCCGGGCTGTTTCCGGTGAGTTCCGACGACTACGAGGATCTGCGGGAAGCGCTGGCCAAGCTGCGGCTGAACGATTCCTCCCTGTTTTACGAACCTGAGACTTCCCAGGCGCTGGGCTTCGGCTTCCGTTGTGGTTTCCTTGGCATGCTGCACATGGAGATCGTTCAGGAGCGACTGGAGCGAGAGTACGATCTGGATCTGATCACCACTGCGCCCACCGTGGTCTATGAGGTGATCACCACCCGCGGTGAGACCCTCTATGTGGATAACCCCGCCAAACTGCCGGCGGTGAATCTCATCCAGGAGATCCGCGAGCCGATCATCACGGCCAACATCCTGGTTCCCCAGGAGTATGTGGGGAACGTGATCACCCTATGCATCGAGAAACGCGGGGTGCAGAAGGACATGCAGTACCTGGGGAAACAGGTTTCCCTGCGCTACGAACTGCCGCTGAACGAAGTGGTGCTTGATTTCTTCGATCGACTCAAGTCGGTGAGTCGGGGATATGCTTCGCTGGACTATGAATTCGAGCGATTCCAGGCTGCCGATCTGGTGAAGATGGACATCCTCATCAACGGGGAGGTGGTGGATGCCCTGGCCATCATCGCTCATCGTGATCTGGCGCAGAGCCGGGGTCGGGAGTTAGTGGAGAAGATGAAGGAGTTGATTCCGCGACAGATGTTCGATGTGGCCATCCAGGCGGCCATCGGTAGCAAGATCATCGCCCGCAGCAATGTCAAGGCGTTGCGCAAGAATGTCACTGCAAAGTGTTACGGAGGAGATGTAACCCGCAAACGCAAGCTGCTGGAAAAGCAGAAGGCGGGCAAGAAACGGATGAAACAGGTGGGCAGTGTGGAGATCCCGCAGTCAGCCTTTCTGGCGGTATTGGACGTAGGTAAGAAACAGTGAATATCAATTTTCCCGCTTTTCTCGTTCTGGCGACATTCGTCACCGGTGCCATCTGGGCACTGGACGCCCTGTTCTTCGCGCCTCGCCGACGGGCGGCGGTGGCGGTTTCGTCGGGAGGAACCAGCGCTGCCGAGGAACCAAGGGTGCCGGTCGTTGTCGAGTATGCCAAGTCCTTCTTTCCCATCATCCTGGCAGTGTTGTTGCTGCGTTCTTTCTTGGTAGAGCCGTTTCGCATTCCCTCCGGCTCCATGATGCCCACCCTGTTGGTGGGGGATTTCATTCTGGTCAATAAATTCGCTTACGGTCTGAGGCTGCCGGTGCTGAATACCAAAATCGTGGAGATCGGGGAGCCACAGCGGGGTGACGTCATTGTTTTTCGCTATCCGGAGGATCCAAGCATCGATTACATCAAGCGGGTGGTCGGGATTCCAGGCGATCATATCCGCTATTCGGAGAAACGGCTCTATATCAATGGTGAACCGGTGGAGCGTGAGCCGGTTGGGAAATATATCGCGGAAGGGGCCAGTGCAAGCATGACCGGTGCCATGCGCTATCGGGAAACCCTCGATGGGGTGACCCATGACATCCTGGTGCGCAGCAACGGGTTCAATCGCGATTTCGAGTTCACCGTGCCGGAAGGGGAGTATTTCGTGTTGGGAGACAACCGGGACAACAGCCGTGACAGTCGCTTCTGGGGAACGGTCCCGGAGGCCAATCTGGTGGGCAAGGCGTTCCTCATCTGGATGAACTGGGACCCGGTGGCTGGCGGAATCACCTGGAGCCGAATTGGGACGCTCATCGAATAGACCACCGTTGGATCGCCTGACCAAGGCGCTGGGGTATGCTTTCAATGATCCGGTCCTGCTGGAGCGGGCGCTGACCCATCGCAGCGCTGCCTCGGAGAACAACGAAAGGCTCGAATTCCTGGGCGATGCGGCACTCGAATATGTGATTAGCACAGAGCTGTTTCATCGCTATCCTCGTTGCAAGGAGGGGGATCTGAGCCGCTTGCGAGCCACCCTGGTGAGAGGAGAGACCTTGGCAGAGATCGCCAAGCGTCTTCAACTGGGGGAGTATCTCAAGCTCGGTCCGGGCGAGCTGAAGAGCGGGGGCTTTCGCCGTACCTCCATTCTGGCGGATGCCCTGGAGGCGATCTTCGGTGCCATCAGTCTGGATGGCGGATTCGAGGCGGTTCGTTCCGTCATTCTGCATCTCTATGAGCCCTCTTTCGCTTCGCTGCCCGATCTGGAACAGCTCAAGGATCCCAAGACCCGTCTGCAGGAGGTCCTCCAGTCCCGCAGGTTACCGCTTCCCAGCTACCGCATCCTCCGCGAGGAGGGGGATCGTCACGCTCGTACCTATGTAGTGGCGTGCGAGGTGGCGTTGCTGCCTGAAGAGGTGGAAGGCAGGGGAAGCAGCCGGCGCAAGGCGGAGCAAGCAGCGGCCGAGACCATTCTGGAGCGGTTGAAGTGCAATGAGTGACGGTGAACATCGCTGTGGATATGTGGCCATTGTGGGTCGCCCCAATGTGGGCAAGTCCACCCTGCTGAACCACCTATTGGGGCAAAAGATCAGCATCACCTCCAGCAAGCCACAGACCACACGACATCGCATCCTGGGAATCAAGACCGATGAGCGGAGTCAGGTGATCTACGTGGATACGCCGGGTATCCATCGGAAGGCAAAAAAGGCGATGAACCGCTACATGAACCGAGTGGCGGTGGCGAGTCTGCAGGATGTGGACCTGATCCTGTTCGTGGTGGAGGCGTTGCACTGGGAGCCAGAGGATGAAGCGGTGCTGGAGAAGCTGCAAAAGGTGAAGGTACCGGTGATGCTGGTGGTCAACAAGGTGGACAAGATTGCCGACAAACGGCAGCTGCTTCCCTTCCTGGAGGAGGTGGCCGGCAGGAGCAGATTCGTGGAGGTGGTTCCGATCAGTGCCATGCGGATGACCGACGTAGTCCATCTGGAGCAGCTGGTGAAGCGACGCCTTCCTGAGCATCCGCCCGTCTTCCCGCCGGACCAGCTTACCGATCGTAGTGAACGTTTTCTCGCTGCCGAGATTGTGCGGGAAAAGTTGATGCGTCTTTTGGGGCAGGAGTTGCCTTACGCGCTGACGGTGGAGATCGAGCGTTTCTTCGTCCGGGAGGATGGTCTGGTCGAGATCGGAGCCATCATCTGGGTGGAGCGCCCCAGTCACAAGGGGATCGTTATCGGCAAGGGAGGGCGCCTGCTGAGAAAGGTAGGTGAACAGGCCCGGCTGGATCTGGAGCGATTATTGGGGGAGCGGGTCTTCCTGCAGCTCTGGGTCAAGGTGAAAGAGGGATGGTCCAACGACGAAAGGGTCCTGCGTAGCCTGGGTTATCATGATGAATCGTGAGCGGGTACAGCTGCAGCCCGCCTATATCCTCCATCACCGCCCCTATCGGAACAGCAGCCGCCTGCTGGAGGTGTTCAGTCGGGATCACGGCCGTTTCGGCATGGTGGCCCGCGGGGTCGGCTCGCGTCGTTCTCGGCTGCGGGGGCAGTTGCAGCCGTTTCGCAGATTGTTGCTCTCGTGGTCCAATCGTGGCGAACTCGCCACCCTCACAGGAGCAGAGACCGATGGTCCATCTTTGCGGCTCGTGGGGGCGGCGTTGATGAGCGGCTTCTATCTCAACGAGTTACTGTTGCGGCTTACGGGCCGCCATGTGCCCTATCCTGAGCTGTTTCAGGAATATGAGCGAGCCCTCGCTGCCATGGGGCGGGAACGGGTTGATCAGGCGACCCTGCGGCTGTTCGAGTGCCGTCTGCTGGAGGCCTTGGGGTATGCTTTGAATCTGGATCATGAAGTGGAGCGGGGGATGCCAATACAGCCATCTGGGCGCTATTGCTATCATATCGAACGAGGACCGGTGGAAGCGAGGATGGCGGAAGAGGATGGGAGTCTGGTGTTGAGTGGACGTACCCTGCTTGCGCTGGCGAAGGGAACATTTCCCGATGAGGAGAGCCTTCGGGAGGCACGGCGCTTGATGCGGGCCGTACTGACCTTTTATTTGGGTGACAAACCGTTGCACAGCCGGACGCTGTTTCGGGCTCTGGAGAGACGTTCGCAAGGAAACCGATGCCGTGAAAAATGAAATCCTGTTAGGGGTCAACATCGACCATGTAGCCACCCTGCGTCAAGCGCGGGGTACCCGTTATCCCGATCCGGTACAGGCAGCGATGCTGGTGGAGCAGGCCGGGGCCGACGGCCTTACCCTGCATTTGCGGGAGGATCGCCGCCATATTCAGGATCGGGACGTCAAATTGCTCAAACACATCCTGAATATCCCCATGAACCTGGAGATGGCGTTAACCGAGGAGATGGTGGATATCGCGGTTCGGCTCCGGCCGGAAAATTGCTGTCTGGTTCCTGAGCGGCGCGAGGAGTTGACCACCGAAGGGGGGTTGGATGTGGCGGGTCAGTACGAACAGCTGCGCGATGGTTGCGCCCGGCTGGCGGAGGCCGGAATCCATGTCTCTCTGTTTGTTGATCCGGAACCCTACCAGATTGAGGCGGCCGCGCGGCTCGAGGTGCCGGTGGTGGAGATCCATACCGGCCGTTATGCCGATGCACGTGGCAGGCGGCGGCGAGAGGAGGAGTTCCGGCGCATCGTGGAGGCGGTGGAAGTGGGTGCCGAACTAGGTCTGCAGGTCAATGCCGGCCACGGGCTCAATTACCAGAATGTGAAGCCAGTAGCCAGATTGGCAGCAGTGCGGGAGCTCAACATTGGTCATGCCATCATTGCCCGGGCAGTGTTCACTGGCTTGGATGAGGCGGTCAGGGAAATGAAGCGGTTGATGCGAGAGGCGCGTGTTTCGTGATCTTTGGCATCGGCACCGATATCGTGCAAGTCTCCCGGATGAAGTGCAATCTCGAGCACTACGGAGAGCGTTTCGCCCGGCGTATCCTCGCTGAACCGGAGTGGGAAGGCTTTCTGGTCAGCCGGCGGCAGGCTCATTTCCTGGCCAAGCGTTTTGCTGCCAAGGAGGCAGCGGTAAAGGCGATGGGAACCGGTTTTCGAGGTGGCATTACCCTGAAACAGATCGCGGTGGCCCATGAGCCCGATGGCCGGCCTTTGCTTCGCTTCAGCGAACAGGCGGAGGCC
>Ga0256914_1003950_pt1 | contig 11444 bp, 6 predicted proteins | sample HulkmetaG_FD_191571 | JGI IMG/M metagenome (GOLD analysis project Ga0256914, IMG submission 191571) | Hydrothermal chimney microbial communities from Main Endeavour vent field at the Juan de Fuca Ridge, Pacific Ocean - Hulk | ecosystem: Environmental > Aquatic > Marine > Hydrothermal vents ...
GGCAATACTGAGGGCGAGATTGATCGAGGTCAGGCTCTTGCCCGCCCCCGGAGCGGGGCTGGTGATCGCCAAGGTGTTGGCATTGTCCATTTCCCGCAGTCGATGCAACACGCGGGTGCGAAGAAGCTTGTAGGCGTTGACCCAGGGCTCCTCCGGCGATCCGGCGAGAACCCGGTTCTTCCGCAACGTCTCGGCGGGCACCTTGACCACCTTGGTCTGCGTGTAGACGAGAGAAGTCGATCTCTTCTGTTTTCCTGTTGCACGCGATCGCTTGTGTCCCTGGGTCACGAGCGGGGGAGCCTCCTGGTGTACCTTGTCATTCTTCTTTGTCTTGGCTGGAGGAGGACTGGACTCACCCTGTAGCGCCTCTTTCACCAACCGCTCGATATGTTCGGTACTCAATTATCTTTCCCCCTTCTTCAGAGCTACATCCCGATATTGCGCATCGCCGAAAACCATAGAACATCCAACGGCCTCCAGAAATAGTGTATCGCCGCAATGAGCAACACCATCCCAATTGCCGCTGAACTGGCCATTACGATCCTGATCCTGCGCTGGTGCTGGAGATCCTCCTCGGTTTCGATATAAGGGATCACCGCCAGCGGTGGCTCTTTCAAAATGGTGGCGAGGTGATGGCGCCCAAACACCCCCTTGTTTATGGTCTCCGCTATGGCAGCGTAACCCACGCTTGCCGCAACCGCAAACACCAAACCCAGAAAAACAATGGCCAGCCGGTTGGGTTTGATCGGTTTCTCCGGGAGCAATGCCGGCTCGAGCAGTGTAAAACGCTCCGCCTTGGCCTCTTTTTCGAGATCCTGGGAAAGCCTGGCATCCATCAGTTTTTGTGCAATCTCTTGCAAACGGTGAACAATGTTCTCCTTGTCACGCAACAGATTGGTGTATTCACGCTCTACCTCTGGTGAAAGCGCCAGGCTCTTCTCATAATTGGCGAGCTGCGCTTTCAGCTCTCGCCGTTGCAGCTGCAGGGAGGAAATCTCACTGTTGACCGCCTTGAGTTGGGACTGGAGAGCAATAAAAGCAGGATTATTTACCGGGCCGGTATCCCCCCCCCAGGTACCGCCTTGTCTCACAGGCGGAGATCGCTCCAGATCGGCCTTGAGATTGGCGATACGTCGCTTGAGCTTGATAACGTCTGGATGCTGTTCGGAATATTTGTTACGCGCCTCGGTATACTCCGCCTGCAGACGCTGCAGCTCATCTTCCCTGGGATCCCTTCCACTCAAACCTGTCCCTTTTTGCTCAAGGGCGGCTATCTCCCTGCGTAGCCTTTTGACATCTGGATGATTGGAACCATATTTTGCAGAAACCCGTGCATACTCACTACGCAGCATGCGTAACCGCTCGCTGTCATCCAGCACCATGCGGCCATCGGTAGAAACGATAGGCGCGCTTGGTTTGACCACCGCCAGTTGCCCTTCCAGATAATACTGCCGCTCCTTGAGGGAACGGAGTTGCCGATCGATATCCGAGATCTCTTGTCGGGTTCGTTCAGCCAGCTGGATATTCATCTGGGAAAACTCAGGCAGGGCGGTGGAATGTCGCGCCTTGAAATCGGCAATCTTCGCCTCGATTTCCGCCAACTCCTTTCTCAATCGCTCATCCTCGGATGCGAGAAACTCGGTGGTTTCGGCTGCCTTCCGGGTACGGCGTTTGATATTCTCTGAGAGATAGAGCGACACCAGATCATTGGCTACCCGCTGGGCAACATCCGGCTTGCCCGCATCGAAAGAGAGCGTGAAGGCGATGGTGGCCTCGGTAGGACGCCCGCTACGAGGATCGATCACTTCCGCACTGAGCATCTCCAGATTTATGGCCTTGCGCATCTTTCCGATGATGGTTTCCACCGGTACTCGCCCCCGCTGATCCGCATACAGGTTATGCCGATCGATAAGCTTGAGCAGATTGGAACGGGTCATCACCTCCCGGTTGATGATCTCTATACGCTGCGCGGCATAACTGGTTACCGTAGATTGAACCAGCTCCCTCGGGATATCCTGATCTTCAATGAGAATGGTGGCGGTGGAGCGATAAACAGGAGGCAATATCAGCGCTATTGCCACGGCCAGCAAGAAAACGCCAGCCATAATCAGCAACATCGGCCATTTCCGGCGTTGCCAAATATCCAGATAATCCTGTAGACTCTTGCCGCTCTCTTCTTCTTCGTAATCCACTTTTAGTTCACGTTTGTGTTAGAGTTCCAAGAAACGACCGAACATCCGAACAGGACAATCCCGCACCGTTCACTCACTACGATGCCGGCACTACCATCCCACCGAATCTTTCGGCATTTTATCCCACGGAATCTATGTAATACCAGAAACCGCCGGCGCCCATCATCCAGGGACCTGGCGACAGATTCCGAACTTTTACTGTGGCTCTTCTCGCTGCACGAACCTCAAACAGATAATGGCAAAAACAGTTGAGGTCTGCTAATTCGGCCAGTTCGGAATAAACTTTATTTTAGCACTTGCTCAATTACCCACACTTTATCAGCGGATCCAGGTGAGATCAAGCAAAATAGGTTCACATTTATCGTCAATATTTTGACGGGAATATCATCGATCGAAATCGTCCTCTCGGGAAGATCACTCTGATAGAGATCACTTCTGTCCCCCACTCGATACATCGGCCGACTCGGCATGGGGAACCGGTTGCTGATTCTCTGCCTCATTCTTCTCCTTCGGTACCGTTTTGACAGAAGTAACGGATGATTTGGCACCCATCTTTGCCACGCTCTTTTTCGCCGTATCTTCAGCCAGAGAAACCTGGCCACTCTCTGGACTTGGAAGGGCTTTCGGCGGAGCTTGTTCCGTTTGTTGAGTGGTCACAGACTCCTTGTCGGACTTTGCCAAACGGGTTCGGGCCTTCGGCCGGGCTGCTCTCTTTGCCCTTCTTTCAGTTCCTTTACGGGACGCCTCCCCACCAGCAACCGTACCACCCGATTTTTCGCTGGGTTTTTTTGGAGAAACAGCATTCTCACCACCGATCTCCTTTTCACTTCCGGTGTCAGGTTTCTCATCTTTGGTGGACAGCCTCTTTGCCTTTCCGCTCTCCTGCTTCTCCGCGACTCCTCCTTCCTGTTTCGCTATGGCGGACGGGACGTCATTATCCCTCTGCACCTTTTTGCCTTCATCCGGGGACGGTGCCGCCTCCGAGGCCACGGAACCTTGTTTGCCAGTGGCGGTGTCACGCGACTGCGGGGCAGAAACCTTTCTCCCTTTGTCCTTGTCATGAGCCACGGCATCGGAAGATTTTCCATCAACAGGGTTTGGATTCGGTAGCGCCTCCAGCACCCGCTTTACTGACGGAGCAGACTCTTTCTCCGACCCCGTGGCGGGTGATGCCGCCGTGGACCGAGCTTGAGCCGGTTTCTCGGCCGCTATTGACTGGCTTGGCTGATTGGAGCTGCCATTTTTTTCCAACCGGTTCTCCTGAGCAGCGGCCGCGGCCGAACGACGACGGCGCCCGCCTCGTCGCCCACCGCGAGAAGAACGGCCACTCTTCTGCTGCGCCTGTTCCGTTTCCTTATCTTTATCCTTGACCGCCTCTTCACTTGTTGCAGTCTTCGATACAGCAGATTCCTTCTCAGCCTGCTTTTTCCGCTCCCCTCCGTTTTTCCGCCCATTGCGTCCTGAGTCACGGCGGCTACGGGATCCCGAGTTCCGGCGTTTGGCCTGGCTGCGCCCTGAACCCCGGGACTCCTCCTGTTTGGGCTCTGGTTGAGCGCTTTCTGACACTTCATCGGAGATCACACTGGTCAACAGGGAAAAGAGGCGTTTGATAGGACCGGGCTTGCCTCCCTCCGCGTGTTGTACACTGGTCTCTCGCTGTCTTAACGCCGGCGGAACCACCGCCTTGACGGCAGGTTGCTCCACGGTGGGCGCCTGGAAGGAAGCAATGGTCTCGGACAGGCGTGCCTTGGCATCCCCCTTCTCTGCCAGCTGATAGCTTGCCTTCCCTCCAGTGACCTGTTGCGCCTCATCAACCCGCAAGCGGGTGACCTCATAGTGAGGAACCACGAGATGCTCGTTGGGTATCAAGGTGACGGAAATGCCCAAGCGCTCCTCAATACCACTGATGATCTGCCGCTTCTCGTTGAGGAGGAAAGTCGCCACCTCCACGGGAAGCTGGGCAATGACACGGCCGGTCTTCTCCTTCATCGCCTCTTCTTCGACGATCCTCAGGATGGAGAGGGAGAGGGACTCCACACTCCGGATAGTGCCCTGACCACGACATTGTGGACAAACCACCTGACTGGATTCCCCCAGCGAAGGGCGCAGGCGCTGACGGGACATCTCCAGCAATCCAAAACGGGAGATCCGGCCTACCTGTACCCGAGCCCGATCCATCTTTAGGGACTCCTTGAGACGCCCCTCCACCTCCCTCTGGTTTCGGCTCGAATTCATGTCGATGAAATCGATCACCACAAGCCCGCCCAGATCGCGCAGCCGCAACTGCCTGGCAATCTCCTCGGCCGCTTCCAGGTTGGTGTTCAGCGCAGTCTCCTCGATATCTCCCCCTTTGGTTGCCCTGGCCGAGTTGATATCGATAGAAACCAGTGCTTCGGTATGGTCGATCACGATCGATCCTCCCGACGGAAGCCGCACTTCGCGTTGAAATGCCGACTCGATTTGGCTCTCCACCCGGTAGCGGCTGAACAGCGGTACCGGATCCTGATAGAGTTTTACCTTGTGCAGGTTGTGAGGCATCACCTGCTGCACAAACTCCCGGGCCTGTTCGTAGATCTGGGCTTCATCGATAAGGATCTCGGCAATATCCGGGCGCATGTAGTCCCGAATCGCACGGATGATGACATTGCTTTCCTGGTAGATCAGGAAAGGAGCGGGGCGCTCCTTGCCGGCCTTTTCTATGGAGTGCCATAGATTCACCAAATAGTCGAGATCCCACTGCAACTCTTCGACACTCTTGCCAACCCCCGCGGTACGTACGATCAATCCCATATCATCCGGGACAATCAATTCGCTCAGGATCTGGCGAAGCTCGTTGCGGGTCTCACCCTCTATGCGCCGGGAAACGCCACCGGCACGCGGATTGTTGGGCATGAGAACCAGATAACGGCCGGCGAGACTGATAAATGTGGTCAGCGCAGCACCCTTGTTGCCGCGCTCCTCCTTGTCCACCTGGACTATCAGCTCCTGCCCCTCTTTTATAACCTCTTTGATCTGCACGCGTCCCCCTCCTTCAGGAAGGGAAGAAAAATAGCTGCGGGAAATCTCCTTCAGCGGCAGGAAGCCGTGGCGCTCAGCCCCGTAATCGACAAATGCAGCCTCCAGGCTGGGTTCGATTCGGGTGATCTTGCCTTTGTAGATATTGGACTTTTTCTGTTCGCGAGTTGTGGTTTCGATATCCAGATCGTAAAGACGCTGGCCATCCACCAGCGCTACACGCAACTCCTCTGGTTGAGTTGCGTTGAACAACATTCTCTTCATACTTGTTTTTCTCAGCACGCCCCCCGCTCACCAGGCAAATCACGGGAGCGCTCTGCCAAGGCCCTTGCGACCCTGAGATTTTCCACGGCGATCGATTTAAAGAGCCAGTGGAATGGTCTGTTATACTGTGGAGCGAATTCTTCCTTCGCTCTTATGGTCGCAGCTGGAGCAGCGGCAAAAAACCGCCTCTTCTGCCTTCTCCACAGAACCAACCCAGGTATGGCAACCGGAGCAATGAATACCGCCGTGCTGCCATGTAAATCGAAGATGTATCTTTCATCGAACCCCCGCGCCGAGGCAGGAATTCTTTGCGTCAAGCCCTGACCAGCTCAGCTCAACCGGTTTGTCACAACGGGAGCGTGCACTGCTGGATCGCTCATGAACGGGCCGAGCGAAAAAAGCCCTCGGGAGTTGACTGACAGAAATTTGAACCGCTCACGCTCGACCCCGAATCCGGCACTCAAACGCAATCGTGTTCAACCTGCTATTAGGGTAACTCCTCCGACCTCCGGACCTTGCCGGACGCCAACGAAAACCTTGGCCATCCATGATGTTCTCGACCATCATACATGACAGTAGCGTAGAATTATAACAGCTCACTTTAACTACAGCAATCATCTAATAAACTGATATCATTGGCAGATGACCGTGTATGACATCGATTTTTCCCGTCCCCGGCAGGTAACGATCGACAAAGAAAGCGAAGGCCAGAGAATTGATAACTTTCTTATCAATACACTCAAGGGCGTGCCCAAGAGTCGCATCTACCGCATCTTGCGCAAAGGGGAGGTGCGTATCAACAAGGGACGGATTCGTCCAAGTTATCGACTCAGAGAAGGAGACATTCTCCGTATTCCCCCGATTCGGGTAGCCGAACCACAGCCGAAAACCGGACCGGTACTTCCCCTATTACAGAAACGGCTGACAGATTCCATTCTCTATGAAGATACCGGACTACTGGTGCTCAACAAGCCTTCCGGGATGGCTGTGCACGGAGGAAGTGGACTCAGCCACGGAATCATCGAAACCCTGCGAACGATGCGTCCGGATGCCCGCTACCTGGAGCTGGTCCACCGCCTGGACAGAGACACCTCAGGCTGTCTGATGATTGCCAAGAAGCGCAGTGTCTTGCGCACACTGCATGAACTGTTACGCAGCAACAGGGTCGACAAGCAATATCTTGCACTAGTGAAAGGCAAGTGGCGGGGGGGTGATAAACGGGTGGAAGCCCCTTTACGCAAAAACATGCTGGCATCCGGTGAACGCATCGTTCGTGTGGAGGCCCAAGGTAAAGCGGCGGTAACATGCTTCAAGCCGGTACACTGCTATCCACGGGCCACGCTGGTAGAGGTCACCTTGCTTACCGGACGCACACACCAGATCAGGGTCCATGCGGCCCATATCGGACACCCCATTGCGGGGGATGAAAAGTATGGTTCTGCAAGCTTTAACAGACAGATGCGGGAACAGGGATTATCACGGCTTTTCCTGCACGCCCAGAGGCTCCGCTTTCGAAACGGGGTTGAGACGATACCCACGGAATTTCACGCCCCACTGCCGGAAGAGCTGGAATCGGTATTGAAGAACCTTGACAAAAACTGAGGGAAAGATGCGTTACCAATTGTTGATCTTCGACTGGGACGGGACCCTGATGGATTCAGAAGCCCGCATCGTGGCCTGCATGGAGGCCGCATGCAAGGATCTGGAGCTTCCCAGCCGTGGTAAAACGGCCATTCGCAACATCATCGGACTGGGACTGGAAGAGGCGGTTCGGACCCTGTTTCCTGATCAACACTCCGTCACGCACCGGCAGCTGGTGGAACGGTATCGTCACCATTTCCTGGTGGCAGACACCACCCCTTCTCCCTTGTTTCCGGGTGTCCGTTCAATGTTGGAGGAGCTTCGGGAGAGAGGATACTGGCTGGCGATTGCCACCGGCAAGGGCCGGGCAGGGCTGGAGAAAGTGCTCAGGGAGAGCGGATTGGAAGAACTATTCCTCGCTACCCGCTGTGCCAGTGATACCGCTTCCAAACCCAATCCCCTAATGCTGCATCAGCTCCTCGATGAGCTGGGGATGGGACCCGAGCACGCGCTGATGATCGGCGATACCGAATATGATCTGCAGATGGCGCAAAATGCAAACGTCGCCGGGGTTGCGGTAACCTACGGCGTTCACCCTCGGGAGCGCCTGTTACAATACGCCCCCATCGCCTGTATCGACAGCATCACCGAATTGCGCGACTGGCTAGTGGCTCCGACACTTTCAAAGGTTGGGAAAATCCTCACCAATGAAGAGCCGGAACCGAGCAGCTAGTTCCTCATTTGAGACCAACATCTAGTCAAGGTGGATCGAAATGGAGCAACCAAACGAACCTCGCCCCGCAACCGAGGAAACACCTTCTCAGAATTGGGAGCGGGATCTGCTCAGACGGCTGGCCTTCGCTGCGCTCAATGAGCAGCGTCGTGCCCGCCGATGGAGCATCTTCTTCAAACTGGTGGGATTTGCTTACCTGGCCCTGTTCCTGTTTCTGTTTTTCTCCCAAGAGTGGGGAGAGATAGAGCCCAGCGTGGGCAAACATACTGCATTGGTGGAGATCCAGGGGGTCATTGACGAGAATGCCCAAGCCAATGCGGACAGTATCATCACTGCGTTGCGTAATGCCTTCTCAAACAGACACACTGCGGGGGTTATCGTACGCATCAACAGCCCCGGGGGAAGCCCGGTTCAGGCAGGCTATGTCTATGACGAAATCCGCCGTTTGCGCCAGCGCTATCCCCAAATCCCCCTTTATGCAGTGATCAGTGATATGGGGGCATCGGGTGGATATTATATTGCTGCCGCCGCAGATCGAATCTATGCCGACAAGGCTAGCATCGTCGGCTCCATCGGCGTCACCATGAATCCATTTGGTCTATCTTCATTCGGATTCACCGAAGCGATGAAGAAATTGGGTATCCAGCGACGGCTACTGACCTCCGGTGAAAGCAAAAGTCTACTGGACCCCTTTTCACCCCTTAACCCCAAGGAGGTAGAGCATGTAAAAAAGATGCTTGATAATATCCATAACCAGTTTATAGAAGCGGTTCGTACCGGAAGGGGGGATCGACTGAAGGAGAATCCGGAAATATTCAGCGGCCTGATCTGGACCGGCGAAGAGGGAATGGCCCTTGGCCTGGTAGACGCCCTGGGAAGCACCAGCTATGTAGCTCGGGAGGTGGTTGGAGCAGAAGAGATTGTGGACTATACTATTCGCCCGAGTTATCTGGACCGATTTGCGGAACGACTTGGCGTTGCACTAGGGAAAGGGTTATACTCTGTCTTAGAGTCAAACCAATAGTGAATTGTAGCTGACAGTTGAAAACAAATTGTTGACCTCTGTCACAATCTAATATATGATTATATAAGAATTTCTAACCTCAAAGTTTCATAAGCTCCGTGCCCCTTCCTCATCCCCCCCTACCTGATTGGATGCACGGAGCTTTTTTTTATTCTCTAACCGTTACGGAAAATTGAAGCCCGCGAGACTTTCGGCATACCTGTGGCAACGAGAGCTCAACGGGAGGAAAAGCGGTGCCGGCAATCACCACCGCTGCACAGAGTCAACAATATGGTGCTGCACGCCTGAAGCTCAACCGATTCCCCGGTCAATACCTCTTTCTCATCCAGAAGCCGATGGGAATCCGCCGTATCCAGGAGATAGATCCAATAAGGCTCGGCACCGGTCTCTATCTCGGGCAATCGGAACCGGACCGATTCTTTGTGCGCATTCCAGATAATCAACAACGTATCATCCAGCTCCAGAGAGAGCCGCGGCAGCGGGCTTTCCAGCGCATCCCCTGATAGCAGCATCCCGACACAGTGAAGATCGGGATCGTGCCAGCGTTCGCCGGTCATCTCCCCTCCTCTGGGATCCAGCCATTCGATATTCCGTAATCCGGTACGTTTGGAACGCTGCCGGCCATGCAGAAAATGATCGCGTCGCAGCACCGGGTGATTTCGACGTAGAGCAATCAAGTGGCGCACGTAATCGACAAACTCCTGTTCCTCTTTGGGAATGGCTGCCCAGTCTATCCAATTGATCCGGTTGTCCTGACAATAGGCGTTGTTGTTGCCCCGCTGGGTACGGCCAAATTCATCTCCCGCCAGCAACATCGGGGTGCCCTGGGCAAATAAAACATTGGCCAGCATGTTGCGACGCTGACGCCGTCGTAACGTGACAATCTTCGGATCGTCAGTCGGCCCTTCCATGCCGTAGTTGTAACTGAAATTTTCGTGATGGCCATCCTGGTTGTTTTCCCCATTGGCCTCATTGTGTCTTTCGTTATAGCTGACGGTATCGGCCAAGGTAAAACCGTCATGGCAGGCAACAAAGTTGACGCTTGCCCACGGCTTGCGCCCATCCTTCTCGAACAGGTCGGCCGAGCCGAGCAAGCGGCGACCGAGATCGGGAAGGACCCCTTTGTCTCCCCGCCAAAAACGCCTGATGGTATCCCGGAAATGATCGTTCCACTCCGCCCAGCCAACCGGAAAATTCCCTAGCTGGTAACCGCCCGGACCAACATCCCACGGCTCGGCAATCAGCTTCACCTGAGAAAGCACGGGATCCTGCTGTACAGCATCAAAGAATCCGCCGTGCGGGTCGAAACCATGCCGCTCACGCCCCAGCGTCACCGCCAGGTCAAAGCGGAAACCATCCACATGCATCTCCGTCACCCAATATCGCAGACTGTCCATCACCAGCTGCAGAACCCGTGGGTGGGTCAGATTAAGCGTGTTACCCACTCCGGTATCATTGACGTAATAACGGGGATTGTCCTGATTCAGCCAGTAATATGAGGCATTATCGATGCCCCTGAAACAGAGCGTCGGCCCGAGTTGGTTGCCTTCCGCAGTGTGATTGTAGACCACATCCAGTATCACCTCGATACCGGCATCGTGCAGACGACGCACCATGGTTTTGAACTCCGCAAGATCCGGTCGGCTCAGATAACGCAGTTCCGGAGAAAAGAAGTTCAGTGTGTTGTAGCCCCAGTAGTTGCGCAGCCCCCTTTTCACCAAAAAATGTTCATCCAGGAAGGCATGTACCGGCATCAGCTCCACCGCGGTGATACCCAGCGCCTTCAGATAGGCGATAATCTCCCGGTGCCCCATTCCTGCAAAGGTTCCACGCTCTGCCACCGGCACTCCTTCATGCAGAATGGTAAATCCCCTTACGTGGGTTTCATATATCACCGTCTGTGACCAGGGGATCGCCGGCGGGAGGTCCCCGTCCCAGGTAAAAGCAGGATCCACAACCCGGCACTTGGGCATGGCCTGCGCATTGTCCCGCTTGTCGAATGAGAGATCTTCCCGTGAACTGCCGAACCGATAACCGTAGTGGGCTTCAATCCAGCGGAAATTTCCATACAGCTGCCTGGCGTAAGGATCCAGCAGCAGTTTGTGATGATTGAAGCGATGTCCCCGTTCCGGCTCATAGGGACCGTAGACCCGATAGCCATAAAGTGTCCCCGGCCCCGCATCCGGCAGATAGACGTGCCAGACCTGGTGGGTTTGCTCGGGCAAGACAATCCGCTCCAGCTCCCGGCGCCCGGTTTCATCGAAAAGGCAAAGCTCCACTTTTTCGGCATGGGCCGAAAAAAGGGCGAAGTTCACGCCGTGGCCATCCCAAGTAGCTCCCAGTGGATAGGGTCTGCCGGGCAATACAGCCCCTCTTCTCCGACTCATCGGTTCACTCCTCCACCCCGCTCAAGCAAATAGGCGGCAGCGCCGGTCAAAGCGGGATATTTTGCCACAATGACGTAGGAGGGGATCGCCGCCAGATAGGAGGAGAAACGGCCTTTGTTCTCAAAACGACGGCGGAACGGAGAGGATTCGAAGTAGCCCGCAAGGCGAGGAACGATACCGCCACCGATATACAACCCGCCACGGGCGCCCAGAGTAAGCGCCAGATTGCCGGCAACGGTTCCCAGTAT
>Ga0256914_1003951_pt1 | contig 11442 bp, 8 predicted proteins | sample HulkmetaG_FD_191571 | JGI IMG/M metagenome (GOLD analysis project Ga0256914, IMG submission 191571) | Hydrothermal chimney microbial communities from Main Endeavour vent field at the Juan de Fuca Ridge, Pacific Ocean - Hulk | ecosystem: Environmental > Aquatic > Marine > Hydrothermal vents ...
AGTCGGTGGCTCCGGCGGCAGCGTGGTCGAAGAAGGCCGGCTGCCACGCGGTTGTGGTGTGGCAGTTCGAGCACTGCCCTTGGAAGTGATTGGCCGGCTTGTCTTGCGTGTGGCAGGCAAGGCAATCGGTGGCCCCGGCGGCAGCGTGGTCAAAGAAGGCCGGCTGCCACGCGGTTGTGGTGTGGCAGTTCGAGCACTGCTCTTGGAAGTGATTGGCCGGCTTGTCTTGCGTGTGGCAGGCAAGGCAATCGGTGGCCCCGGCGGCAGCGTGGTCAAAGAAGGCCGGCTGCCACGCGCGGGTAGTGTGGCACTGCGAGCACTGTCCCTCAAAGTGTCCCGCGGGGCGATCAGGCAAATGGCACGCTTGGCAATCGCTGGCCCCGGCCAAAGCGTGATCGAACGCGCGGACCTGATCCCAAGCCACAGGGGTGTGGCAGCCCGCGCACGAACCCGCGAAGTGCTCGGGCGGCCGATCTTGCTCGTGACACCCCTCGCAGGTTTCAGGTAACCCAACGAACTGATTGTTTTGATGACACGACAAGCACGCTGCGGTCGCGTGCTGTCCCTCCAAGGGGAAGAATTCATGCTTGACCGCCCGCAACTGCCCTTGCCCGCGCGCGGCCAATTCCACGGCCGAGGAAGACAACGGCACTTGCGTAAGATCGCGCCAAGGCGCCTGAGCCGTAGCCTGGGCCGACAACGAAGCGATTTCGCCCAAAGTCGGGCCTGGCTCGCCCGTGCAACCCGCCATCAAAACCGCGACAACGACGAACCACAAAAACCGCGGCATGGCGTCCTCCTAAGACGTGCCTCAAGGGCAATTTGCACATTGTGCACTAAGAAGACGAGAGAGGACGCGCTGGGTTACACCTTTTCCCCCGCAATGTCGTCGGCCGCGGCATCGTCCTCGACCCAATAGCCCAGGGCCCAAAGCGCTTCTAAGACCGCGGCCCGGCCTTCGGGCCGCACCGCGACCACAGCGGGCCCCAACACTTCGGCAATGTAAGGCCGCGCCGGGCTGCGCTGCAACGCGGCCAAGGCCTCGGGATGCGGCAAACGCAGCACCCACAAGTGCCGCATCCGAGCCGGTCGCTCGCCTTGGAAGATGCGTTTCACGGCCTGCCCCGCGCTCGCGGGCCAGCCGTCCACATGCGTAGCCAGCCAGCGCGCGACGCGGCCACCGCGCAAGCCTTGCGCGCGTGCGGCGCGCAAACTGGCCGTGGTCAGCCGATAGAGCAGGCCCTGCTCGTCGTCGGCCGGGCCAGGCTCGGCCAGCCGGGCAATGTGGTAATGGGTCGCGCGGGGCGTGTTCCAAGGGACGCGCACGTGCCCTTGCCCCATCCAACGGGGACGCGCGGTTTCGGGCGGCAGCGCGTTGGCAGGGGGCGGCTGGTCGGCCAACAGAGCCGCGGCAGCCGGAGTCAGCCGAAACGCGGTCACCGGTCCTTGGGGCGTTGCGCGCGCCAGGTCGAGCAAACCCAGCCAGTGGGCCGGGCCAGTGATCCAAAATCGCACCAACGCGCCATCGACCTCGTCCCATGCCTCCAGGCCCCGCACGTACGTGCCATCGTCGGCGCGGCGAATGTACCACGAATCAAAATCCTCGGGGGCGGGGCGTTGGAAGTGTGGTTCGCGCTCGCGCACGGCCGCGACAAAGGCGTCCAGGTCCCACCACTGGCCAAGGGGGAGGTCGCGCAACCAGGCCAGCAGCCGCTGACGAGCGGCAACGGGGTCGTTTTCCCACGGCCCTTCGAAGCGCAAGTGGGGCAGGGCCCGCAGGTCGTTGACCTGAGGCGCGTCGCGCCAGGCCCGGTAGGCCGCGAGCCAGGCTTGTGAAGCGGGTGCTGTCAGCCACGCGGCGACCGAAGCGCTCTGCACCCGGCCGGTCGGATCCAGAAGGCCTAAGGCCGACCACAGGCCGCGCAGCCAACGGGGGGCTACTTGCCAAGGAGGGGGCAGGGGCAGCGCGCGCCACGCGCGGCCATGCCGTAGCCAGGCCAGGCCGCGCGTCCACACTTGCAAAGTGTGCAACGGCCGCGCGAGTTGGGGATGTGCCCATTGGGCCCGCGACGCGGGCCGGCCCCAAGGTTCGTCCTCAACCGCCGCCGACGCGGACAACGGCAACAGCAGGGCCAAGTCGGTGGGCACGTACGCGTGTTCTACCAGGCCTTGGGGCGTCTCAAAGAACGCCCGACCCACCAACGCACGATACCAAAGCCACTCCGCGGGCGATTGAGGATGGCGATGCGGGGCGAATTCGCGGCGCTGCGCGGGCGATAGATCACGCAAGGGCCCGTAACGCCGCACGAACATGGCCCAAGGCATCTTTCCCCCTTGGCGGTGCAGCGCGGCCAGCGCGGCTTGGGCCTCGCCAGGCAGGTTTTGCCACACCGCATAGACTCGATCCGCGTCTAACAACGCGGCGGTTAGGTCGTCTAAATTCCATCGCGGGGGATCCAGGCCCCAGGCCTCGGAGACCAGGCGCCAGAAATCACGATCTTCGGCTTGCAAACGGGCCCGCAACGTGAGCATGGTTTCATCCGCGGGCAGGGCCACGCACGACCGACAAGGCCTCGGGCAGCAAATCCACGGTCACCTCGTACACGCCGTGCGTGGCAGTGGCGAAAATCTCGCCATCGAGATGGATTGGCAGCGGGCGATGGGCCCGCAGATGCAGCCGGCGGAAGGTACCTTCCCGCAGGCACGCGAAGCGGGTTTGTGTGCCCCGCAAGAATTCGGGCAGCAAGCGGAACATCTTCGCACGCGAGACGTGAGGCACCAGCAGGTAGTGGAAGACGCCATCGTCAGGCCGGGCCTGGGGCGCGACCAAGAAGCCGCCCCCCTCGCGAGGGCCATTGCACAACACCAGCATGAGGAATTCGGGTTCGAACGTTTCGGTATCGGCCTCCAGCCGCCCGGCCCAAGGTTGATGGTCCAAGAAAATGGTTTGTAGCACGGCCACCAAATAGCGCGCGAACCCCCGCAAGCGCAGACGCCGAGAGCGAATGGTCACGACCGCGTCGAAGCCGATGCCAAAGGTGTTGCCCCAATATTGGACGCGGCCCAAGTTGTCGCGCACCCGCCCGACGTCAATGGGGCGCGTGGCCGCGCGCAAAGCCCAACGGACCGCGTCTTCGGGCGCTCGTGGCGCGCCCATGGCATAGGCGAAGTCGTTGCCCGTGCCAATGGGCACCACACCCAACGCGGGGCGTTGTTCGGCCGGCACTTGCATGAGGCCATTGAGCACTTCATGCACAGTACCGTCGCCGCCCAAGGCGACCACGCGGCCAAAGCCCTCGCGCGCGGCTTGCTGGGCCAGGCCGACCGCGTGCGCGGGTCCTTGCGTGCGCACCCACTCCCAGGGTTCGGTTAGATCGCGCAGGGCGTTTTGCAGCCGCGTCTCCAAACGGGCCGCCTGTCCGTTGTTCGCGGTAGGGTTGAGGATGAACAGCGTCGGCTTTGTGGTCATGATACGCGTCCGTGCTCCCAGGTCGATGTAGCGGCGAGGTTGCAGCCGACGATGGTGCCGGCGCTCACGGCCGCGCGCCCATGGGCCGGACCGAGGTGGGCGCCCCAAAGCCCGACCTCGTGGCCCCAGGCAGGGAGTACGCGTCGCCAATGCCCCCAAAGCACCTCGCCGCGAATAGCGGCTGTCCTGCGGTCTGGGCCGGGGGCCTGCACGGCGAGCCCCCCAGCCAAGGCTATTGGTCGCGCGGTAGCCGCAGGTAGTGCAACACGCCTAAATAGCCCAAGAACGCGCCCGAGACCGTGGCGGCGTAACTGACAAAGGCCAGGAAAAACGTGACCTCGATGACGCGCACCACCATCAAGAAAGGCAACCCCGCGCCCACGAACAAGAGCAGCGTGGCCAAAATGAGCAGCCATTGGGGAGGCCAGCGACTGATCAGCATGAGGCACTCCCAAGCAGCGTCATGTGCGAGCCGTGGGGCCACGGCCAAATAGGCTTAGGCCTCCAGGTCGGCTTCCAAGGCCCGACGTTGCTCGGCGAACCGCTCGTCGTACAGCCAACACGCGGTGAAGTGGCCGGGCCGGGCCTCAAATTCCGGCGGCACGTCCGTGTCGCACACGCCATCGATGCGATATTTGCACCGAGGGTGGAAGCGACAGCCCGGCGGCGGTGCGACCAAGGACGGGGGTTCGCCCGGCGGCACCTCTCGCAGTTTGCGCGCGTTCGCGGCATCCGGATCCGAAATGGCGTTGAGCAGCGCGAGGGTGTAAGGGTGTTGGGGGTGCCAAAGCAACTCGTCTGTAGCGGCTTTTTCGATGAGTTTGCCCGCGTACATTACGAAGATGCGCTCAGAGAAATAGCGCACCGTAGACAGGTCGTGGGTGATGTAGATCACGGCCAAGTTGTGTTCTTCTTGAATTTGGCGCAGTAGTTTGAGAATTTCCACCCGCACTGAAGCATCCAGCATCGAGACCGGTTCATCGGCGACCAGGAGTTTGGGGTTGCGAATCATGGCGCGCGCGATGACCACCCGCTGCTGTTGCCCACCGCTGAGCATATGAGGGAACTTGTTGAGGAAATCGTCAGGCGGACTGAGTTTGACCTCTTCCATGACCTCACGAATGCGGGCCAGCCGCTCTTCTCGGTTTTTCATGCCGATGAGAATCAGCGGCTCTTCTAAAATGCGCCGCACGCTCATGAAGGGCGGCAGCGCGCCAAAGGGGTCCTGTTGCACATAGCCTACTTGCGCGCGATACCACCGCAAACCCGCGCGGCCGCCGGCGAAAATGTCCTGTCCTTGATAGAGAATCTGACCGTCGTGCGGCTGCACCAAGCCCAAAATCGCCTTCATCAGGCTGGACTTGCCACACCCGCTTTCGCCCACGATGGCGATGGCCTCGCCTTCGTGCAGGTCGAAAGACACGTCATCCACAGCCTTGACATAGCCGGCCAGGCCAAAGCCCCATTTGCGCAACTCGTACCACACTTTGAGATGCCGCACCGAGAGCAAGGCGTTTTCTGAAGTCGCGGGTGGTGCCGCAGGGGCGGTGTGTGTCATCGTCGTCATGCCGAAGCCTCCCTACACAGGCGGAGTTCAGTCGCCCGTAGCGACCGCCGCGGGGGTGCTGCCATAGACCCCCTGGGCCTCTTTCTCGAACAGCCAACACTTGACCTTGCGGTCGCCCACCATGAACATGGGCGGGTCTTGGGCGCACTTGTCAAACCGAAACGGACAACGCTCCGCGAACCGGCAACCCGAAGGCGGGTCGAGCAAACTGGGGGGTTGACCGGGGATGAACTCCAGATCGGCATCGCCGCGCAATTTGGGCACGGCTGCCATCAGCATGCGCGCGTATGGGTGGAGGGGCTCTGAGAAGAACGATTCCGCGTCGGAATGTTCAACCATTTGCCCCGCGTACATCACTGCTACATCGTCGGCCAATTCGCTGGAAGTCGCCACGTCGTGGGTAATCAGCATGTAGCTGGTGCCCGTTTCCCACTTGATTTTCTTGAGCACATTCATGATGTTGGCCTGGGTGAGCACATCCAACGCTGAGGTCGGCTCGTCAAGAATAATGAGCCGAGGGTTGGTGATCAAAGCCATGGCGATGGCCACCCGCTGCCGCATTCCGCCGCTGAGTTCAAAAGGATAGCGATGCAAAAAGGACTCGGGCACACCGACATACCGGAACATCTCCCGGGCCCGCTCTAAGGCTTCTTCCTTGGAGATGTCGTGGCTGTGAATGAGCAAAGGTTCGGCGACTTGATCACTCACTCGCAAGACAGGATTGAGCGCGTTCATCGCGGCTTGGGGCACCAAAGACAGTTTCGCCCAGCGAATGCGCAGACGAAACTCCTCGTCGTTCAACGCCATGATGTCTTCGCCGTCCAGGTAGACCCGTCCGCGATAAGTGTCTACATTGCGAGGCAACAAGCGCAGCACGGCCTTGGCAAAAGAGGTCTTGCCGCAGCCCGATTCCCCGATGACCACGACGGCGCGGCTTTCGGCCAGTTCGAAATCCACATGGTCAACGGCTTGGACGATCCCTTTGGTCGTGCGAAAGTACAACACCAGGTCTTCAGTTTTGAGCACGGGTTGCGCCGAGGTTGCAGGTTGACCAGTCATGGGTCACTCTCACTCCGTAGGGGATGGTGGACGGCTCACAGTTCCCGCAACCGAGGGTTGAACACCCGGTCGAGGGAGAAGCCCAGCATGGCAAAGCCCACGCCGGTGACCATCAACAAGGCCGAGGGCTCGAGCACCCAGTAGTACAGGCCTTGATACAACGCGCCGTTGGCCCGAGCATCATCGATGATCTTGCCCCACGTGGGCAGCACCGGATCGCCCAAGCCCAACACGGCCAGCGATGCCTCCAAGAAGACGAACGAGGGAATCAGCGTCACCAAAGCCGGAATGATCGTCGGGATAATCCGCGGCACCATGTAGAAGAAGATGATCCGCCAATCGCTGGCCCCATAGGCCCGCGCGGCTTCAATGTAGGGTTGCGCTTTGACTTGCAAGAAAATGGCCCGATTGGTCTTGATGCCCGCACCAAAGATGCTGAGCGCAATGATGATGCCCAGCATAGCCCATAAGCTGCGGGTGTAGAACACGCCGATCATGATGAGAATGGGCAATACGGGCAATACCAAGTTGACCTCGGTGATGCGTTGGATGAGGGCATCGACCCAACCACCGTACCACACGCCGACCGCGGAAATCAGCATGGTGAGCACCGTAGTACCCACAGCCGCTAACAGGCCAAAGGACAAGGCCACCGGCGTGCCCCACAACAAGGCAATGCTCAAGTCGCGACGCAGGTGATCCGTGCCTGCCCAACCGTACACCGTGCCATAGACAACGACCTTGCTTTCCAACGTGGCATTGGGCTCGAACAGCGTACCTTCCAAGCGCACCTGATACGTGCCCTTCATGGGCACCGGCGTCTCTGCCGTGGGGTCTTCCGCGAACAAGCCCTCGATGGGGTTGGCATTGGCGGGGAGTTTGAGTTTGCGGCTCAATTTTTCATCTTGTGAGGCCCGATAGACCCGCTTGCCTCCCTCCACGGCCATGTCCGCCAAACGGATTTCCGTCCCATCGGGCTTGACCCACACCATCGAGACATAAGGGGCCTTTTCTTGAAAAGTGCCAAGCAAGGTGATGGCGACCTCTTGGGGGAATTCGTCATAGTTAAAGTCGAAGGTGTAGGTCACATCATCGACCCACAAATCATCACTAATTTGCGCGTAGTTTCGTTCCACGCCTGGGTCTTCAGAGGTCAATTTGACGGTCAGGGGCCGTTTTTTAGAACTGAAATGGTTAAGCCAAGCCGGTGCGGCCAGTTTGGGCACATCACCCCAAACCTCTTCCCCGCCACGCCACAAGCGAATGGCTTCTTCGTAGGGGATGGTGATGACCGTGTAAATGGACACCGCCACCAAGATGAAAATGACGACCAAACCGGCCAGGGCCGAAGGGTAGCGAAGCAGTTCTTTGAAAGCACCCCGCAACATCGTTCACTTTCCTCCTTGCACGGTTTCCCGTTCGTCAGGCGCGCCGCCCGCCGCCCACGGTCACCCGCGGGTCCACGATAGCGTAGATGATATCCAGCAGGAAGACGGTCAGGGCCAGCAAGTAGGCGAAAATCACCGTAGAGCCCACGATGACGGGGGTATCGAACAACTGTACCGCGTGGAACAGCACCCGCCCCAAGCCGGGCCAGTTGAAAATGGTTTCAAAGATAGGCGCCCCCATCCACACGCCGATTACGCCCAATGCGAAACTGGTGATGATCGTAGGCAACGTGGGGCGCAGAATGTAGCGGCGTTCGATGGCCCGCGGATGCACGCCCTTGGCCTTGGCCATTTCCACATAATCTTCACTGGAGAAGATCAGGAAAAACGTGCGCCAGCCATACACGCTGATGAAAATCGAACTCAACGTCAAGGCCATAATGGGCAAAATCATGTGATAGGCAACGTCCAGGGCATATCGGATGGGGTCTTTAGGCGGCGGTACGGAGACCATCCCACCGAAGGGCAAAATTTTCAGCCAAGCCGCAAAAACGATGATGAGAAAGATGCCATAAAACCAGCCGGGTGCGGAGGATAACGGCGACAGGGCCACGAAGAGGCGGTCCAACCAACTGCCGTAATGGCGGGAGAGGTACAGAGCGATAAACAACGATAAGGCGAATAAGACAATCTGCGATGTTCCAAAAAGCACCAGCGTAGCCGGGAGGCGCTCCAAGATAATCAGCCGCACCTGCCGCGAGCCTGAGTCGCTGGTCATATTTTCAGAGCGCCCCAAATCCAACGTCAAAGCATGTTTGAGGTAGTTGAAACTGCGCACCAAAAAAGGTTTATCCAAGCCCAGGCGCTTTTCTTCAACCGCCACTTCGGCATCAATACGCTTTTGGCGTTCTTCGGGGGGCAAGGCCCGAAACGCGGGATCGTTCTGCAATCGAATGGCGATCTGCTCTCGAATTTGCGAGCGCCGAATTTCATCCACGTAGCCGCCCATATTGGCAATGAGGATGGTGAGATAGACGCCGATCACGACCGTAATGAACAACGCCACCATCCGCACAACCGTGTAGCGCAACAGCCGCTCCCAACTGCTTCGCGGCCGGTTCTGCTCTTTAGACTGCGCGGCCGAAGGGGAGATTTCACCCATGTGCTCTGCCATTTCACCACCTTCTAAGCGAATTTTTGCGGTGCCATCAGGGGCTGCGTGAAAGCAGGGGGCGGGCGCTCATGCGTCCCGCCCCCTGCCGACGTTCACATCCCTACATGCGTGCACTCACGCCTTACGGGATGGAGAGGAACTCCACGCTTTCCAGCGCGGGGATGGAGACCATCTTGGAGGTCACAGCCACTTCCAGCCGGTTGGCGCCCACACCCAGTTCGCCCAGGATGTCCGCGCCCAACACGATCTGGTAGTGACCGTCCTCCACCAGGCTGGCCTCGCCGGTGGTCACCACTTCACCCTTGGAGTTGAACAGCAGGAACTTGACGCCGCTGATCTCGTCCGCGGGATAGGGCTCATCGTGGAAGGTGACATACACATCGAAGGTGGCCTCACCCGCACCCGCGGAGACCCGCGCCGGGCCCTCGATGGTCACCGTGGCCAACTTGGGCTCGCCGAAGCCCAGCCACTTGTCCGCGGGATCCGGATAGGCCTCGTAGCGCTTGATAACCACCGTCTTCTCCAGCGGGAAGACGCTGTCCAGGTAGAAGGGACCAGTGCCCACCCAGAAGTGGCCCTTGTCCTCGTACCAGGCCTTCAGGTTCTCCCAGCGGGCCGCGGCCTCTTCCGCGGTGATGTACGCGCCCAAGGTGTTGGCATAGGGGATGTAGTTCTCGGCCATGGCCTGATCCAGGTACTTGGCCAAGATTTCCAGGCTCGGACCAGCGATGTAGTTCATCCACTCGATCTCCAGCGCGTCGGCCTTGTCCGCGGTGAAGGCCAGTTCTTGATTCTCTTCGGCCAACACGCCCAGAGCCACGGTGTGCCAGGCGCCTTCACCGAAGCCGTATTGCGGCCACAGGGGCGCCACATTGAGCTCCGCATCCAACTGGAAGGAGTCGGTGTAGTACTCGATGACCAGCGGCTGCTCGGAGACGATGCGCACACCCTTGAACACGCTCAGGAAGGATTCGAGGCTGGGCTGGTAGGACTCGTCGAAAATGGCGCTGGCTTCCTTGCCCCGATCGAAGGTCATGATCAGGCTCATGACGATGTCGGCCACATCAAAGGGGCTGCCGTCGTGCCAGGTCACCTTCTCGTACAAGTCCTCAGGATAGTACACCACGCTCTTGATGCGGGCGGTCATGGGTTCGCCCTTCTCGGCCGCGGTGATGAACTTCTGGTTCTCCGCGTCCCAATCCACCCACGCATCATCGGGCACCTGGATGTCATCCACGAACTCCAAGGTCACCCAGTCGAGGGTCTTGGTGATGGGCGTGCCTTGGATCGCGAAGACCTCGGCCCGCTCAATGCGTTGCGGCCAAGCCAAGCCGGTGTAGGGGTCGCTCACAACACCCCAGTCACCCGTGGCGCGGATGACCTGCATGTCGTAGATGGCGTCCGAGCCACCCACCGGGTTCCACACATCAGACAACACATCCGCGTTCACCCAGGTGACCGAACCACCGACCTCATCACCCACGCGCAGGGTGTAAGGCCAGAGCACGGCACCGGAAATACCACCGGCCAAGTCATAGGCCACGTGGATGTCGCTGCGGACCACGGAGAAGGACTTCTGGTCCACCAACCAAATGCGCACGGCCTCTTCGTTGGCCAAACGCAGCGCGGTGCGGAACAGTTCGTCACGCTCGGCCATGTCCGCGAACTCGTTATTGGCCAACTTCTTAGCCGCGGTATCGAAGTCTTCGGAGTTGCGATAAGCCTGCCACAGGGCAATGCCTAAACCGCGCGGCGTGTAGAAGAACTCGAAGTTGCTGCCTTGGTCGCGATCCACCGCGGTGGTGATCCAGCCACCGGTGTAGATGTGCCATTCACCATCCGCGGGGTTGCCGCGAATCCAGTACGCGCCCAGGTCGGAGAAGGTGCCGTAGCGGCGCTCAACCTGGAAGCCGAGCTCTTCCAGCTGGTTGGCGACATAATCGCCGATTTCCTTGCGCTCATCCTCGACGCGAATGAGGATTACGATGGTCACGGGCTCGCCGTTGTACGTCCAGATGCCCTCTTCGTTCATCTCCGCGCCCATGGCTTCCATTTCCGCGGAGATGACCTCTTGGGCCTTCTCGAAGTTATAGGCGTACTTGGCCTCGATTTCGCGCACCGTGTCAATATAGCGCGCGTAGTCGGGGAAGGCGCTGGTGATGGGCAGATACTTGGGGGTGGCCAGACCGCCCATGATTTCCTGGGCAATGTAATTGCGGTCCACCAGCCAGTTCAGCGCCTCACGCACCTTGGGATTCGCGAAGGGGTTCATCACGCCGTTGTCGAATTCCGGCTTGACCTTGGTGCCATCCCGCTCGACTACGAAGGGCTCACCTTCCGCGGGTTCTTCTTCGTAAGCCACACCATAGGGATTGATGGTCAACTCATTGTACACGCCGAAGAATTCGACAACCTTGACATTGGGGTCTTCCTTGGCCGTCTTGTACAGTTCAGGGTTGCCGATCGTGAAGGCGTACACATCGATCAGGCCTTCTTGCAGGCGCTTGACCGCGGCCTGGCTGTCGGTCTCGGTGATAAAGGTCACCTCGTCCACCCAGGCACCGGTGTGCGCCGGCATGGCCTCTTCGGTGGGCTGCGCCTCTTCGGTCGCTTGCGGCGCCTCGGTGGGCTGCGCCTCTTCGGTCGCCGGGGCTTCGGTAGCCGGCGCGGGGGTCGCTTCCTCGGCCGCACCACCGCAGGCCGCCAACGCGAGGGCCAGCATCGCGACCAGCGCTAACACCAGCCAAAACTTGCGATTACGCCACATATACTCCTCCTTCCGAGA
>Ga0256914_1003952_pt1 | contig 11441 bp, 9 predicted proteins | sample HulkmetaG_FD_191571 | JGI IMG/M metagenome (GOLD analysis project Ga0256914, IMG submission 191571) | Hydrothermal chimney microbial communities from Main Endeavour vent field at the Juan de Fuca Ridge, Pacific Ocean - Hulk | ecosystem: Environmental > Aquatic > Marine > Hydrothermal vents ...
GGATGAGATATCTATATCTGATATTACTTATGCTCGTATTCTTGAAAATGGTGAGAGTAGGGAGTTTATTATTGATCCACAAGAGTATGGTATGAAACTCTATTCAAAAGAGGAAATTTTGGGAGGTAGTGCCACTCAAAATGCAGAGATAACTATGGATATTTTCAAATCTCGTGCAAATGATGCAAAGAGAGATATTGTACTTTTAAATTCAGCAATGGCTCTAGTAGCAGATAAAAAGGCTAGAGATATACAAGATGGTATAGAAATGGCAAGAGAAGCGATAGAAAAAGGTTTAGCAAAAGATCATCTAGCCAAAATTATAAAGGTCTCTAATACTCTATGATATTGGATTTATTGGAGTTGGATCACCTCTCAAAAGAGGTGATAAATAGATTACCAAATGGTGGAATTGTACTTCTAAAGGGTGATTTAGCAAGTGGCAAAACTACTTTTGTGAAATCTTTTGTAAAATTTTTGGGAATGAGTGAAGATGTAAGCTCTCCTACATTCTCTATTATGAATATTTATGGAGATAGAGTTTATCACTATGATATTTACAATGAGGGAAGTAGTAAATTTATAGAGAGTGGACTTTTGGAAAATTTGGAACAAGAGGGATATCATTTTATTGAGTGGGCAGATGAGAAGTTGGAGAAAATTTTGTATATGTATGGATTTGAATCTGTTATCATCGAAATAGAACCAAAAGATGAAAAAAGAGAGTATACTATAGTATGAATCATAATCTAAAAGCAGAACATCTTGCAAAAACTATCAAAAAAACAAAAATTATTCATGACTTTTCACTAGAGGTAAATAGTGGCGAAGTTGTGGGGTTACTAGGTCCAAATGGAGCTGGAAAAACTACTACATTTTATATGATTTGTGGTTTGATTGCTCCTACTAGTGGAGAGGTGTTTTTGGATGGTAAAGATATTACTCATGTTCCTTTGCATAAGAGAGCTCAAATGGGTATTGGATATCTTCCTCAAGAGTCTAGTATCTTTAAGGAATTGAGTGTAGAAGAGAATCTTCTACTTGCTGTGGAGCTGATAACAAAAGATAAACAAGAACAAGATAGAAGAGTAAATGAACTTTTGGGGCTTTTGAATATTGAGCCTATTCGTGATAGATTGGGGATTAGTTTGAGTGGAGGAGAGAGAAGACGGTGTGAAATTGCTAGGTCTTTGGCTATCTCTCCAAAATTTATACTTCTTGATGAGCCTTTTGCTGGTGTTGATCCTTTGGCTGTTCATGATATTCAGAGTATTATCAAAGATCTAAAAGCCCTAAATATTGGTGTTTTAATTACAGATCATAATGTAAGAGAGACTTTGGAAATTTGTGATAGAGCTTATGTGATTAAGAGTGGAGAGCTATTGGCTAGAGGAACTTCTAGTGAAATTTTTGCAAACTCTCTTGTAAAAAAATATTATCTTGGGGCGGACTTTAAACTTTGAAACTAAGAACTTCTAGTAACCTTGCGATAAAAGGCAAATTATCTCAAACCTTAAGGGGGTGGTTGCCTATTTTACAATCTGATTTGGAATCACTCAAAGAGGTTTTGGATGAGCAGACAAAAGATAACCCTTTTGTGCAGATAAAACCAGCTCAAGAGATGATGCATAGCAGTGTAAATAAAAACTCTTTTCGTGACTCTTTTCATAGTGCAGATTTGAGTGATATGATTGATAATATGAACTATACATGTTGCTCTTTGTATGAACAGTTAGAAAATCAGATTACATCGCCACTTTTTCCTACTCCAAAGTCAAAAAAAATTGCAAGAGCTATCATTAATAATATAAATGATGATGGATATTTAGATACAGATAGAAAAAAATTAGCTAAAGAGCTAGGTATTACATTTGATATGTTTGAAAAAGTTCGTCTTAGATTTTCAAGATTAGAACCTGCGGGGGTAGGGGCAATAGATATGCATGAATCATTTCTATTTCAACTTGAGAGTTTAGATCTTGATGATGAGGTTTATAAGACTTGTGTGAAATTAATTGGAGAGTTTGATAATCTAAAAAAGTATCAGAAAGACAAACATTTTCATGAATCCTTAAATATCATCAAACGACTACATAATCCCCCTGCAATTCAATTTCAAGAAGAGGGTGTTCAAGTTGTGCCTGATATCTTTATTATTGAAAAAAATAATAGTATTGAAGTAGTATTAAATAATGCCTATTATCCTCAAGTTGTAATTGATAGAAGTGGGTTTGATGATGAGTTTGATTTTGTAAAAGATAAAATTAAAGAAGCCGCCTCTTTGGTAGATGCACTTGATATGAGAAAAGCAACACTCACAAAAGTTGCATTAAGTATCATAGAGTATCAATATGAATTTTTTACAGGCGGAGCTATTAAGCCTATGAAACTTGAAGATTTGGCAATAGATTTAGAGCGACATCACTCTACAATATCTCGTGCAATTTCTAATAAATATCTCTCATGTGAAAGAGGAGTCTTTCCTATCAAAAGCTTCTTCTCTTTAGCTATTAATGAAGATAATGATACTTCAAATGCAGAGATAAAAGTCTATATTCAAAAACTTATAAAAGAGGAAGATAGAAAAAAACCGCTTAGTGATAACAAAATAAAAACACTTGTAGAAAAACATTTTAATGTTACAATTGGAAGAAGAACAATCACAAAATACCGCATGGGTTTAGGTCTTGTAAGCTCAGGTGATCGTAAAAAATTATATTCATTGGAACTTTAACTAACAGTTCTAAACTTCTAGGTTATACAAAAACTTTACTAAAAAAATTCATTTAATCCTCTATTTTGTCGATATTATTACTAAGAATTTTGTTTATATGGATATCGTGATGAAAAAATATTTTTTACCTTTTGTTGTAGTTGGATTTTTATCGTTTAACTTGTTTGCATTTGATAATGCCGAAAATAGCAATAGCGAATGTCTTAACCATGAACTTATTTCAGAAGTAAATTCAATTAATAGTTTAACTAATTTTAGAGGTAATGGAAGTATAAAGGGTGAATATAATGATTTATATTATTTTACTCCTTTAGCTCATGGTATTTATGAAATATCTATAAATTCTCCTAAAAAAATTAATATTAAAGCTGGAACTTCATGTCGAGGGAAACAATTTTTTAGAGATGCTTCTTCTACAAATAGTAAGATACATTTAATTGAAGTAAATGCAAATGAACAAGTTTATCTATCAATATGGAAATATAATAATAGTAACCGAGATGATTATTCGCTAGATATAAAGTTTACACCTAGTGAAACCATGACATTGACGGGTATTTTAAGAGATTTCCATGAATGGCATGTAGATTTTGAGCCTCATGCTTCTTGGGAAAATGGTTCTTACTCTGGAGAATATAGATTTTTTGATGGAAAAAGAGATGGTCTTGAAAAAGGTAGTATTCTTAATTCTTTGGGGGCTGATAAAAAACCTAGAGTTAACTCTTCTTCTAGTAATAATTTTAAACCAAAAAAATTAAATGAGTGGTTTAATGATATTAATGGTGTGAATATGAGCATGCCTTATACTATTACTTTGTATAAAAATATAAATAATCTATATGAATTTGATAGTGATGCTTTTTTTCCTGCTGATGGTAAGCTATTTGGTAAAGAGGATGCTCATGGGAGAAGTTATGATCATAATTTTCACATGACTTATGAGCTCCATACAAACTTTACTTATGAAAATGGACAAAATTTTGACTTTAGAGGTGATGATGATGTTTGGGTATTTATTAATAATAAGTTAGTTATTGATTTGGGTGGATTGCATACACCAAAGAGTCAAAGTGTTGATTTGGATAGTTTAGGATTGGTAGAAGGAGAGAGTTATCCTTTGGATTTCTTTTGGGCAGAGAGACATACTACAGGGTCAAATTTTAAGATTACTACCTCTATTGAGCTTGAAAGTAATACAAATATAACTCAAAATTTGGCTCTAGATTATCACTTTGATGAGTGTTCTTGGGATGGAGCAGATAAAGAGGTCAAAGATAGTAGTAAAAATGCTTTAGATGGAAAATCTAAAAATGGTACTATTACTACTTCCGAATCTAAAATTAATAGATCTGCTAGGTTTGATGGCTCAAATTATATTAGTAGTGGAGATATATTAAACGATATATTTGGTTCAAATAATAACTCTTTTACAATTACAGCTTGGATAAAACCAGAGGAGCTTAAAGAAAATCATACAAATCATAATACAAAAAATACCTTTGTTACCAAAGCTTCCGATTCTCATAATGATAATTTAGAACTAGGTGTAAATCCTGATGGAAGTTTGCATCTATATCTTGATACAAAAGAAGAAGATAGTTTTGCAGATTTTGGTAGTGGAATTAGTGTTGGTAATTGGTATTTTATTGCTATTAGTTATGATGATGGTGTTGTAAAAGCTTATATTGATAATCAAGAATATATTAATAATAGTACTTGGACAGGTTCCACTGAAATTGATCAAGCTGTTGGAAGTCCTTTTAGTATTGGTGCATCTTTACATGAAGATAACTATTTTAATGGTTTTATTGATGAGGTTAAAGTTTTTGATAGAGCATTAGATAAAAGTGAAATAAAAACTATTTTTGATAATGAGAATAATGGTACAAATTATGATGGAAGTGAAAGAGAAAGGAGTAGTTGTCTCTCTCCTATAGGGTGTAAAGAGGAAGGGATTGTCATTGATGATACCAAATATGTATATGAAATTGATTTGGCAACTGGTGATAAGAGTAAATATGTCATGAATAAAAAGCAGATTGCGGGTGCTTCAATTAATGGATTTGGATATAACATTAAAGATGGTTATTTATGGGGTAGTAATCAAAGTAAAAGTGGATATTTAGTCAAAGTTGGTAAAGATAAAGATAATTTATATGCACAAGAGAAGATAGGTCCCATTAATGGTTTACCTACAGACCGAAGTACATATATAGGTGATATTGATGATAATGGACATCTATATTTAAATTATTCAAACTATCCTAATTATGGTGTAAATACAATGTTTGTTGTTGATTTGGATCAGAATAGTTCAGATTATAAAAAAGTTATTGACTCCTTTAGTATTGATACAATATCAATTGCCGATATGTCTTTTAATCCTGTAGATCATCAGCTCTATGCAATAGAGTCTGATAATGATTTTTATAAGATAGACTTGAACACTAGAGAGGTGAAGTTAGTAGATCAAGATGTTGTTGATTTAGCGACTGGGACATATGGGACTAGCTTTTTTGATAGTAGTGGTATTTTTTATGCAATTAAAAATAGTACTAGAGATGTTGTGAGAGTTTTATTTAAAGATGATGAAAATGGTAGTTATGTTCAAGCTAATATTTTTTCATCACTTGTAAATGAAGATGCCAAAAATCTAAATATAGATGGTGCTAGATGTAATAAATTACCTATTTTAATTGATTATGGAGATGCTGTTGATAGTAGCACTTTTGGTGAGGGAGATGGTTCAAGTCAACTAAATTATCGTACACTTTTAAGTGATAATGGTCCTAGACATAAACTAGATTTAAATGGAGCTTCTCTCTATTTTGGAAATGATGTTGATAGTGAAAGTGATGCTATTATAGTTGATAATGATATAGATGATGGATTAGTTGGTACTTTTGACCTTCTATATACTTCTATGAAAAAATATCAAGCAAGTTTGATGGTTAGAAATGGTTTGGATAAGAGAGCAACGGTTGTAGGTTGGATTGATTTTAATAGAAATGGTAGATTTGAGTCTAAAGAGGGAGCAATAGATCATGTTAGTCCACATTCAACTAAAGAGGTTGTCTTAAAATGGAATATTCATAAGGATATTGTAGAAGGTGAATCATATGCTAGATTTAGAGTGACAACAGATTCTCTTGCACTTGATGAAGGTGATTCAATTGGTATTAAAAATAATGGTGAAGTAGAAGATTATAAAATTAGTATTAAAAAAGGTTCACTATATGATGCATGGGATGAGAGTAGCAATATTATACAAAGGGTGATTAAAACAAAAATTGTCAATAAAGATATAAAAGTTAAAATTGCTTCTATTTCAAAAGATAATATTTTAAGTGAAAATATTTTTAAAAATGTAAAAGTTGCAATTTTCTCAAAAGATGATGATACTAATTTGACAAATTTTATAGATGTAAATTTTTCAATCTCCAATCCCTATTTGCAAAATTTTGGTAAAATTACGACCTCTCATAAATATGCTTATATAAAAATAAGATATGATGATGATCTAAATATCACTCATGAAGTTAATGCTAGTGATCCATTTAGCATTCGTCCTAATGCCTACAAAATTACAACCAAAACTATACCATCTTCAACAACATATAAAGCAGGAGATGATTTTAATATTACAATTGAGGCATTAGACTATCTTGACAATATAGTTTCAGATTATAATGAATCATTTTACTCTCTAAAATATAGTGAATCCAATGCAGGTTGTACCCAAGGTAATCTAGATTTTACTCAGAGTGATTTTAAAAATGGAAAAACTTGGTTTGTTGCTAAATATAGCGAAATAGGAAAACTAGATCTGAATGTGAGTGAAATAGATTCAAAAGAGTTTGCTTTGATTGATAAATATGATGGATCTAATGATAATAGGTTTATTAATGCTGATAGTACAATTGTATCCATTTTGCCCTCTAATATAGGTTTTATCTGGGATTTTAAGAGTAGTGGTACATATAGCTACTATAGTAAAACACCATTAGATGTAGGTGCTGATCTTGATATCGATGTCACTATTAAAAATAGCGATGGTGCTTTGGTTGAGAATTTTAAAAATGGATGTTATTCTAAAGATGTAAATATTAAGATTAACTATCTTAGTGAAGGTGCTTTACCCACTAATCCTATTGTCATTGATTTGAATAGTTCTCATCAAAGTGTAAATAGTGCTATGGATACACTATTTGAAATTAATTATAAACTTGAAAAAGAGATATTTTCAAATGGAAATGCTTTTAAACATCTAAGATTAAATTTTGATAGAGATGTTTCAGTAGTTAGAGAACCTATGAAATTAATATTAACAGATATTAATGTCTCTATTTCTGGAGGTGAGTCAAGTGGTGATACACATGATAAAAGTGTAGATTTTTTATATATAAGAGCAAATGCTCCAACTCAAAGTACAGTGGGAAAAGAGTTAAATGCTTCAATTTTTTATGAAGTATATTGTAAAAATTGTGATAAAAATAGTTTTGGATTGGATAATCTTGAGGAGAGTAGGGACTCCATTTATTGGTATATATTGGATAATTTTGATCCAAATTTTGGTATTAGTGCTAATCCTCAATCACTCTATCATTCATCTTGTTCCACAAACCAGAAAGATAGAATTACAATAAATGTAGATAAAACACCTCACCAAGATAAAATTATCTATACTCCTTTTAGTTGGTTGGTCTATAATAGATTTAATCCTTTAGCAACAAAACATAGTTTTAAAGTAGAGTTTAGTTCCAAAGGTGATAGTTGGGGAGGAAAAGGAGAAGTTGGACTTACTGTTGATCATGATGTTTCAAGTTTAGGTTATCAAAAGATGGATTGGTAGAGTAAATTAAAGTCTTATTATCAAGTTTTTCAATTCCAATATGTTTAACAAAAGGTATTTGTGTGATTTTCATTTTGGCTCTTTGAGACTATATGCGGTGAGTATTCTACCATTTCTCAAAATTGTTCCTGCATGTTCAACTAGATCAAAAACATCTTTTTGACTCCACCCTAAAGAGTATAATTTATCAAAATCATCTTCAAAGCAGTTTGCACTATTATATATAGCTTTGATTGCAAATTTTGCTAAAAGTTTATGTTTAGTATCAAATGGTACATTTTTGATATCTTTGATAACTTCATCCAATATCTCTTGAGTATATTTATGAGAAAGCAAAAGCTTGGTATTAAACATTTTGCAATAGGGATAATTTTCTCTAAATGCTACATGTAAGCGTATAAATCCAAATAGATTAGACTCTATATTTGGATGTTTTGCTATACGAAGAATAGATACCAAAAACTCTTCTAAATAATCTACATCAATATTTCCCAAAAATTCCATTTGAGGTGGAATATTTCCATAAATCGCTTTTACTTTGCGAAACATCTTTTTTAGACGATCTTGTTGCTCTTCATTTTTTTTAATCATAAACATAAATAATTCCTTTTAAGGCTTCTTTGTTTGTGCTTTTTTCTGACAATTTTTTAATTTATCATGATAACTTTTTGCATTGGCATATGGTAAAAAATCATAATAATATTCATGCGTATATGCTATTTTTTTGGCATGTTTTATAGGACAAAAATAGAGTTCACTTCGTGCCGCAATAGCTGCTGTATAGTTGATAAGCCCATTAAAATAGGAACAATAAACACAGTTGAGTCTCTCAATAAAGTTGAGATATCTAAGATAGTGCCTATCAAAAACAATATAATCACTGCGTTTAATTCTTGGAAATTTATATATACGAAATATCACCTCCACATATACAAATAACATCAAATCCAAAATAACAGCAGGAATAATCATCATATATACAATAGGAGCGGAGATTATATGTAAAAAGGGTGCTTCCTTAATATAATTAAAAAAATGTGTAACCTTATCTTTATGATTAGCTAATATCTCATTACTAAAGCGTACTTTTCCTTTGCGAATTTCATAAGCAATACCCGACTCTCTAGCATCTATCTCTTTTTTTAATTTCATTTTCAGCTGCTCTATCTCTTCCATCATCTCTATTATCTTATTACTACTCATTATACTTTCCTTTTAAACATTCATTTGCAATTGTAGCATATAGATATGTTAATGTGAATAATGGTTATTTTGGATATAAAAAAAAGTATTGAAAAATAGGTAAAAATAGATTCAAATTTGTGGAGTTAATGGTGACAAGAGAGGGACTTGAACCCTCGACCTCCGGCTTATGAGACCAGCGCTCTAAACCAGCTGAGCTACCTTGCCACAAATTTGAAGTGAGATTCTAACTAATAAATACTTAAATAAAGTTTAATTTGACATGGAAAATATTTTTTTATTTTAGTTTAGTTTGTAAAAATAATATTCTTTAGTTCTTATGACTAAAGTTTAGTGATATTATTTTTGAAACTCTATTGACATTTTAGATTTTTTTGTGTAGAATTCACAATCTATAAACAAAATCAAATATATTTAATATGATAAATAAGGAGAAAACATGAGTTTTTTACCACTAGGTCAAAGAGTTTTAGTCAAAAGGGTTGAGGAAGAGACAACTACTGCTTCAGGGATTATTATACCTGATAATGCAAAAGAGAAGCCATTGAATGGAACTGTTATCGCTATTAGTAGTGAAGTGAAAGAAGATGGTGAGATTAATGAGGGTGATACTGTTGTTTTTGCAAAATATTCAGGAAGTGAAATTACTTTGGATGGTATTGAGTATCTTGTGATGAACACAGATGATATATTGGGAATTTTAAAATAATAAATAAAAAAAGAATAAAAGGATAACAATGGCAAAAGAGATATATTTTTCAGACACTGCTAGAAATGCACTATATGAGGGTGTAAAAAAGTTAAATGATGCTGTAAAAGTTACAATGGGACCAAGAGGAAGAAATGTACTAATTCAAAAAAGTTTTGGTGCTCCACACATTACAAAAGATGGTGTTTCTGTTGCTAGAGAGATTGAACTAAAAGACTCTTTGGAAAACATGGGTGCTCAACTTGTAAAAGAGGTAGCTAGTAAAACTGCTGATGAAGCTGGTGATGGTACTACTACTGCGACTGTATTAGCTCATGCTATCTTTAAAGAGGGTCTTAGAAATATTACTGCTGGAGCAAATCCTATTGAAGTAAAAAGAGGAATGGATAAAGCAGTTGAAGCTATTATTGTAGAGCTTAAAGCTATTGCAAAAGATGTAAAAGATAAAAAAGAGATTGCCCAAGTTGCTTCTATCTCTGCAAATTCAGATCAAAAAATTGGTGATTTGATTGCTGAAGCTATGGATAAAGTTGGTAAAGATGGTGTTATCACTGTTGAAGAGGCAAAAGGTATTGAAGATGAGCTTGATGTTGTAGAGGGTATGCAGTTTGATAGAGGATATCTTTCTCCATATTTTGTAACTGATACAGAGAAAATGGAGGCTGTTTTAGAGACTCCTCTTGTTTTGTTGTATGACAAAAAAGTCTCTAATTTAAAAGATCTTTTACCTGTCTTAGAACAAGTTCAAAAAACAAACAAACCACTTTTGATTATTGCTGAAGATATTGATGGTGAAGCATTAGCTACTCTTGTAGTAAATAAATTAAGAGGTGTATTAAATATCTCTGCTGTTAAAGCTCCAGGATTTGGGGATAGAAGAAAAGCTATGCTTGAAGATATTGCTATTTTAACTGGTGGTGAGGTAATTAGTGAAGAGTTAGGAAGAACTCTTGAGAGTGCTACGATAGAAGATCTTGGACAAGCTTCTTCAATTGTAATTGACAAAGATAATACAACTATTGTAAATGGTTCTGGCGAAAAAGATAAAATTGCTGCAAGAATTAATCAAATCAAAGCTCAAATTGGTGAGACATCAAGTGATTATGATAAAGAGAAACTTCAAGAGAGACTTGCAAAACTTAGTGGTGGTGTAGCTGTAATTAAAGTTGGAGCGGCTACAGAGACTGAGATGAAAGAGAAAAAAGATAGAGTTGATGATGCCTTGTCTGCTACAAAAGCAGCAGTAGAAGAGGGTGTTGTAATTGGTGGTGGAGCTGCGTTGCTTCTTGCTAGTTCAAAAGTATCTTTGGATTTAGTTGGTGATGAAGCTATTGGTTCTGATATTGTAAACAGAGCTTTAAAAGCTCCACTAAAACAGATTGTTTTAAATGCTGGTTTTGATGCTGGTGTTGTTGCAAATAATGTAGAATTAAATACAGATGCCAACTATGGTTTTAATGCTGCAAATGGTGAGTATGTGGATATGTTTGAAGCTGGAATTATTGATCCTGTAAAAGTAGGAAGAGTAGCTCTTCAAAATGCTGTTTCAGTATCTAGTCTTCTTCTTACTACAGAAGCTACAATTAGTGATATTGTAGAGGAGAAAGTACCTGCTATGCCTCCAATGCCTGATATGGGTGGCATGGGTGGAATGGGTGGCATGGGTGGAATGCCTGGTATGATGTAATTTAATTTAGAAGAGATGTGGATTTTCCCCTCTCTTCTAGATAGTCTCTTCCAATATTTTTTCTTCAATTAGTGTTGCTTCGGCTTTTCCAAAATAGAAACCTTGAGAGTAATCAACATTCATATCTTTGATAATATTATATATTTCTCGATTTGATACATACTCAGCTACTGTTTTTGCTCCCATTTTAGTTGCGAAAATTTGAATAGTCTCTATAATATTTCTACTCTTTTGAGAGTATTCTATATTTTTGACA
>Ga0256914_1003953_pt1 | contig 11440 bp, 7 predicted proteins | sample HulkmetaG_FD_191571 | JGI IMG/M metagenome (GOLD analysis project Ga0256914, IMG submission 191571) | Hydrothermal chimney microbial communities from Main Endeavour vent field at the Juan de Fuca Ridge, Pacific Ocean - Hulk | ecosystem: Environmental > Aquatic > Marine > Hydrothermal vents ...
AATGGCGGTGACGGCGATGACACCATGTATGGAGATGCCGGCGATGACACCATGCGTGGCTGGAGCGGTGACGACACCATGGACGGAAACGAGGGCGATGACAAAATGTATGGTGATTGGGGCAAGGATACCATGCATGGCAATGACGGGCTTGACACTATGAATGGCGGTGACGGCGATGACACCATGTATGGAGATGCCGGCGATGACACCATGCATGGCTGGAGCGGCAACGACACCATGGACGGAAACGAGGGCGATGATAAAATGTATGGTGATTGGGGCGACGACACCATGGACGGAAACGAGGGCGATGACACCATGTATGGCAATGACGGCGATGACACCATGCATGGAGATGCCGGGAATGACTTTATGAATGGCGGCAATGACCAGGATATCATGAATGGCGATGCTGGCGAGGATACCATGTCCGGTGGTAATGGAGCGGACGAGATGCACGGCGGTCTTGATGACGATACCATGCATGGCAATGACGGTGCAGATATCATGAATGGTGATGCTGGCGAGGATACCATGTCCGGTGATAATGGAGCGGACGAGATGCATGGCGGTCTTGGTGATGACAAAATGAGCGGCGGCTGGGACAATGACAAGATGTGGGGCGACGAAGGCGAAGACACCATGGATGGTTATCGCGGCGACGACGAGATGCACGGCGGTCTTGATAATGATAAGATGTTTGGCGGCTGGGAAGATGACACCATGTACGGCAACGAGGGTGATGATACCATGTCCGGCAGTCAAGGAGATGACGAGATGCATGGCGGTGCCGGCAATGACATTATGGATGGCTACCGCGGCAACGATATCATGCTTGGCGAGGCCGGGAACGATTCCATGAAAGGGGGCTGGGAAGATGATATCCTTTCCGGCGGAGCCGGGCAGGATGTCTTGAATGGTAATCTTGGCAAGGATATCCTGTTCGGCGGTGACGAGACAGACGGTGACGGTCAGGACAGGATTGCCGGCGGCCCGGGAAGAGATACCTTTGTCAATGTCAACGATGACAATGATCTGGCCGGCGGCGATATTGCCATGGATTTTGGTCGGGGTGGGGACACCGACATGGACAATCTGGTCCCGCCGGCCGAGTCTCCGGTCTGAGCAGGGTATCCGTGTACCATCACGAATATTCTGCGGAGTCTCGTCCTTCGCTTACCTCTTTGCACGGTCGTGGTTGCCCCATACAGCGGTCTGTCGAAGTCTCGCAGGCTTCGCTTGTCTGCACAAATCCAGGGCACCCATGCCACCTGCATACGTTACGAGGTAAGGAAATTACATAGTTGCAAACCGTGTGAGTGGTTACAAACTCTCCCCTGTTATTCCGGCGCAGGCGGGAATAACGGGGGGGAGCAGGGTTGTCTCTGTTCGGCTTGCGCGGAAAAGGATTGCTTCGTCAACCCCAGGGCTGTGTACGACGATAGATGGCGGCTGAACTTTGCCGGTCATCACACGTATTATCCAGCTGCTCCAGCTCAGGCATACAGAGCGCCAGCTGGTACCGATCTGCGCAGGTCCATCAACGGTCTGTCTCTGCCGGTTGTTGATCAACTGGAACTCCGGCCGCTATCCGGCCACTTCTTTGCTTGTGATTCGGATAGCCATCTGCTTGATTTTTTGGGTCTGTTTCGCCAGATGAGCCGAGCCGCCCCTTTTTGCCCGACAGGGAGTGATGAAGCAGGCTGGGAAGGGGAAAGCCGGGCCGGTCAGCGGCCGGAGTTCCTGATAGCCAGGGCGAGATTGAGCCGGCCCCGGGTGCCGGTCTTCTTGTAGATGGAGCTGAGATGGGCCTTGACCGTACGCTCGGTGATACCGAGGCGAGCGCTGATTTCACCATTGCTGAGGCCCTCCCCGATCAAGCGGGCGATCTGGTATTCCCGGGTGGAGAGTTGCTGGAGCGGCTCACCGCTCTGGTTCCTGTTTTCCTTCTCTCCTGTCTGGACGGGCTGCCTGGCGGTGGCGCTGAGCAGCCGGTCCAGCAGGGTCTGCCCCACCCAGACGCTGCCGCCGGCAATGGCCTGCACCGCTTCGCCCAGGCGGGCCGGGGTGATATAGCTGTTGCCATAGCCGACCGCTCCAGCGCCGAGATAGCGGATTCCCTCTTCATCAAGCGGACGGTCCGAGAGGACAAACAACCGGCAGGAGGGCAGGGCAGCACGCAGGCGACGGCAGTTTTCCGGATCCACCAGGGAGGCGTGCAGGATCATCAACTCGGGGCTGATCTGCTGTTTGAGCAGCGCATTGATGTCGTCGAGCACGGTCGCCTGATAGACCAGGTGAGCTCCCTCCAGGGCCTTCTGCCAGCGACCGAGCAGGGAATGGTTGGCACTGCAGCAGAAAATAATCATTTCAGCGCTCCCGCAGGGCCGACATCTTGGCCCGGAGTACGGGTTTGAGCAGGTAACTGAGGATGGTCTTTCTGCCGGTCAGGATATCAACGGTGGCCACCATGCCGGGAATAATGGGCAGGGGGTCGGTCTCCGGACCCAGATAGTTCTTTTTGGTCCGCACCCGAACCGGATAGAAACTGCGGCCCTGCTCGTCGGTGATGGAATCGGCGCCGATATACTCCAGGGTGGCATCCAGGCCGCCGTAGATGGTAAAATCATAGGCGGTAAACTTGACCTTGGCCTTCTGGCCGGGATGGAGAAAGGCGATATCCGAGGGTTTGATCCGTGCCTCGACCAGCAGGCTGTCCTCCAGGGGAACGATTTCGATCAGATCCATGCCCGGCTGGATCACCCCGCCGATGGTGTTGACCAGGATCCGGTTCACCGTGCCGCGCACCGGCGAACGAACTTCGGTGCGCCGCAGCCGGTCCTTCAGGGCCGAGGCGGTGGCGGACAGGCTCTCCAGTCGGGCATAGGCCTCGTTGAGCTCTTCCTTGGCCTGATTGGAAAACTTGAGTTTTTCCTCGGCGATGGCTTCTGATGCCTCGGTCACCATGGACTGAAGGCGGGGAATGGAGACCGACGTGGTTTCTATCTCGCCCTTTTTTTCGCTCACTTGACGTTGCAGCCGCAACAGCTCCACCTCCGAAACCGCTCCGGCCTTGACCAGGGGACGGGTCATCTTCAGTTCCCTTTGCAGGAGACGATAGGTGCGTTCGACCTCGTCAAGATGGGTCTTGGCCTCGGCCAGTTGCTGACGACGCTGGGTAAGCTGCTGCTCGAGCCTGCCCAGGGTGGCGGCCAGCCGCTGCTTGCGGCTGGTGAACAGTTCCCGTTCCCGGCGCCCGATCTCCGGATTTTCCTCTTCCACCTCCGTGGGGATCACCAGGTCCTGGTCATGGGTTTCTGCCTCGAGACGGGCGATTTTGGCCAGCAGGGAAAGATAGTTTACCCGGCTCTCCTGGTAAGGGGCGCTGAAACGGGTTTTGTCGATTTTCAGCAAAAGCTGTCCCTTGTCCACCACATCACCGACATGGACCAGGATTTCGGCCAGGATCCCTCCCTCCAGGTTCTGGACCCGCTGAATCTGGCTGGAGGGAATCACCTTGCCCATTCCACGTGTCGTCTCCTCCACCTCGGAGTTGGCGGCCCAGAAGAGAAAGGAGAGCACCAGGAGAAAGGCCACCCAGATGATGATCCGGCCCCCCCGCGGCGACTGGACCAGGATGGCTGTACGGATATCCGAAACAAGGTCCGCGTCCGTGGCCGAAATATGGCTCATCATGCCCGCGGGCTGTTTCTGTTGTTGTTTTTTCTGATCAGTCATGCCGTGATCCCCTGTCAGATTCTGAGCTGACCGCTGCGCAGCGCGGCCAGAACCTGGTCGCGCGGCCCATCGGCGACAACCGTGGCCCGGTCAATGACGATGATCCGCTCGACCAGGCCAAGCAGCGAGGCGCGATGGGTGATCAGGATGAGCGTCTTGCCCCGGAGCAGCTCGGTCAACCGTTTTTTCAGAACCGATTCGGTCTTGTTGTCCATGGAGCTGCTCGGTTCGTCCATGATCAGGATCGGCGGATCGTGCAGCAGGGCCCGGGCCATGGCCACTGCCTGGCGCTGTCCCCCGGACAGGCCCTGGCCCTGCTCGCCGATTTTCATGTCAAAGCCCATCGGATGGCGGGCAATGAACTGGCTGGCTCCGGAAAGATCGGCGGCGCGCAGGATGGCGGCATCTTCCACGAAGGGAGCGCCGAGGACAATGTTGTCCCGGATGGTTCCCCTGAACAGCACCACGTCCTGGGGGACATAACCTATAAAACGGCGCAGCTCGGCCGGGTCGATCTGGCGGATATCGGTGCCGTCCAGGCTGACCATGCCGGCCGTGGGCTGGTACATGCCGAGGATCAGCTTGCCGAGGGTGGTTTTGCCCGAGCCGATGGGGCCGATCAGGGCGACCCGTTCGCCCGGGTTGATCGAGATGTTGATATTTTCCAGGGCATTGGTTTCCTGACCCGGATAGGCAAAGGAGAGACCATGCAGCCCCACCTGGCCCCGGCAGGAGGAGCGATGGATAAAACTCTTGCCCGGCGGACGTTCCTCGGGCATGGCCATGATGTCGTTGAGCGTCTGCAGGGCGATTCTGGCCTGGTGAAACCTGGCGGCCAGGTTCACCACCTGGGTCATGGGAGCGATGGCCTGACGGGTCAGCATGACCAGGGCGATCAGGCCGCCCTGGGTCAGGGCGCCGTGACCGATGCGGTAAACCCCGGCGACCACCACCAGGACCACGGTCATGTTCATGATAAAATTGGCCACGTGGCTCACCGAGGAGGAGAGGAAACGGGACCGGGCGCTCCATTTGGCGATATAGCTGATCGCCTCTTCCCAGGCCCGCTGCAACTGGCTCTCGGCGCCGAGCATCTTGATTGTTTCCACGCCCGAAAGCCCTTCGATGAGAATGGCATTTTTCCGGGCCTGGGCCTGGAAGGTTTTTTCCACCGCTTTTTTCAGGGGGATCTGTACGATAAGGGCGTAAAAGGCCAGACTCGCGGCCGCGCCGACATGGATAAGCACCATGGAGCCGCCGATCCAGTAGACCGCGGCCAGGCCGAGCAGCATAAAGGGCAGGTCGATGAGCGCAGTCACGGAAAAAGAGGTGATGAAATCCCGTACGCTTTCAAATTGCTGCAGGTTTTTGGCAAAGCCGCCGACCGACTTGGGCCGTACCTCCATGCGCAGATCAAGGACCTTCTGAAGGATGGCCGCCGAAATCTGCAGGTTCGCGCGGATACCCGCCTCGTCGATGAAATAGACCCGCAGGCCGCGCATGACCAGGTTAAAGACATAGACAACCGTGATCCCGCTGGCCAGCACCCACAGGGTGTCGACGGCATTGTTGGGGATGACCCGGTCGTAGACGTTGAGGGTGAAAAAGGGACTGACGAGTCCGAACAGGTTGATCAGAAACGAGGCGAGGAGCACGTCCCGGTAAATCCGCCAGTTGTTGAGCAGCGCGCCCCAGAACCACCCCTTGCCCCGCGGCCGGGGACCCTGCTGCTCGAGGTCCTGGCGGAATTTCGGCCGAACGAAGATGGCGTAGCCCACATATTCCCGGCTCAGCGCATCCAGGGAAAGGGTATCCTCGCCCATTTCCGTTTCCGGGAGCAGGACGGTAAAGTTGTTGCCGCTGCGGCGCACGGCCACACAGGCAGAGCCGTTGCCAAGGAGGAGGACGGCGGGCAACTGCAGGTCAATGATCGAGTCCAGATCCCGGCGAAGAACCCGGGAGGAGAGACCGGCCCTGTCAGCGGCCCGGGCAAACAGCTCGACCGTCAGCCGGTTGTTGACCAGCGGCAGGCCGGCGCGCAGAGCGGTTCGGGTCACCGAATAGCCGTGCAGGCGGGCAAGCTGAAGCAGGCAGTCGGTGAGCGGGTCATCAAGGGTCTGACTGTTGTTTTTCCACCGCCCGATATCCGGCTCCTGTGCGGATCCCTGCTGCCTGTTATTGTCCTTTTCCTGTCGTTGCATCTGCGTTGTTCCACACGCCCAAAAGGGCAGAGCGTGCTTGCTGGAGTTTGTACTGTGATTATGCTATACTTTTGTTAAACCATACTTTCTCTGGGCAGGTCAAATTTCGGAGGAAAAAATGCTTTATATCAAACGAGATAACAGCGGGGCCATTGTCGCCCTGACCCGTACGCCGGAGGACGACCGGATGGAAACGGCCTCGCTTCTTGATGATGAGGTTGCCGAATTTCTTCATCAATCCGGTGAGATCGACACCATGACCAACCTGCTTTCCATGTCGGACAGCTCCATGGTTCGGGTCATTGAGGATCTGATCGACCTGCTGATACAAAAAAACATCATCCTCTTCACCGAGCTGCCCGAACAGGCGCAACGCAAAATCGAGGCCCGGCGACGGGCGCGGCAAAATATGCAGAACGAGGATTTCATGGTCGATGACATTATCTGAACAGATGTAAGTCGTCACGGGCACGCTGCGGAGTCCCGCAGGATTCGTTTACCTGCACAATTCCAGTCTACCCGTGCCAACATGTACGCGTTGCCAGGTAATGAGAAAGTATATGTGCTTACCATCCAAACTCAGCAATCGCCGTCTATCCTTGAAAAAAGACATGGATGAGATGAAGCGAGCCATTCCCGCGCAAGCCCGAATATGGACGACAACACCATCTCCCGCACTTCCGCCTTTGCAGGAATGACCGGGAACGTTTCCAGTCTTTCCTCGTTACACCGTTTTGCGGTGTAACATTTCTCCTGGCGCTCTGCACCAAATCAAACATGGCCGATCAGGATCCAGCGGTCAAACTGTTTGCAGAGTGAGCGTCGCCCATCCTCTTTTCTGAGGAATGGTGGTCATCACAAAATTATATAGTTACTTTCCCTGTGAGCAGATACGAACAGATAGCTTACCCCTGAACCGGTCCATCCTTCCCCTCCTCTCCTTCCACCGGTTCCGGCCGGGCAAGATAATATCCCTGCATGGCGTCGATCTTCAGCCCCCGCAACAGGTCGTACTGCCGCTCTGTTTCCACTCCCTCGGCGATAACCCGGATATCGAGACTGTGCGCCACCCCGCACAGGGCGCCGATGAAGAAATAGGCGTCGCTGTCGCGGTCTGTCAATTCGTCGGTATAGGCCCGGTCGATCTTGACATAATCGGGCCGCAGGGATTTGAGATAGCCGAAATTGGCCAGGCTCTGTCCGAAATGATCCAATCCGAATCCATGCCCCAGTTCCCGTATTTTGGCCGCCACCGAACGAAGCAGTTCCAGGTTCTGTACCGCGGCGACCTCGGTCATTTCGAGCGAGACAGATGTGCGCCGATTGGCAAGCGAGGCAAGCAGTTCCATCAGGGCGGGCTCGGCCAGGGATTTCGGGAACACGTTGATCGCAAGTTGCCGGGCCAGGGTGCCCTGCTCAATGGCGGCCAGGATCCTTGCCAGAACCAGGTGATCGAAACGGCTCACCAGGTCCAGGCTCTCCACCGAGGGCAGAAACACGCCGGCCGTGATCAGCTGGCCATCGGGATCGATGAGCCGTGCCAGTATTTCCTGATGGACAGGGCGGTTATCCGGGGGACGCAGGCAGGGCTGGGTAAAAAGGACGAGGTTCTGCTCGGTCAAGGCCCTGGACAGCATGGCCTTCCACTGCCGGCGTCCGCGCGCGCTTTTTTTCCAGGCCTCGCGGGAGAGAGGCCGCAGCACCCAGCTGTTTGGCCCTTTGCTGATCGCCTCCCTGAGCACTTCGTCGGTCACCGCGAGCAGGCTGCCGAAATCTTTGATATCATCGAAGAGAACCGCGCCGATATTGCCGACCTCGTCGGTCAGGGAGGCGCCCTCCCTGGCCAGGCGATTAAACAGGGCCGCCATGGCGCTGCACACCGCTTCACCTTCCTCCTGGTCGATCTTGGGGAGAAAGATGGCGAAATCACCGCCGCTCAACCGGGCGGTTACCACCTGGTTCACCGCGCCGGTGACGCTTTTTTGCAGGAGCTCGCCGACCCGTTCAAGGAGCAGATCCCCGGCCTCGATGCCGCGCTGTTCGTTGAGCTCCTTGAGGTGATGGATACGCAACAGGCAAAATACCCCCTTGACCGTGTCCAGCTCGCTTCGGAGCGCGGCCATGATCTGGTTTTTCAGAAAACGGCGATTCCCCAGGCCGGTTACGGTATCGCAATAGCAGGACTGCTGCAGGCGCCGGGCCGTTTCTGCCTGTTCCTCGAACATCTCGCGCACCTTGTCGGTCATTCTGTTCATGGCCTCCACCATCCGGCGCAATTCGCGGGTGCGGGGCAGTTTTTTCTGAATTTCGTAGCGTCGTTCGCACAGGGCCAGGGCCTGTTCCTCAACCCGTTGCAGGGGGCGGAGCAGGATCCGCAGGATGAAGCCGCCCGCCACGGCGGTGGCCAGGCCGACAAAGCCGAACCAGATGGCCGTGCGCAGGCCGGTTTGCCAGAGGGTCTTGTAGGCATAACCGGGGTGACTCTGGACAAAGAGGGTGCCTGCCTGCCGCCAGCCGTTCATCAACTTGGCCGAGGCGGTCGGGGTTTCCAGGGGGATCAGGCGGACAAACCAGGCTGGTACGCCCTGGACATGGATATCAAGACGCCGATCGATGACGGGTTGTCCCCCAAGATCGTTCACCCTGATAATCCGGTAATAGCCCCGGTCGAAGATGGCATTGACCATGGCCTCCGTGGCGGCCCGGTCCTCGCGGGCCAGGTGGGTCGACAGGGACAGGCCGAGCGAAGTGGCCGTGTCCTGGGCATGGGAGCGGAGCTGCTCCTGGAGAAAGGTCCTGGTGGAGTGCAGGCCGGCCAGCCAGGTTCCGGTAAAGAGGATGAAAAGCAGGCCCAGAACAAAGAAAAGGAGTTGTCTGTACAGGGTCATGGGGATACCTCTTGTTCAGTGTAGGGTGACCGGCATGCGCTCCAGAAGCTCCTGCCACCGTTTGAGCCGATCACTGCTACCCACCAGCTTGCCCCGGCCGCGCTGCTTGGCGAGCCAGAGGCCGATGCCGTTGAAACTGTAGACGGGAAGCAGGTCGGGCCGATGTGACGCGGGTTCGATGGCGGACACCAGGTTATCCAGGATAAGCGGCTCCGCGCCCGGGGCGGGATAATAGGTCAGGACCATGTGCGCCTGGTTGAGCCGGATCGCCTTGACATAGGTCATGTTCATCTTGTTCTCGGGCACGCCGAGCGCCTTGAGGGTGAAATATTTGGCTAGGGCAAAATCCTCGCAGTCCCCGCCGCCGCTGGCCAAAAACTCCACAGGCGTGGCCCAGTAATCCTTTTTGTGCCAGTGGATGGTATCATCAAGAAAGGCAAGCCGGTTGAAGAACCTGTTGACCAGACGCAGTTTGTCCTGCTCGTCCAGGCCGCAGTTCTTCCGGATCAGGGTCTGCCAGGCCAGCAGCCGCCTGGCTGCATCCGGGCCATACTCTTTTTCTGCCCTGGCGACTGTTGCTGGATCAAGGGAAAAAGATGGGCTGGCCAGGGCCGGCGGGACCATGACAACAAAGAAAAAAACGAAGACTGCCGGTACGAGCAGGGATGGTGACCGCATGGAGCGGAGAATTGGGCGTGCCATCCAGCTCAACAGGCAGCGAGATTCGGGACCGGGAATCACCTGTTCTCCGATCCGAACGTAGGTAATGCGGCACAGCGGCACATCCCTGCCCGGGATTGCCATGCCGCCGGTGAGATACTGTCCCTGACAGCGAGCATGAATCCAGGCAACTGTCGAAGGCCGGCCACGCCGCCGGACTCAGTTTCCGGAGCCGCCCTCGGCGGTTTTTTCCTCGATGGTTGGCGGCGTATCCACCTGCGCCTCGGCGGGCAGGCTTACATCCAGGGCCTTGACAAGCCGCCCCATGCCGTTGAGAACCCGGTACCCGGCATAGAGACGGTTATAGTCAGTTTCGATATACTGGATGCGGGCATCGATCTGCTCCGCCTCGGCATCGAGGACATCGAGCAGGGTTCTCTTGCCGATATCCCATTGCTGGCGATAGGATTTGGCCGTGGCGGTGGCAAACTGAACACGCTGGTCGAGATAGGGAAGGCGGGTGGACGCGGCCCGGAAAGCCATCCAGGACAGACGGATGCTTTCCTGCACCTGGCGGCGGGTATGGTTGCGGATCTGACGCGCCTCCCTGATAAGGTGAACGGTTTCCGCCTTCCTGGCCTGATCCTTCCACCCGTTGAACAGGTTGTACCGTAACCGGACCAGGGCGCGTAAATCTTCTCGTTTTGCATAGCTGTAATTATACTCGTCTTCCCAGACCTGGTCGACCTCAAGATCCAGGGTGGGCATGAACGGACTTCTCGCCACGGCATCCTGGGCCTTGCGCGCATCGAGATCGGCCCGGGCCGACTGGAGGGTGGGATGGCTGGCCAGAGCGATCTTCCGGGCTTCGTCGATGGAGCCGGGCAACAGGTCTTCAGGCAGCTCGGGCCGAACCAGGTCTTCGGGCATGGCGCCGACCAGGGCTTGAAAATTGGTGCGCGCATCGGCCAGATTCTGCTCGGCAACCACCACATTTGCCTGGGCAAGACGGATTCGGGAGTTGACCTGGTCCATGTCGGAACGCCGTCCTACCCCGGACTGGCTGCGCAGTGTTATCTGGTCACCGATTCGCTGGTGAACCAACAGGTTTTCCTTTGCCAGGTCCAGCAGGGCCTGGTAACGCAGGACATCGAGATAGGCCCTTGTGGTTTGCAGGGCCGAGTTCTCGCTCGTCGCCCTGACCACGTACGCCTCTGATTTGACCCGCGCCTTTTGCCGCGCGGTCTCGTTCATGGTGGCCAGACCGGCAAAGAGATTCTGGCGCAGGCTGATACGGATCTCCTGGGGGCTGAGGGTGTCATCAAAGGGTTCGTTGACTGCGTCGGTTCCCAGTCCGCCACTCACCTCCAGGGTTGGAAAGTAATCGGCCCGGGCCTGACGGACCTGTTCGTCGCGGGCAAGACGGTTAAAGGCCGCGGCGCGGATATCGGGGTTGGTCTCGATGGTTGTCTGGACAGCATTCTGCAGGGTCTGGGCCAGGACAAGATCTGGACCAGCAGCGAGGGAGAGGGCTACGATAACGAACAAAAACGGGTTGCGAAATTCTCTCATGGATGTTCCTCCCAATGGACAAGCTCTGGTCTGCGTCACTCGGTTTGACCTGGAAATCGGGGCGCTGTCTATTTTGTCGCGCAAACGGGATGATTGAAAAAACGGTTCATCTTCGATTTTTCCGTTTATAATTATAATTGTATCTGTAAAATAGATAAATGCCAGCAATAATCACTCGTTTTTGTTAATTTTACTCATTCTTTACCTGGTTTGCCGTTCATGGTATACCTGTCAGGGATGAAACGGGTACAAAAAAACATTCCCCTGGCCGAGCTTATGCCGCAGGTCATCCGGACCAGGATCGGGCGGCGATACTGGGAATTTTATCAGCTCTCCACCTCCTGGACGGAGATTGCCGGTGAGCACGTAGCAGCCCAG
>Ga0256914_1003954_pt1 | contig 11440 bp, 10 predicted proteins | sample HulkmetaG_FD_191571 | JGI IMG/M metagenome (GOLD analysis project Ga0256914, IMG submission 191571) | Hydrothermal chimney microbial communities from Main Endeavour vent field at the Juan de Fuca Ridge, Pacific Ocean - Hulk | ecosystem: Environmental > Aquatic > Marine > Hydrothermal vents ...
GTGCTGGAACTCTATCTCCACGAAGGGGCTCACGGCTTTACCGACATGCAGGAACGGCGGAGAAAGCAGGAGCGGGCCGAACGATTCCGCCACCGGATCACGGCCGTGCAAGCGCGCCTCAAGGAAACCACCGACCCACGGGAGCAGCGACGCCTTCAACATCGACTCGACCTGTTCGAAAAAGCCATTCGAGAGGCGGAGGCAGAGGAAGCGCAGCCTGACGGTACGCATCGATTCATCAACCGTATCGTCCCTCTTGCCAGGACCATTCCGGACGACCCGGAAGTAGCACGTCTGGTGAACGCTGCCCTTCAACGGATGAGTCGAGCGACCCGGGGAACGGTGGGGGAATCCGGGACGACCGCCTCCCCGTCGCCGTTCGTGGGAGCCGACGCCTGCGCCGATTGCCACGAACTCGAGTACGCGCAATGGAAGGAAACGCCCCACGCCGGAGCCTATCAGGCGCTCGAGGCCCGACACCGACAGCTCGACTATCAGTGTTTTGGCTGCCACGTCACCGGACACGACCAACCTGGAGGCCCTTCGAGTCCCCTGTCGGTCGGATTCCTGCGAGACGTGCAGTGCGAAGCCTGCCATGGGCCCCGGAAAGCACACGTCGAGGCCTCTGGAAAAACACAGCCTCCTCCTCCGGTCGATGAAGCCTTGTGCCGCCGTTGCCATACCGAAGAGCAGACGCGCGGCCAGTTCGATTTCGTCACCTATCTGCCTCGGGTGGATCATTCATCCGCGCGTCGGGCGGGGACCCCGACGATTGCACCGGAGGTATCGCCTGCGTCACCGGGTCAAGGGAGTGTTCCGTGATGTCTCGACCATGGATACTCGGCATTGAAACCTCGTGCGACGACACCGCCGCCGCTGTGATGGATCCGGATGGGACCGTCCGGGGTGATGTGGTCTCCAGCCAGGACAGCCTCCACCAGGACTTTGGGGGCGTCGTTCCGGAACTTGCCTCCCGGGAACACCTTGCCCATATTCGGAGCACCGTGAACCAGGCTCTCGAGCAGGCCGGCACGCCGCTGTCCCGTATGGACGGGATTGCCGTGACCGTGGGTCCCGGCCTGGTCGGTTCCCTTTTGGTCGGCGTCTCGTTCGCCCGGGCCCTGGGCCTGGTCATCGGCAAGCCCGTGCTGGGCATCAATCACCTCGAAGGTCACATGTTTGCGCCGTTCGTGGGCCGGGAGGATCCCGAGTATCCCTTTCTCTCCCTGGTGGTTTCCGGTGGCCACACCAGCCTCTACCTCGTTCACGACCTGGGACGCTACCACCGGCTCGGCACCACACGAGACGACGCGGCGGGCGAAGCGTTCGACAAGGTGGCCAAACTCCTCGGCCTCGGGTACCCGGGGGGCGCGCGCATCGACCGACTGGCCCGCGAAGGAGACCCGGACGCCATTCCCTTCCCTCGAGCCATGCTCACCAAGGGCGGATTCGACTTTTCCTTCAGTGGTCTCAAGACCGCGGTCCTCTACCACTTGCAGGAGGCCGCTGCGGATGTGAACCCCGCCGACGTGGCAGCCTCCTTCCAGGCCGCCGTGGTGGACGTACTCGTGGCAAAAACCCTCGCCGCCGCCCGAAAGCACCGGATCACGCGCCTGGTGGTGTCCGGAGGGGTCGCAGCAAACTCCGCCCTTCGCACCAGGCTTGAAACCGCATGTGACGACCAGGGCCTGAGCCTCTACCTGCCATCGCCACGGCTCTGCACGGACAACGGTGCCATGATCGCATGGGTCGGTCGGCAGCGACTCCGCCGAGACAAGGCACCTTCCGGGGAACGGCTGTGCGTGAAACCCAGGCTCTCCTTGTAGGACCTTTGCACCGGGAGAAACCAAACCACGTCTCCTTCCCGACCCGTACCAGGTGCGGTCGCCCCGGGTCCGGTCTCGAGGGGGGAACAGAGGAGCAAGAGTACGATGCCCAACAGGAGGAAGCGCCGCAACCGCCAGGCTCGATCCACGAGCCGACCCAGGCCCCGACGAGGAAGCATACATCCCCGGGACATCCTGGCTCACCTCAAGCTCAGCCCGCGGCAGTCCATGGGGCAGAATTTCCTGGTTCGCGGGGAAACGGCCCGGGACATCGTGGCGGGCGCCGGGATTGAGGCAGGCCAGCACGTTCTCGAGGTTGGACCCGGTCTCGGTGCTTTGACCTGGGCGCTTCGGCAAGCAGGAGCAGAGGTTGTGGCGGTGGAGAAAGACCGTGGACTGGCAGCGTTCCTGGCCGAACAGTACCGCGACGATCCAGGGGTCCAAGTGGTTCAGGCCGACATCCTCGAGTGGGATCTCCAGGGTCTGACCGAACTGGCTGACGACTGGTTGGTGGTCGCCAACCTCCCGTACAACGTGGCCCTCCCCATCCTCTTCCGACTCCTTGATTCTCCGCTGCGGCCTCGAGCCCTGCACCTGATGGTGCAGCGGGAGGTGGGGGAGCGCATGCTCGCCCGGGCTGGGACCTCGGCCTATGGTGTCCTCACCCTTCGCCTCGGCCTCCTCGCCACGGTCACCCCACTCGTCCATGTGCCGCCCGAAGCGTTTTACCCGTCACCCAAGGTCCACTCCATGGTGGTCAAAGTCGTCCCCAGGAGCACCCCCCCGTGCGATACTGGACCACTGGACGCCCTCCACCGCCTTGTCAAGGCCGCATTCGCCAGCCGCCGGAAGACACTCAGAAACGCCTTGACTGCTGCGTCCTTTCCCGGCGACACCGTGGACCGTGCCCTCGCCACCGCGGGCATCGACGGAAACCGCAGGGGAGAAACCCTTACCCTGGAAGAATATTGCAGACTCAACCGCGCGCTCGCCCGGGCCGGATGACGGCCCCGGTCCCAGGTCGGCGCCCCCCTCTCCCCGGGCGCGTTTCCGGTGGACAGGACTCTTCCCGTTGTGTTACCTTTCCCCGGCGACTGGATGGCCAAACGGATCGAGTCCGTGGGTCGACGGGCGGCGCGTCCTCGATCCCTTGTTTCCAACCACCACGCAAAAGAGCCGGCCGGCATGCTCGCGGAACTCCGCGTACAGAACTTCGTGCTCATCGACCACCTTGCCATGTCTCTGGGTCCGGGCCTCAATGTGCTTTCCGGCGAGACGGGTGCAGGCAAGTCCATCGTGTTGAGTGCCCTCAACCTGCTGATGGGCAGCCGCGCGTCAAGCGACCTGGTGCGCGAAGGCGCATCAGAAGCTCGAGTCGAGGGGTTGTTCTGGGTCGACGACGAACCCTGGGTGGCCGAGGCGCTCGAGCGAGTCGGGCTGGAGCCGACCAGCGAGTTGTGGATTCGCCGGGTGATTCCCCGCTCCGGGCGTGGGCGAGCCTACCTCAACGGGGGCCCGGTGCCGCTCACCATCTTGCGCACGCTGGCTCGAGCGCTCACCGACGTGTCGAGCCAAAACGAGCACCAGGTGCTACTCGATCCCTCGTCGCACCTCGACATGTTGGATGGTTTTGCCGGCCACGCTGCGCTTCTCGAGGCCATGGCGACCGCTGCCACGGCTCTTCAGCAGGCGTTCAGCGCCCTGGCCACCCTGGAAGCTCGCCGGAACGACCGGGTGAACCAGGAGGAGTTCCTCCGGTATCAACTGGCCGAGCTGGAGCGTATCGCTCCTGTTGAAGGAGAGGATGAAGCCCTGGAACTGGAACGGAAGCGGCTGACTCATGCAGAGAAACTTCACGAGCATGCTCGAGCCGTGGAGGAAGCGCTGTACGCCGGCCGGGGAGCGGTGGTGGACGTGGTGTCGGGCGCCATTGGCAGGCTCAAGGAGATGGCGCGTATCGATCCCGAACTGGCCGGGCAGGTGGAGGTCCTGGAAGGGGTTCTCTACACGGTGGAGGATGTGGCCCGGGTGGCGGGTGCCTATGCGCGGGAGGTCCGATTCGACCCAGGGCGGTTGGAGGAAGTCAACCATCGCCTGGCCGAACTGGGGAGGTTGAAGCGCAAGTACCGGACCGACCTGGCCGGCCTGGTCGCCCGGCGGACCGAGCTACGGGCCGAACTCGAAACGCTCGAGTCTTTTGAGGACCACCTCGCAGCAGCGGAGCAGGAAGTTCAACGACGGTGGAAAGATGCTGTCCAAGCTGCCGGTGTCCTGTCCCGGTCTCGACACGGCGCAGCAAGAAGGCTGGAGCAGGCGGTGGAAAACGAGTTACAATCCCTGGGTATGCCTCGAGCTCGGTTCAGCGTCCGGGTGGAAGAACGTGAGCCCCTTGGTGACGCACCAACCCCGGCGCACCCGCCGGGTCGGTCCGGCAACGACCGCGTCGTGTTCTACTTCTCGGCCAACGTGGGGGAACCTCCGCGCCCATTGTCCAAGGTGGCCTCCGGGGGCGAACTCAGTCGCGTGTCGCTGGCCCTGAAGCGGGTACTGGCCGGGGTCGGCGACGTGGGCACGTTCCTGTTCGACGAGGTCGACGCCGGCGTTGGTGGGGCGGTTGCGGAGGTCATTGGGCGCAAGCTACGGGACATCTCCACGCACCGACAACTGATCTGTATCACGCACCTCCCCCAGGTCGCCGCGTTCGCCGACCGGCACTTCGTGGTGCGCAAGGAAGTCGTGGAGGGTCGGACGCGGTCCACTGTAACCCTGCTCGACGCAGATGCCCGTGTGGAGGAGATCGCCCGGATGCTGGGTGGGATCGAGCTTACCGAGCGCACGTTGGCTCATGCCCGGGAGATGGTTGCCCTGTGTGCCGCGTATGGCGGTGCGCGGTCGTGAGGAGTGGTGATGGCTAGGATGAGGATTACGTCGTGTGGGATCACCGACCTTGGGCGAAAGCGGACCAACAACGAGGACAACTACCTCATCAATGATGAGCTTGGGTTGTACCTCGTGGCCGACGGCATGGGAGGACATGCCGGAGGAGAGTTCGCCAGTCAGATCGCGGTGAACACGGTCGAGGAAGTCTTCGCCAATCTGGGCGCAGCAACCATTCCTCCGGCTCTGGTGGATGAGATCACCCCCGACGACCTGACACGGGAGCGGCTGGAGTATGCCATCCGTCTTGCGGGGCGTCGGATCTACGAGAAGGCGCTGGACGAACCCGAATATCGGGGCATGGGCACGACGGCGCTGGCCTTGTACGCACAGAAGGACAAGGCATTCATCTCCCACGTGGGGGATTCGAGGGGATACCGGTTGCGAGGCGAGACCATCGAGCAGTTGACCGAGGATCATTCTCTGGTGAATGAGCAGATCAAGGCCGGGCTCATTACCCCGGAGACAGCCAAGACGCACCGATTGAAGAACATCATTACCCGTTCGTTGGGCTACCAGGAAGAGGTGGAGGTGGACACCAGGATCGAGCAACTGGTGGAGGGGGACATTTTCCTTCTTTGCTCCGACGGTCTGTCCAACATGGTGGAAGAGGATGAGATGCTCGAAATCCTCACCCGTTGCCACTTCCAGGAGGCGCCGTGGCGCCTCGTGGAGATGGCCAACGACCGCGGAGGAGATGACAACATCACCGTGGTACTGACCCGGATCGATCGAGTTGGGAGTTGACCCTCCCCGGTTCTCGAGGTCGTTCTGTGTGGAGCGACGAGGGACGCGGGCGAGACAGGGATGGGTGGTTCACGATGCAAGTAACGTGTCCGAAGTGCAAGACGCTGCTGGAGATTCCTCCTTATGCGCGAGACTGTGAGACGCTCCCGCTGGAGTGTGGCGCATGTCACCACCGTTTCACGTTGAAGCTGAACCGTCCTTCCCTGAAGGTGCGAGACGAAAACGGCCGTCTGGTGGCGCCCCGGGACGACCAGATGATGATCATTTCGGACCATGTCGGCGACGAGATGTCGGTCCGTCTTGCCGAGAGTGAACAGATCGAGGGATACCGGATTGAATCCGTGCTTGGTCCCATCTCCAGCCTCAGCCCCCTTTCTGCGAGTGCCGAGGAGCGGGAGGACGTGTTTCTGAGCGTGGTGGCCCGGGCTCAGAACGATCTGCGCGAGCGTGCGCGCCAACTGGGTGCCAACGGAGTGGTGGGTATCCAGGTGGACTCGGTCGGTGACGAAGATGCCCCGGCCCTCCGGATACATGGCACCGCCGTCTGGTTGGTTCCCGAGTAGGGCGCTTTCCCACATTTATCTTGCAATGGCGCATGGCCTGTGCTATGTGTGTCGCGCTTCGGGTCCGGTAGGGTCCGACGAAAACACACGTGTGTCCTGGCGTCAATGGTCTCCTTTCTGGGAGTGAGGCGCCTGGAACTGGGACATGCGGCGGAACAACCAGAATCCAATGTAAGGAAAAGCACATGGGAGCAGTATCGATTCGAGCCCTCTTGGAGGCGGGTGTTCACTTCGGCCATCAGACGCGACGTTGGAACCCCAAGATGAAGCCCTACATTTTCGGGGCGCGCAATGGCATCTACATCGTGGATCTTCAGAAGACCGCGCGGATGTTTGATGAAGCCTACCGTTTCGTGGTCCGCAAGGTCGCGCAGGGCGGCAACGTGCTTTTCGTGGGAACCAAGAAACAGGCCCAGGAGATCGTGCGCCAGGAAGCGGAGCGGTGTGGCATGTTCTACGTCAACAACCGCTGGCTTGGGGGCACCCTGACCAATTTCCGTACCATCAAGGCCTCCATCGATCGACTCAACAAACTCGAGTCCATGAAGGAGGAGGGAAAGTTCAGCTATCTCACCAAGAAGGAGGTGCTGACGCTCGAGCGTGAGATCGCGAAGTTGAATCGGTCCCTGGGCGGCATCAAGGAGATGCCCGGGCTCCCCCAGATCGTTTTTGTCATCGACGTGCGGAAGGAAAAGATCGCGGTCGCCGAGGCCAAGCGCCTCAAGATTCCCATTGTCGCTGTCGTGGACACCAACTGCGACCCGGATGGAATCGACTACGTCATCCCCGGCAACGATGACGCCCTCAAGGCCATCCAGCTCTTTGCGAGCAAGATTGCCGACGCCGTGCTCGAGGGCAAGCATATTGGCAAGGATGCCAAGGACGAGGCCATTGCCGAGGCGGTCTCGCTTCCGGACACCGACAACGTGGAAGTGGTGGTCCGCAAGGTCACCGAAACCGAGGCCGAGGCTGCAGCAGCCAGCGCCACGCCTTCCGGCGATGTGACCACGACCGACGAACCGGCGGCGCCGGAACAGGCCGAACCCGCACCGGCCACCGAACCCGCAGCAATGCCGACCGAGCCCTGAGCGGCGCTCGAGGCGACCGGACCATCACGAGGCGGTCCCAGGCAAGACCGGATCGTCTCGATTTCGATCATTCAACGACTCATCGACTCCCGCCCATGTTGCGGGAGCGAGCCAGATGGAGAAGGGATCATGACCGACATCACAGCCGCCCAGGTCAAAGCACTGAGAGAACGAACCGGGTCCGGCTTCATGGACTGCAAGAAGGCGCTCGTCGCCACCGACGGAGACATCGACAAGGCGATCGAATTCCTGCGCAAGAAGGGCCTGGCGGACGCTGGCAAGCGCATGGGGCGCATTGCGTCCGAGGGAACTGTTCACGCCTACATTCACGGCGAAGGCCGTATCGGTGTGCTGGTCGAGGTCAACTGTGAGACCGATTTCGTGGCCAGGACCGACGACTTCCGAACCCTGGTCAAGGACGTGGCCATGCACATCGCCGCGACCAATCCTCTGTATGTCCGGCGTGAGGACGTACCCGAGTCTGTACTGGCCAAGGAGCGGGAAATCTACGCAGCGCAGGCCCGCGAAACCGGAAAGCCCGAGAAGGTCATCGACCGGATCGTCACCGGCCGCCTCGAGAAGTACTTCAAGGAGAACTGCTTGCTCGAGCAGCCGTTTGTGAAAGATCCGGACAAGACCGTGCTCGACTACGTGAAGGAAACCATCGCCAAGACCGGCGAAAACATTTCGGTAAGACGATTCGTTCGATACCAACTCGGCGAAGGACTGGCCAAGCGTGCCGACGATTTCGCGGCCGAGGTCGCAGCTCAGGCCGGAGCCCAGTCCTGAACCGCCCCACAGGCCAGCTCGAGGTGCCAGGTGTCCGAAGAAGACCACCCAGATCGTCCGGTGTACCGTCGCGTGCTTCTCAAGCTGAGCGGCGAGGCCCTGGTCGGTGACGAGAAGTTCGGGATTCACACGGACGTGATCGACCAGATCGCGGCCGAGATCAACGATGTACATCGCCTGGGCACGCAAATCGCCATCGTCATCGGGGGCGGCAACATCTTTCGCGGCGTCGCAGCGTCCGCGCAAGGGATGGATCGAGCCCAGGCGGACTACATGGGTATGCTCGCCACGGTCATCAACGCACTCGCCCTGCAGGACGCTCTGGAGAAACTCGGGTGCTATACTCGAGTCATGTCTGCCATCGGCATGCGGCAGATTGCCGAGCCTTACATACGTCGCCGGGCCATCCGTCACCTTGAGAAGGGGCGGGTGGTGATCTTTGCCGGCGGAACCGGGAACCCCTACTTCTCGACCGACACCGCAGCGGCCTTGCGGGCGATGGAGGTCCACGCGGAGGTCATTCTCAAGGCGACCAAGGTCGATGGGGTGTATGATTCGGATCCGGTGCACAATCCGGACGCGGTCATGTTCCGGGAGGTGTCCTACCTGGAGGTGCTTCGTCGGAGTCTCAAGGTCATGGACACCACGGCGATCGGTCTGTGCATGGACAACGACCTACCCATCATCGTTTTCAACCTGTCTCGAGCAGGGAACATTCGAAAGGTACTGACGGGAGAACGGATAGGAACAGTGGTCCGAGCAGCAGGAGGTCATGGTGGCACAGGATGAAATACTGGACGAAGCCAGAGCAGACATGCAGAAAGTGGTGGAGGTGTTCCGAAAGCGCCTCAGCCACATTCGTACCGGCCGGGCTTCGGTCTCGTTGCTGGATGGAATTCGCGTTGACTACTATGGGACCCCGACTCCTTTGAACCAGGTGGCCTCCTTGGCCGCCCCCGAAGCACGGCTGATCACCATCAGCCCGTGGGAAAAGAGCATGCTGGGGCCCATCGAAAAGGAGATCCTCAAGAGCGACCTGGGCTTGACGCCTCAAAACGATGGGAAAATCATCCGGATTCCCATTCCCGAATTGACCGGAGAACGACGAAAGGAACTCGTCCGCCTCGTCAACAAGGAAGGGGAAGCCGGCAAGGTGGCCATTCGTAACACGCGGCGGGAGTACAACGAGACCATCAAGATGCTGGAGAAGGAAAAGGAGATCTCCGAGGACGAGTCGCGCCGCCTTCAGGCCAAGATCCAGGAGATCACCGACGAGTACATCAAGAAACTGGGGGAGGTGGTCGAGGCCAAGCGGCAGGAGATCGAGGAGATCTGACCCTGCTGATTCAACGGCACCAGAGCCGGGCCGCCGCGCCCTGTGAGGACCCGGCATGCCCACTCGAGGCCGGCCACACGCCGGGTGAATGTCCGCACACGGCCCCCTTCCGGGACGACTGTTCGGGCCAACGCCATCATCATCCGATCCCGGCGGCAGTCCGCGACGTGGAAGAACAGGTCGCCCCGGGTCGTCCCCCTCCACCGGGAATGTGCCAGGAGGTGCGCAAGGCAGCATGATTACGCGCGTGTTGACAGCGATCGTCGCACTGGCCGTGGTGCTTCCCGTCATCGTGTGGGGGGGCTTCTGGGGGCTGACCGGCCTTGTCGCACTGGTCATGCTCATCGGCCTGCAGGAATTCTCCCGGCTCATTCCGGTCCAACGCACCAGGTTCGTCCAGTACTTCGACCTGGTGGCCGGAATGCTCCTCTATGCAGCCGTCCTTTTCGCCGGGGACGCTCTTCCTCTTGCCCTCGGACTCGTCGTCCTCGCACTGTTCTTCGTCCACCTGTTCGCGTTTCGGGACATCGAGTCCGCCGGCCCCGCCTGGATGGGCAGTCTTTCCGCGGTGTTCTACCTCCCTCTCCTCCTCGCGTTCCTGCCCCTCATTCGCCTCGAGAAGTTCGGCCTCGACTGGCTGTTCTTCCTCATGATGGTCACCTGGGCAGGCGATACCGGCGCATACCTTGCCGGCAGGCTCCTGGGCAGGCACAAGCTCTATCCCACGGTCAGCCCCAAGAAAACGATCGAGGGTGTGGCTGGTGGCGCGGTCGCTTCGATCGCACTGGCGTTTCTCGCCCGGGCCACCTTTTTTGGGGAACTGACCCTGCTCGAGTGCCTTGTGCTTGCACCGGTGCTGGACCTGGCTGGAGTGGCTGGAGACCTGGCCGAATCCATGCTGAAGCGGAGTGCAGGGATCAAGGATTCAGGCACCATCTTCCCCGGGCACGGGGGCGTCTTGGACCGAATCGACAGTCTCCTGTTTTCCGCTCCCCTCTTGTACGGCTATATAGTATGGATGAACATGTGATCCCAGCACGGACCGGCCTGCGACCAGCCCCCCAAGGTCGTGGGCGATCGTGTGGGCGGCGGATGCCGAGGGCGCGCGGCAGCGAGCGTACTGTACCGCCGGGCGGTCACAGTTGACAAGCATGGAAGGTATTCGCCAGGAGGCGAAATGTTGGATTTCTTGACGGCCATTGCCCAAAACAAGACCGTGATACAGGTCGTTGCCCCCATCGTACTGCTGGGCATTTTGATTTTTGTCCATGAATTCGGGCACTTCATCTTCGCAAAGCTGTTCGGCGTCGGGGTGGAGAAGTTTTCCTTTGGATTCGGCCCCCGTATCGTTGGCGTGACCTGGCGGGGGACCGAGTATCGGATCTCCTGGATCCCGCTCGGCGGATACGTGAAGATGGTCGGCGACGACCCCTTCGAGGAACCTGACCCGGCCGAAGCGGCCAACGGACTGCAACAACGGCCCACGTGGCAACGACTCATCATTTTCGTGGCCGGACCGGTTTTCAACTTGCTCTTGCCCGTGATTCTGTTTGCAGGCGTCTATCTTGCCGGCCCCCCCGAGCCCGTGGCCTGGATCGGTCGGTTCGACGTCACCTCCCCTGCGCGGGAAGCTGGATTGAGACTCGGCGACCGGATCGAGAAGGTTGGAGACGAAGACGTCCACTTTTTCGAGGAGTTTCGATCGGCTCTCGAGGACCTTCCACCCGGGACACAGACCGTGCTCGTGGTCAACCGGGATGGCGAGCGAGTTTCGGTCCCGGTGCAGGTCCCCGCGGGGGACGGCGGGAGCGAGGAGCGTCGGCCCGCCAACTTCCTCGGTATTTTCCCCTACTCTGCAACCTCTGTCGTCGGCGTCCAGGAGGACCCGGCCTCGCCTGCGTTTGCCGCCGGGGTCCGGTCCGGCGACCGCATCACGGCCATTGACGGGCACGAGGTTTCGTGGTGGTTCGAGGTCGACCGGTGGCTCCGGCAGGCCGGGGGCCGTCCCATTTCGCTCGTTCTCCAGAGAGACGGTGAGGAGCGAGAAGTCACCATTGTACCGAAAGACTATCAGCTTCCCGTCTCGAACGATTCCCCGCTGCCGGTGCAGCCCCGGAGCGCTGCCAGCATCGCCCATGCCTTGCCCGGGGCGCC